>Ga0209573_1000982_pt1 | contig 49542 bp, 41 predicted proteins | sample TNRBio252014_DNA_FD_185870 | JGI IMG/M metagenome (GOLD analysis project Ga0209573, IMG submission 185870) | Wastewater treatment Type I Accumulibacter community from EBPR Bioreactor in Madison, WI, USA - TNR Reactor_6/25/2014_ DNA (SPAdes)... | ecosystem: Engineered > Bioreactor > EBPR >... | reverse complement strand
CTCACCAACAGGGGCCTCGTGACCCTTCTCGAGGAGTACCGGAGCTTTCAGAGCTCCCTTCGAACCGCCGGATGCCGACCGGCACGTCCGGTGGTGTGAGAGCTGGGGGCGGGTAACCGCCCCCGGCTACTCGATCGAGCGAAGCGAGGAGTTCGCGGCCGCGCCGGCGGCCCGCGCAGCCCGCCCGATGCGGGTCGCGGGAGCGGACGAGGCCATGCACGTTACGGGAACGCGGATTGAGGGAGGGGGGTCCGGGGGGCCGCGCGAAGGTCAGGCCCCCCGGCGAGCGGCGCCGTGGGACATCCCTTCCCCCCGCGACTCGTGCGGCACGGCGGGGTGACTTGGAGAGCTCTCGGTTCCTCGGTTCCTCGGTTCCTCGGCTCCTCGGTCCTTGGGTCCCCCGGTAACCCGGTTCTCTGGTTTTCCGGGAAGCACAAAAGAAAACGGGGGAGGCGTTTCCGTCTCCCCCGTTCGACCGGACACTCCGCCTGATCAGCGGCTCTCGACCGGGACGTAGTCGCGCCGCGCGGGCCCGAGGAAGACCTGACGGGGACGGGCGATCTTCTGGTCGTTGTCGTTGACCATCTCGTGCCACTGCGCGAGCCAGCCCGCGGTCCTCCCGATCGCGAAGAGGACGGTGAAGTAGTCGGGCGGGAAGCCCATCGCCTCGTAGATGAGGCCCGAGTAGAAGTCGACGTTCGGGTAGAGCTTCCGCTTCACGAAGTATTCGTCCTGGAGGGCGATCCGCTCGAGCTCGACGGCGATCGTCAGGAGCGGGTTCTTCCCGGTCACCTCGAAGACCTGGTCCGCAAGCCCCTTGATGACCTTCGCGCGCGGGTCGTAGTTCTTGTAGACCCGGTGCCCGAAGCCCATCAGCTTCTTCTCGCCCTGCCCCTCCTTGACCTCCTTGACGAAGGCCGGGACGTTGTTGATGGTCCCGATCTCGCGGAGCATCGTGAGGACCGCCTCGTTCGCGCCGCCGTGGAGCGGCCCGTAGAGCGCGGAAATGGCGCCGGAGAGGCTCGAGTAGGGGTCGGTCTGCGCGGAGCTGATCGCCCGCATCGCGTTCGTCGAGCAGTTCTGCTCGTGGTCGGCGTGGAGGATGAAGAGGACGTCGAGCGCCCGCTCGAGGACAGGGTTCACCTTGTACTTCGGCTCCGACATCTTGCGGAGCATCGAGAGGAAGTTGCCGACGTAGGAGAGCTCGTTGTCGGGGTAGACGTACGGAAAGCCGATCGTGTGGCGGTAGGCGAACGCGGCGATCGTCGGCATCTTCGCGATGAGACGGATCGTGTGGTGGGCGCGCTGCCGGGGGTCGTTCACGTGCTTGGCGGTGGGGTAGAACGTCGAGAGCGCGCCGACCGTCGACTGCAGCATCCCCATCGGGTGCGCGTCGTGCCGGAAACCCTCCATGAACTTCTTGATGTTTTCGTGCAGGTAGGTATGGTGCGTGAGGTGGCGGGTGAACTCGGCGAGCTCGTGCTTCGTCGGCAGCTCGCCGTTCCAGAGGAGCCAGGCGACCTCGAGGAAGCTCGACTTCTCGGCGAGCTGCTCGATCGGGTAGCCGCGGTACTCGAGAATTCCCTTGTCGCCGTCGATGAAGGTGATCTTCGACTTGCACGACGCAGTGTTGAGGAACGCCGGGTCGTACGTCATCAGGCCGAAATCCTCCGGGTTGACCTTGATCTTCCGGAGGTCCATCGCCCGGATGGTGTCGTTCTCGACCGGAACGACGTACTCTTTGCCGGTCCGGTTGTCCCGAATCGTCAGGCTGTTCTCGCTCATCCTTCTCCCCTTCCTTGGCACGCTGGACTGGACCGGCAATTCTAGCCCCGGAAGGGCCTGTATCGAGGCCCTTGCGCGCCTTTCCGGCGCAGCCGGGCAGGGCGAGGGGCTTGCATAGACCTTCCGGCGGGCTCGCGCGCCCCCACGGAGACGCTGAATGAACCTTCGACGTTTTTTAGCCGAGGCCGGAGCCATTGTGGGTATTGCGGTCGCCTGTGCCCTCGTGTCGAACGCCTTCGCCGGCAAGGAGCGCCAGCTGGCGATTCCGGGTGACTACCCGAACGCGACGAAGGTCACCGCCCGGCCCGAGGCACGGCCGCTCGCCGCCTTCGTGGCGGAGCCACCCGCGCCGGCGGCGCCGGCCGCTGCCGCCACCCTGCCTGACCAGGAGGTCCCGGCGAGCGGTGCCACGCCCTCTCGCGCCCCCCTTCCGACCCCGATCGCCACCGTGCCGGCGGCCGGACGGGACGTGCCGCCGGACCCGGGGTCACAGAGTCCCTCGGCCGAGCTTCTCGGCCGGTTTCCCGTGCACGGCCAGCCATTCGTCGAGATCACGGGAGAGGCGGCCGCGTGGCTGCACGCCCGCGGCGCACTCTTCCTCGACGCACGCCGATCGAAGGACTTCGCGCAGGGACACGTTGCCGGGGCGCGGTCCTTTCCGGTCTGGGAGTCGGAGGTCGTGAGGGAGCGGGTCGGGGAGCTCGTCGCCGAGGGCCGCGATCCCTCCCTTCCGGTCGTCCTCTACTGCTCGGGAGGCGACTGCGAGGACTCGCACATGCTCGCCCAGACGCTCTTCGGGGCGGGTTTCGAGAACCTCCTCGTATACAGGGATGGCTACCCCGACTGGGTGAAGAGGGGCGGAGCGGTCCGGACCGGGGGCCCGGCGTGACGGTCCGGGAGGCCCTGACCCACCCCTGGCTCACGGTGCGGACCCAGATCGCGCTGGGAATCTTCTTCGTCGTGGCGGCGCTCCCGAAGATCGCCGACCCTCCCTCCTTCGCCCACATGGTCTACAACTACCGTCTCCTTCCGGGTCCCCTCGTGAATCTGGCGGCGCTGACGATGCCGTGGGCCGAGCTGCTGATGGGGATCGCGCTGATCTGCGGCATATGGCGAAGGACGGCGGCGTGGCTCGTCGGCGCCCTTCTCGCCGTCTTCATCGTCGCCATCTCCATCAATCTCCTCCGCGGTAACGCCATCGACTGCGGCTGCTTCGACGTCGCGGCGGCGGGGCTGAGCGTGGAGGAGCGGTTCCACGAGATGTGGATGGTGATCCTGCGGGACGTGGGGATGCTCCTTCTCGTCGCGCAGGGACTCCTCGGGGCGGATCGGGCGGAGGGGGACCGGTCCGCCTGATGCGGCCCCGCCCCTGGTGTGCGGAACCCGGCTATGATCGGGGTCAGAGCATTTTCCGGAGAACGTCGAAGCCGTGCCGACCAATCGTGACCTCGCCCTCCTGAAGGCGTTCGAAACCGTCCTCACCGAGGGGCGGTTCCTGGACGAGTCGATCGGGACCATCCTCGACACCGCACTGCGCTTCTTCGACGCCGTCGCCGTCGCGCTCCAGCCGGCCGGGGGAGCGCCTCCGATCAGCCGCGCGGGCTCCTCCATCGTCGCGACGGCCGCGGAGCAGAGGCTCGGCCGCGTCCTCGAAGGGCTCCTGACGGAAGGGCGAGAAAAGCGCGTGGCCGAGTCGGGGCTGATCTTCGTCTGCGCCCCGGTGAAGGTGGGAGAACAGGTGAGCGGCGCCTTCGGCGTCTCCCTTCCCCTGTCGGCGGGGAAGGGTGTCGACGTCGACGAGGGCATCCGCTCCTTCGCCCAGATCTTCGGACGGATACTCGAACGCGAACGGAGCGTCGCGACGCTCGTGAAGCGGCGCGAGGAGGCCGTCGCCCTCTTCGAGCTCGCGTCCGGCGCCCTCCACACGCTCAACGCGGACGAGGTCGTCCGTCTCACGGCAGCCTCTCTCCAGCGCCAGCTCGAGTTCGACCAGGTCCAGGCCTACCGGTACCACGCGGAGCAGAAGGAGATCGAGCACATCCTCGGGCAGGGGACGTCGCCGGGCTCCGGTGGCGGGTTCGTCCCGGGGCAGCGCCGGCCGATCGACGCCGACGGCATCCTCGTCCGGGCGCTCGCGGCGCACGGCCCCGCCTTCGACGACGACGACGACGACGACGACAGCAAGGGCCCCCGCCGACGCCGCCGTCTGGCCATACCTCTCGAACAGGGAGACGTCGTCTTCGGCTTCCTGACGATGTCGCGCCGGGGCGCCTTCGTCCTGACTCCTCAGGAGATGCGCCTCGTCCAGGAGCTCGCCCGCCTCGCCGCCGGAGCGCTCGAGAAGGCGCGCCTCATCGACGCCGAGCGGCGCAACGCTGAACGGGTCGCATTCGTGAATCGCGTCCACGCCGCCCTGGGCGGCCTGACGGAGCTCGACGCAATTCTGGAGAGGACCGTCCAGGAGATCGGCTCCCACTTCGACCTCGACCTCTGCGCCGTGCAGCTCCACCCGCTCGACCAGCTAGCGGGGCCTTCGGCCTTCTGCTGGAAAGGGGGGGCGCCGCACGGGCGGGGCCGCGACGAGATTCCGAAGGCGCTGTTCGAGGTCCTCTCGGCCGAAGGGTCGTACGCCCTCCTGCCCGACGTGGCCTCCGGGGAGCAGGGGCTCGACCTGGTGCCGGCGCCCGAAGCGGCGAAGGACCTGCCGCGGCCGCTCAGCCTCGTCGCCGTCCCGCTCGCGTCCCGGGGCGAGATCGTCGGCGCTCTCGTCGGGCTGGGTGCCGGCCGCCCCTGGGCCTTCGGCCCTCCGATGCTCCGTTCGTTCCAGGCGCTCGCGGTCGAGGTCTCGCTCGCCGTGACGTCGGCGCGGCTCCTGCAGCGCGAGCGCGAGTCCTACCGGTTTCTCGACCGCCTGCGCGAGGTCGGGCGCTCCTTCACGACGACCTTCGACGGCGCGCGCATCAAGCAGACCCTCTGCGAGCAGGCCGTCGCGCTCCTCGCCGGCACGAGCGCCCAGTTCTGGGACGCCGACGCCCAGACGAAGTCCCTTCGCGTCCTCGCACACTGGGGCGGCGACGGAGGTGCCGAGGGGCATCGGGCCGTCCCGACCGAGAGCACCGACCACCCCGTCGTCCGTGCCTGGCTCGAGAAGACGCTCGTCCTCGTCCCGGAGACGGAGGTCGCCGCGCTCTACCCGCCCGCGCCGGGCGGTACGTCCCCGGCGACCTTGCGCGCCGCGGCCGTCCCGCTCCTCTACCAGGACGAGCAGATCGGCGTCCTGACCTTCACGTTCCGCTCGCCGGGCAACGCCTGGCCCTCGGAGCTCGGCGGGAGGCTCTCCCTCCTCGCCGACGCCGCCGCCGTCGCCCTCCACAACTCGCGCCTCATGAAGATCATCGAGCAGCAGACCGAGCGCGACGGCGTCACCGGTCTCTACAACCAGGGGGCGATCCTGAGGCGGCTCGAGTCGGAGCTGAGGCGCGCGGAGCGGAGCGGCCAGCCCCTGTCCGTGGCGCACATTCGCGTGGACGGTCTCGCGGAGGCGGGCCAGCGCTTCGGCGCCCCCTACGGCGACTCGCTCCTGCCGAAGGTGGCGGCGCAGCTCGTCCGGGCGACGCGGTCCGTGAACATCGTCGGACGGGGAAAGGGAGACCGCTTCTGGATCCTCGTCTTCGAGGCGAACAAGGTCACGGCTCAGCGCGCGGCGGAGGCGATCCAGAAGAACTTCATGTCGGCCTTCGACCCGAGGCTCGAGGCGACCGGCCTGAAGTTCTCCCTGACGATCGGGCTCGCGGCCTACCCGGAGGACGCGTTCGACACCGCGAGCCTCCTCTCGCGCGCCGAGGAGGCGCTGGACGACGCGAACCGCGCCGGTCCCGGAACCATCTCCCAGTACGGGGCGCTCGCCGAGGCGGATCTCGGCGACGCGTTCTAGCGCCGGGACCGTTTCACGCGAAGACCTCGACGGGCACGTCGTGCACCGTGCGGCGCGCGACCCGGGCGATGTCCGCGAGGGCGTCCGTCGAAAGCGGGTGGACTCCCGCTTCCATCGTCTCCCGCGCCACCGTGTAGACCTGCACCGCCGCGAGCGAACCGCCGGCCCGGACGACGCTGGCGAGCCGGCCGGCCCAGGCCGCGACCTCCGCGGTGGAAGGAGCTCCGAACGCGTCCGAACGGAAGAACATCGACTGGACGACGACGGGGTGCCGGCGCGCAGCTGCGGTGAGGTTTGCCAGGATGCGCGCGAAAGGAACCGACGTGCGGCAGACGGCCCGGTAGAACGGCTCGGTCCCCGCGTCGAGCTTGATCCAGAAACGACCGCCACGGGCGGCGAAGAGGTCGTGGGCCTCCCGCATCTCGGCCCGGCCGAGCCCGGAGCCGTTCGTGATCAGGATCACCGGGACGCCGGAAAGTCCTGCGGCATCCCGCACGTCGAACACGCCTCGTGCGAGCGGGAGAAAGCCGCGGAACGTGGACGGCTCGCCATCCCCGGCAAAGGCGACGTCGCGGGGCGCCTCGGCACCGTCGCGAAGAGAGGCCAGCACCGTCGAGAGCTCGGCCGTCACCTCGGCGGCGACGATCGGCGGACGTCGGACGTGGCGGGCGATCGCGCGCCGGTCGATCACCTCGCAATAGACGCAGTCGAAGTTGCAGGTCTGCTGCGGGTCGAGGTTGATCCCGACGGAGAGGCCTCCCGACCGGCGCGCTCGGACGACGTAGACGAAGCGCCGCCCGGCGGCGGCGCGATCGTGACGGTGCGTGACGCGCTTCTCACTCACGGGGGCCCCAGGGTCGTATGCTAAGGCCGAGAAACGAGGACGCCATGGCAGTAACCCCCGGAACCCTCCTGGGTCGATATCGCCTCCTCGAGCGCGCGGGCGCCGGCGGAATGTCGGAAGTCTGGCGCGCCGAGGACCAGACCCTCCACCGCACCGTCGCGGTCAAGGTGATCCACGACCCGATCGCCGCGGACCCGACCTTTGCCGAGCGCTTCCTCCGGGAAGCGCGCCTCGTGGCGGGGCTCGAGCACCCGAACATCCTCTCCGTCTACGACTTCGGGACGGCGCCCCTCGGGGGGAAGGACGTCTCGTACCTCGTGATGCCCCTCGTCTCCGGGGGCTCGCTCAAGGAGAGGATCCGGGGGCCTTTGCCACCCGCCGAGGCGGTGCCCTGGCTCGCGGCGATCGCGGCCGCTCTCGACCACGCGCATTCGAAGGGGATCCTCCACCGCGACGTCAAGCCGGGGAACGTCCTCCTCGACGCCTCGGGGCGGCCGCTCCTGGCCGACTTCGGTCTGGCGCGCAGCGCCGACTCCGTGTCGGGGCTCACGGCCACCGGCACGGTGATGGGGACGCCGTCCTACATGGCGCCGGAACAGGCGATGGGGAAGGCGCTGGACGCGAGGGCCGACCAGTACGCCCTCGCCTGCATCGCCTTCGAGATGCTGACGGGGCGCGTTCCCTTCAAGGCGGACACGCCGCTGGCGGTTCTCCACCAGCACGTCAGCGTGCCGCCCGAGCCTGTGACCTCGTTCATCGGAGGTCTCCCACCGGGCGTCGACGACGTCCTCTCTCGCGGGCTCTCGAAAAATGCGGCCCAGCGCTACGGCAGCTGTACGGAGCTCGTGTCGGCTCTCGCCGCGGTCTTCGGGCTCTCCCTCGGAACGGCCGCCGCGGCCTCGGCTCCGGTGCGCGTGGTCCCGCCTCCGCCACCGGGTGCGCCCACGATCCACGGAGCCCCGACGCTCCTCGACAGCCGCCGGGACGCCGCCGTCGAGAGCCTTCCAACGGTGGTTTCCCCACCCGCCCACGTCGTCTCGGGAGGGAACCTGTCGTCCCCCGAAGCGAAGATGGCCGCAGCGGCCTCGCTGCCGCCCCCGCCACCGGCCGCCCGGCCGAAGAAGGGGCCGAGCCCCGCCCTGTTCGCCGTGGTGGCCGTCCTCCTCCTCGCGGTGCTCGGCGGCGGTGGCTGGTTCGCGTGGTCGCGCTTCGCGTCCGGGAAGGGCAGCGAGGTCCCGCCCGCGACGGCGGCGACGCTCGCGAGCGTCGATGCTGCGGGCGCCTCTTCGGAGACGCAGGCGACGGAGGCCTCGCCGGTCACGGAAGCGGGCACGGCGGGCTTCGCGTCGGCAGGGTCCGACCCGGCGAACCCGCCGGAGGCCCCGGAATCCCTGGCCGGCGGCGGGTCGCCGATGGGGCAGGTCGCGGAAACGGGCTCGACGGCCGCTCCGACCACGACGGCCCCCGGCGATGGGCGGCCGCCGGCGGCCACGGGAGGCTCGACGATGTCCCGCGGCGAGGACCGGCCGCGGCGTCCCGGCTTGGCGGAGCGCGAGGCGGTGCAGCCGGATGGGGGAGCGGTTGCGCTTCCGCAGCGCGAGGCTCTCGTCGATGGGGGGAGCTGGGCCCTGGACTCCCGCGTCGAGCGGGCCTACGTCGCCCTCGACACGACCCGGACGAAGGGAACGCTGACCCGGGAAGCCCTCGCCGAGGCCGGGGGCGCGGCACGGGAGATCTCGGCCAGCAGCGACGAGCCGGAGGCGTTCTTCATCGATCTCTACACGCGGGCCGGGAGCGCCTTCCTCAACGGTGACAACGCCACGGCGTGGCAGCAGCTCGCCGAGGCCTTCAGGGTCGACGCTGCCGGGGCTGCCGGAGGGCGGGTGCTGCGCTTCGTGCGGAAGGTGATGCGCGGGAAGGGGCGGAACCCGGGACCGGACGCGAACTGGATACTGGGCCTGGCATTCGGAGACGTGCGCGGCGATCTCGACGAAGAGCTGGATGCGGCCGCCGAGCGGGCTCCCGGCAACAAGATGATCCTCTTCGCGCGGGCGCTCCGGGCAGTCGAGGTCCGCGACAGCCGGAAGGCCACGGCGCTCCTCCGGGAAGGCTGCGCGGGCGGGATCGAAGAGGCCTGCCAGCTCCTCGACCGGCGGTAGGCTCAGAGCCGCGAACAGGCGCGACGGGGAACCCGCCGCGCCTGCAACCGGTCCGCTGCGGCCTCTTCAGTTCTTGATCATGTCCCCGGACTTGAAGCCCGAGCCGCTGACGATCGAAGCCGTCGAGAGGCGGGCGCCCATCACCTTCGTCACCTTCACACGGCCGACCTTCGTCTCGTCGGAGCCGAGGACCTCGCCCGTGTCGGGGTCCTTGATGACGTTACCGACCCGGTAGACGTCGAACGCGTCGCCTTCCTTGATGCCGGCCTCGGCGCCGACGTTGAGGAAGACCGAGCCCCCCTCGACCTTCGCGATCTTGCCGGCGATTCCGGAGGCGTCGCCCGCGCCGCCGAGGCCCGAGGTCGGGGCCGACGCCTGCGACATCGACGCCGCGAGCTTCACGACGACGGGCCGCAGAACGCGGTCGAGCTTGCGCTTGTCTTCGACGCCGCCGCCGGCGCCCGCGACGTAGACGCTCGCGTCGGAGGTCGTCTCCTTGGCGGTGTCGGCCCAGACGATCTCGCCGGTGGTCGTGTTGATCATCCGGGCGTCGATGGAGGCGTCCATCTTCTGCGAGCCGACGCGCACGGACGGCATGCCGAAGACACCGGGGACCCGGGCGCCCCGATCGGCAACACCGAGCTCGGTGAGCGCGCCCGTGACGAGGTACTCCACGCCGAGCAGCTTGCCCGCCTTCACCGCCGTCTTCGGGTCGATGTCGCCCGAGAGGGAGAGCCCCTTCTCCTGCATGATCGCGGCGAGCTGCTCTCGTTCGATGACGCGATACTTGCCGCTCTTGACGAGCTCGGTGACGAACATGTCCTGGGCGGCCTCTCCGGCGCGGTACCAGCTGTAGTGGGACGTCTTGTCCTTGAATTCGATGACGGCCACCCGCGGCTTGGCTGCGGCCGCCGCGGCGGACGAGGCGACGGCCGCGAGGAGGCCGAGCGCCACGGCGAGGTTCTTCTTCATCAATCGATCCTCCGTATTGCGGACATTCTCCGCCCGCGCACCGTCCCCTTCAACCGGCGTGCGGGCGCGGCGCCGTGCGGGAGGACACGAAAATGGACGTTCCGTGCCCGGGTGGCGCCGCACCGGCCGGGCCGCGGGAGAACGCACACGCAACCAGCCCTCGCGCCGCCGGGACGGCCGGGCTAGACTCCCCGCCCTCGCATGAGCTCCAAACAGAGAACGACCGTCATCCGCAGCTCCGGAAGCTACCTTCCGCCCCAGGTCGTCACGAACGAGATGCTTTCGAGGATCATGGACACCACCGACGAGTGGATCGTCCCGCGGACGGGCATCCGGGAGCGCCGGTTCGTCGCGCCGGGAGTCGGCCCTGCCGAGCTCGCCGAGCATGCGGCCCGAAAGGCCCTCGAGAAGGCCGGCTTGACGCCCGCCGACGTCGATTTCGTCGTCTTCGCGACGATGACGCCGGACCACTACTTCCCCGGAAGCGGCGGCCTCCTCGCGGCCCGGCTCGGGATGACGAACACTCACGCCCTCGACATCCGGATGCAGTGCGCCGGGTTCCTCTCGGGCCTGCAGACCGCCGACGCCTTCATCCGCTCGGGGACGTACGACCGGGTCCTCCTCGTGGGCGCCGAGGTCCACTCGGGGCTGATGCCGTGGCCCGAGTCCGTCTGGGACGTGATGCTCGGGCGAGGCGAGGGGCCGTGCGACCCCTACTGGCACGAGAGGGCGACCGGGATGCGGGACCGGGCCGTCCTCTTCGGGGACGGCGCGGGCGCGATGGTCCTCGAGGCGAACGAGTCGGACGACGGCCGTGGCTTTCTCGCCTTCGTCATGAAGACGGATGGCGCCCACTGGGACAAGCTGTACGTCCCCGGCGGCGGGTGCAAGTCACGCCCCTACTTCACGCCGAAGATGTTCGATGACCTCGGTACGATCCCGATCGTCGAAGGCCGGCAGGTCTTCCGCCTCGCGAGCCAGCTGATGCCGGAGGCGGTGCGGGACGTTCTCGCAAAGACGGGCCACCGTCTCGACGAGCTGGACCTTCTCCTGATGCACCAGGCGAATCTGAGGATCAACGAGTCGGTCCAGAAGGTCCTCGGACTTCCCGACGAGAGAGTCTTCAACAACATCCAGAAGTACGGGAACACGACGGCCGCGACGCTCCCACTCGTCTACGACGAGGCGGTAGCCGCGGGGCGGATCGGTCCGGGCGCGCTCGTCGGCTTCACGGCCCTCGGCGCAGGTCTCCACTGGGGCGCCGCGATCGCGCGGATCTGAGCGCGCGGCGCCCCGAAAAAGCGGTCAGCGCGTGACGCGCCCCGACCGGGACCTCGAGCCGTCGAGGAGCTCGGCGAAGATGTTGGCGAAGCTCTCGGCCGAAGCCGGGCCGTCGGCCGTGACGATGCCCGCGGCGATGACGACGGGCTTCTTCTCGTAGCGGGCGCCACCGTCCTTGAGGGCACGCAGGGCGTCGGGCGTGAGCCAGATCGTCGCCGCCTTCCCCTCGAGGAGGCCCGCCTTCGCGAGAAGCCCGACGCCCAGGGACAGCGCGCCGATGGGCTTGCCGTCGTTGGCGGCCATGCGAAAGAACTTGTGGGCGATGCCGTTCTCCCAGAGGTCGACGGAGCCCACGCCCCCCACGGCGACGGCCCCGGCGAAATCGGTGGGGCGCGCTTCGACGATGGGGATGGCATCCAGGACCAGGCCTCCCTGGCCGGAGACGGGGCCGGCCGAAACCGACGCGACGACGACCTCGGCGCCCGCCGCTTCGAGGATCCGGCGGGGCTTCTCGAGCTCCTCGTCCTGGAAGCCCTTCGGCGCGACGAGGAAGAGGACCTTCAGGCCTTTCAGGTTCTGCGTCACTTGCCCTCCCGTACTGACCGTGACGATCTCCGCCCGCGCGGTCCCTGTCAAGCGGCTCTCCGGGAACGCTTCAGAAACCGGTCTGCGGCCGGAGCGCCACCGACGAGCCGACCCAGGTGAAGTCCTTGTTGAAGTCTACGCCGAGCATTCGGCCGCGCGAGAGGCGGCAGAGGTTCAGGCCGAGCGTGAACGAGGTCTCGCCCTCGGGGCGGAAGAACATCATCCGGATCTCGACCTTGACACCGCCGCCGTCGGTGGAGCGCAGGCACGGCGCGTAGGAGATCTTCTCCTGGAGGCACCAGGCGTCGCGATCCGACTCCGGAATCCGCGCGACGTCCTCCGGGGTCGGCTCGATGTTCACGCCTCCTCCGGCGAAGGAGAAGAGCGGCTTGAGGACCCAGCCGGTAGAGAGGTCGGCAGGGAGCTCGTCGACCTGCGAGAGGGTCCGGGCGCGCGGCGCCGCCGGGTGGTCCAGGAGGGGGAGAGCAGCCTTCGACCAGGCCCAGAACCAGTTCGGGTGCGGCGCCCAGGTGACGTCGAGCTCGTCGCGGAAGTCGAACGGGAGGGTCTCTCGCGAACGGATGAGCTCGTCGAAGACGACGCGGTTGTAGATCCTCTCGATCGGGATGCGCCGTCCGCCCTTCCTGCGGAAGAGCCGCCGGCCCTCCTTCTCGACCTTCGTCGCACAGAGGGACTCCACGCCGAGAAGCTTCTGCGTGGCCGTGAAATCGACGTACGTCTTCTGGGATTCGGGGTGGAGGTCGAGGAGGACGACGTGCTCGGGGTCGTGCCCGCCGACGACGGTACGCCGGAAGAGGTCGACGAAACCGCTGCGCGTGAGCCCGGAGAAGTAGGGGCTGAACCCGCCGGAGGGAAGGCCCGGCACCTGTTCGAGCGCCTCGCTCCAGGCGTCGGCCTGCATCACCTCGAAGGCGGAGAGCGAGGGGAAGCCCTGCAGCTCGATCAGCTTGGGCCCGAGGGAGCCGTCCGGCCCGGCCACGATCGCCAGGTCGACCTGCGCGAGGGAGGGGAGCGCGTCCATGCCGGGGGTGTCCCACTCGCGCGGGACGAAGCGCGTCAGACGCGCGATGGTCTCCGGTCCGGAGATCTGCGCGAGGATTCCGTGCGCCGCCGAGACGAGACGCTCCTCCAGCTCGGGGGTGAGGAAGACGGGTGTCTCGGCGAGGCGGAAACCCGCCTCGGCCCCGGCTCGGCGGGCGAGGTCCGCGGACTGGCGCCTGTAGAGTTCTTCGGTGAATGCGCTGTTGTAGGCGTCGCGGCAGGCGGGGTGCATCGCGGCGCAGTCTAGGAGCACGAACGGCCCATGGGAAGGCTCGCGTGGCGGCCGGGCAGGACTCCACCCGGGCTGCGCGCGTCGCGGTGTCAGCGCGCCGGTTCGATGCAGCGGGGCCCCTCGTGAGAGGCGGCGTTGACCCAGGTGGAGACGGGCCACGCTTCCATCGCGCCCGCATCGAACGGCGCGAAACACCGCTCGAGCTCGGCCGCCGAGAGCGGCCCCTGCCGCTGCCAGAGCGCCTCGGTCTCCGTGTCGAGGAGGACCGGCATGCGCGCGTGGACGGGCTGGACGAGCCCGTTCGCGGCCGTGGTGACGATGGCGAAGCTCTCGAGCGGCTCGGCACCCGGAACCTCCCGGCGTTCCCAGAGTCCCGCGAGGACGAACGGCGCGCCTCCTGCGAGCCGGAAGAGCCAGGGAGTCTTCCCGCGTCCCTCGACTTGCCACTCGTAGAAACCGTCCGCCGGGACGAGGGCCCGGCGGTGTTTCAGTGCGGCGCGAAACATCGGCTTGCCGCCCATGCCTTCGGCCCGGGCGTTGATCGGCCGTACGCCGGACTCGTCTGCGGCCCACGAGGGGCGGAGCCCCCACGTGAGAAACGCGAGGACGGGACCGGCCCCGTCGTCACGGACGAGCGGGGCGCGCGTCCCGGGCGCGACGTTCCATCGGGGCGTCCACGCGATCCCCTCGGGGAGCCTTGCACCGAACCGGGTCGCCAGGGCGTCGGCGGGGCTCGTCTGGACGTAACGGCCGCACACGGCGCTACCCGGCGGCCTTCTCGTCCGGCTCCCTCTTCTCCTCGACGGGTTCGGGCTCCGGGTCGGGCGTCCGGTCGCCGAGGAGCGCAGCCCAGGGAGCGAACCGCTCGAACCGTTCGCCGACCACCTTGATCGCCGCGGTCAGCGGGACGGCGAGGATCGCGCCGGGCAGGCCCCAGAGGATTCCCCAGAAGAGGAACGCGACGAGGACGGCGAGGGGGTGGAGCCGCACGCGGCTGCCGACGATGAACGGTGTCAGGACGTTCCCTTCCAGGAACTGCACGACCGAGTAGAAGAGGATGACCTTCAGCGCGAGAAACGGCTCGTCGGTCCCGAGGAACGCCACGAAGAGCGCGGGCGTCGTCGACAGGATCACGCCGACGTAGGGCAGCAGGACGCAGAGGCCCGCGAGGGGGCCGAGGACGTAGCTGTAGGGCACCTGGAGGATCAGGAGCCCCGCCGTCGTGATGCAGGCCGTGATGAGGACGACGAAGAGCTCGCCGAGGACGTAGCCCGAGAGGACGTGGGCGACGTTGACGGCGAAGTCGGACGCTGCCCGGCCGCCCTTTCGCCGGAGGATCCGCGTGAGCGCCCCGGCGTACTTATCGCGGTCCTTCAGCATGAAGAACGCGAGCATCGGAACGGCCGCGGTGTAGAGCGCGAGCGAGAAAACCGTCCTCACCTGGAGGACGACGCGGGCGACGGAGTCGAGCATCCCCTCTTCGAGGCGGACGGCCCGGACGCCGGCCCGCTCCCCGTCGGAGAGGAGCCTCCGGGTGCCTTCCTCGATGCGCGAGAAGAGACCGCGTGCCTGCGCGGTGAGTCCCTGGATCTTCCGTTCGTACGAGGGCCAGTCGCGGGAGAAGGCCTGCGCCTGGTCGAGGGCGTTGACGATGAAGAACGCCACGAGCGCGCAGAGGAGAAGGAGGATGACGAACGCGGCGAGAGGCCTGGGCACGCGGATCTTCTCGAGGAGCTCCACGAAGGGGTGGAGAGCGAAGGAGAGGAAGAGCGCGAAGAAGATCGTGACGAAGAGGACCTTGCCGGCCCAGAGGAGCCCGACGACGGCCGCGGTCGCGAGGACGACGAGCGCGCGGGAATAAGAAGCCCCGCCAAGCGCGGGGCTCGTTCCGGTCGTGAAGGCGCCGCTGCTGTCCAAGCGGGTCCAGTTTAGCGCGACGGGGACAGACGCAAGCGGCCGGCGCGAGGCCGGCCGCCGGGAGGGCTTCGGGGAGAAGGCGAAGCTACGGGAAGGTCACCGTGACGACGGCGCGGCGGTTGCGCGTCGCGTCGTCCCCGGCCTCGGCATCGCCCCGGGCGTCGACCTGGATGCGGGCGGCATCGATTCCGTGCCTCTTGACGAGGTAGTCCTTGGCAGCGTCGGCGCGGGCCTTGCCGAGCGCGGCGTGGTCGCCCTTCTCCTTCGGGTCGGTGAAGCCGACGATCGTGCAGGTCGCCGAGAGGTTGTTCTTCAGGCGGAGGGCGACGCCGTCGAGGATCGCCTTCGCGATGTTCGTCAGGCGGCTCTTGGCAGCGTCGAAGAGGATCTCGTCGGTGGTGGACGTCTCGGGTTTCGGAGCGGGCGGCGCCTCGACGACGGGGGCCGGCGCGGGCTCGACGATGGGGGCCGGCGCCGGCACCGGCTCGGCGGGAGGCGGCTCATGAGGCGACGGGACGACCACAGGGGCCGCGACGGCCTTCGCCGGTTGCGGCATCCAGGAGAGCTGGACGATGCCTCCGAGGTTGCTCGGGGAGCTGCCGTACTTGACCCAGTTGTCGATGTTGGCCCTCAGGCCGGCACCGGCGACGAGGCCGCTCTCGCCGAGAGAGAGCCGGGCGCCGAGAACGGCGTCCGTGTAGTCGTGCGGTTGCGTCGTGCCGCCGTCGTACATGACCCGCTGGATCTCGAAGATCCCTTTCAGCGTGTCGGGGATGATCGGAACGCCCAGGCCCGCGGACCACCGCATCTCGTTCGAGATCTCGTAGTCCTCTCCTTCGACGGCCCAGTCCGCCGTCCAGAGGTAACCGAACTGGCCGGTGAAAATCCCGTACGTGCCGGAGAATCCCCACTCCCAGTCGGTCCGGTAGGAGGAGAGCGCCTGCGTGTCGCTCCGGCTCTGGGTCGGGATGTAGGCCGCGGCGAAGAGCGCGACCTTCAGCGGATCCTTCGGATTGAGGATCAGCTTCGAGCCGATGCGGAACTTGTCGGTCTCGTCGTGGTCGATCTCGCCGTAACGGTTCCGGCCGTTGATGTTGCCGCCCCAGGACCGGCCGTCGGCCGAGAAGTACCGCTGCCCGGAGCTGAACGACGCCTCCCAGTTCGGGAGGAGGCCGAAGGCCATCGTCAGCCCGAGCTTGTCGGAGCTGTACTGCATGGGGTCGTCCGGGTAGGGCACGACCTGCGGCACCGGGGCAGCCGTCCGGTCGTACATGCTGTAGAAGATGGAGAACGCGAAGCGCCCCTGCGGGACGGTCTGCGCGTCGTAGATGCCGAAGAGCCCGGTCTCGCCGGTGAGGCTGGGAGCCACCTGAGCGCTCAGCGGAGAGGCCGCGAAAAGTGCCACGGCCAGCGCGAGGAGGAGTCCGGTCCGCATCCGTCGCATCGAGTCTCCTTATTTCCAGCCGGGGACCGGAGGAGTCACTCCCATGTCGGGGAAGGTGAAGCGGTTCCGTCTCCCAGGCTCGGATCAGTTGTCAAGAGTCTAGCAGCACGGGATTTCCCGTCAAAGTCAATTGACCATTCGGATCGCCATCCGGCGGCGGGGGGGCGGCATCCCGGATCTCCAGGGCCGCGAGATCGAGCGCCGGGGCGCGAGGAAATCTCGGAAACCCGGCCGCGGAACACACGGGAAATCGAGGAGCGGGGATCCGAGGTCGTGCTCCGGGGCGCGGAAGGGTCCGGGAGACCCGGCCGCGGAACACACGGGAAATCGAGGAGCGGGGATCCGAGGTCGTGCTCCGGGGCGCGGAAGGGTCCGGGAGACCCGGCCGCGGGTTTCCCGGGATTACTTTCAGAGCAGGGGGGCCATCTTCTCGCGGAAGGCGAGGCTCGCCTCGCGTCCGCGCAGGGCGGCGACCGTCTGCTCGAGGCTGCGGATCAGTTCCCTCACGACGTCCAGGCCGCGTCCCTTGTCGACCTCGCCGAGGGCGGCGCGATAGAGGCGGTCGACCGCGGGATCTCCCGGCGCGAGAGCGGCGCTCTCGGCTTCCTGCTTCACCTTCGTGCAGAGGATCTGGAGGCTCCGGCGTTCGTCGCCGCGGGTGACCGCGTTGAAGACGCCGCTGTGCGTCGTGACGACCGGCCCCGCCGCCGACGGGGCGGGTGCCACGGCCGGGGCCGCGCTCGCGGCGGCCGCGTGCGCTTCCGCCTTGGAGCGGATTCCGACGAGGTCGGCGGTGATGAGGCCGTAGAGCGTCTTGGCGACGTCGAACGCCGACAGGCGCGCGGCCCGGGCGATCTCCTCGATGGACTTGATGCCGTCGATCCCCGTGACGATGAGCCACTCCATCGGCGTCAGCGTCACGGGCTCGCTGAGGCCCTCCCGGCAGACGAGCTGGGGAACGGCGTCGGTCGTGGGGATCTTCTTCGAGAGGATCTTCCACTCGTCGCTGCGCCGCGCCGCCTCCATGAGGAGGTTCGTGTTCGAGCGGGTGATCGTCCGGACGTCGGGCTCGATGCCTGCGGAGAACTGGAACTGGCCCTCATTCCAGAGCGCGAGCGCGTAGATGGCGTCCTCGCCGCCGGTCTCGTTCACCTTCGCGTGGGTGATCTGGCCGTTCTGGATGTAGACGGCGCCCTGCTCGGCGCCGCGCGTCAGGGAGAACATGCCGGTCTTCCCCGATACGGCGACGAGCTGCACGATATCGGCGAGGGGGAGCTCTTTGAGGGATCCTTGGAAAGACATCTGTACGCAGTCTCGCGACGGTGGACGATAGCACCCGGTCCCGGGATGCTCAACCGCCGACGCGGGGCCTGACGGTCGCGGACGCGGCTGTGACCGGGGCCGACCTCCGTCCGGCCGCCGTCCGGAATCCGTGGGTGAGGGCGGCCGCGGCCGCGTCGGCGGCGTCGAGCGCCAGCCGCGAGAAGCCCGAGGGTGACCCGAGGAGGGAGAGGACCATCCTGCGGACCTGCTCTTTCTCGGCCTGCCCCGTACCGGTGATGGTCTTCTTGATCTCGGCGGGCGTGACCTCGTGGACAGGGACCCCTGCGCGGGCCAGCGCGAGCAGGAGGACTCCCCTGGCCTCGCCGAGCGTGATCAGGCTCTGGGGGTTGACGCCGGAGAAGACCCGCTCCACGGCCGCCTCGTCGGGGTGCTCCCGCTCGACCACGGCGAGGAGGCCGTCGTGGATCGCGAGGAGCCTCTGGGCGAACGGCGTAGTCGTCGCGGGGCGCAGGACCCCCGCCGCGACGAGCCGCGGCGGGCCTTCGAAAGAGACGAGCGCCCAGCCTGCGGCGCGGCTCCCCGGGTCGACGCCGAGGATCCTCATCTAATGAGAGGGAATCGACCGCACGTACTCTCGCCTCGCAGTCGGGGGGTCCGGGGGGCGGCGAACAGCGCCCCCCGGGGAACTCAGAGCGTGAGAGGGAATCGACTGTTCGTCCATTGCCTCGCAGTCGGGGGGTCCGGGGGGCGGCGAATAGCGCCCCCCGGGAAGCGCGCTCAGGCGTCCTGGAGGTACTGGTCGTCGATGTCGCCGCTCGACCAGACCTTCTGTACGTCGTCGTTGTCCTCGAGCATGTCGAGGAGCTTCAGGAGAGCGGGAGCCTTGTCGCCGACGGCGACGGTCGTCGAGGGGATCATCTGCAGCTCGGCGGTCTGGAGCGCGAACTTCTTCGCCTCGAGCTGCGCCTTCACCGTCTCGAAGGAGGCCAGGTCGGTGATGATCTCGTAGATGTCCGAATCCTCGGCGTGGAAGTCCTCGGCGCCGGCCTCGAGCGCCGCTTCCATGAGCGCGTCCTCGGTGGCGGCGCTCCTCTCGACGGCGATGTAGCCCTTCTTCGAGAACTGGAACGCGACCGATCCGGTCGCTCCCAGGTTCCCGCCGTACTTCGAGAGGAGGTGGCGGACCTCGGCGGTCGTCCGGTTCTTGTTGTCGGTCATCGCCTCGATCAGGATCGCTGCGCCTCCCGGCCCGTAGCCCTCGTAGGTGATCTCCTCGTAGGTGACGCCCTCGAGCTCGCCCGTTCCCCGCTTGATGGCCTTGTCGATGTTGTCCGAGGGCATCGAGGCCTTCTTGGCGGCGAGGACCGCGCTTCGGAGGCGCGGGTTCGAGTCGACCACGCCGCCGCCGACCTTGGCGGACATCGTGATTTCCTTGATCAGCTTCGTGAAGAGCCGGCCGCGCTTGGCGTCGGCGGCACCCTTCTTGTGCTTGATCGTGCTCCACTTGCTGTGACCGGACATGGCTCACCTCGAGGAATTCGGGCCGCTGGGGCCGGGATTCAGGAGCCCTGAAGTCTATCAGCAGGCCGGTCCGACCGGTTGAGCCTCCAGCGTCCCGTCGGCGCGGAGCGCGAGGCGCGCGCGAATGCGTGTTCCCGGCGGAGGGCTTCCCGCGGCGAGCGCCGTCTCGACGTAGGTTTCGGTGAGGCCGACGCCCCCGTTGAGGGTGACGAGGTCGGCCTCGCACCCGTCGTGAGAGCGGGCGAACCGGCTGCGGAACTCCGCGTCCAGTGCCCGGAGTCTCGCGGCGCGTCGGGAGACCACGACCCGGGGCACGCCGGCGGTCGGGACGAGGCTCGCGGCGGCGGTACCGGTGCGGGGGGAGAAGGGAAAGACGTGAAGTGAGGCGAGGGGGAGGTCCCGGAGGAGCGCCTCCGTCTCCGCGAACTCGGCGTCCGACTCTCCAGGGAACCCGGCGATGACGTCGGTCGCGAGATGGATCCGGGGGTTCGCCCGCCATGCGCGCAGGAGAAGCGCGAGGAACCGGGCCGCGGTCATTCCTCGGCGCATCCGGCGGAGGACGGCGTCGGATCCGGACTGGAGCGGCAGGTGCAGGTGGGGCGCGACGACGCCGCCAGCGGCGACGAGGTCGACGAGTGCCTCCCCCGCTTCCATCGGCTCGAGGGAGGAGAGGCGGACCCGGCACGGCGGCGGGCGCGACCCGAGCCTCTCGAGGAGCGCCGCGAGGCTTTCGTTCCTTTCCGTCCCGAAAGCGGCGAGGTGAACCCCGCAAAGGACGACCTCGGGAACGCCCTGGCTGCCGAGGGCGTGGATGGCCTCTTCGACCTCGGCCGACGGGGCGCTTCGTTCATCACCCCGCAGCGACGGCACGATGCAGAACGCACAGCGCCGGCCGCAACCGTCCTGGATCTTCAGGAATGCGCGCGTGCGGCCCGGTCCCGTCGTCCACGCAAGGGGCGAACGCAGGACCTCTTCCGGAGACACACTGGGCGCGGCGATCTTTCCCGGGATGAGCCCGGCAGCCGCCTCCCCGATCAGGCGCCCGAGCGCCTCGGTGGTTCGGTGCCCGGCGACGAGATCGACCTCGGGGCGCAGCGCCAGGGCGTCGGGGTCCCGCTCGGCGAGGCACCCCGTCACGGCGAGGAGCGCCGAGGGGTGTTCGCGGCGGAGGCGCCGGAGCAGCCGGAACGCATCGCGGTCCGCCCTTTCGGTCACCGTGCAGGCGTGGAGAACGACGACGTCGGCGGTCCCCGTCGCGCCAACCCGGGCGAGGCCGGCGGTCTCCAGTATCCGAGCGACGTGACCTGCCTCGATCTGGCTCACCTTGCATCCCAGAACCTGAACGACGTAGCCTCCGGACGTGCGTCCGGACAGGCGGTCCGAGGCGGTAAACTTCGTTGACAGGCCCACTTCCGGGGCGATAATAGGTGACTTTCCGGAGGAGACTTCGGAGTGCGGGGGGGACCGGGCCACAGGCCCCACGACGTATGGCGAAGACGATTCTCCTGATTGAATACGAGCCGAGATACCTCGACCGCATAAAGGGTTATCTCGCCGGGAAGGACTTCGATCTCGTCGTCGCCAAGGACGGCGAGGACGGACTCGAGGCGTACAGGCGTGCCCGGCCCGACCTCGTCCTCATTTCGACGGTCCTGCCGAAGCTGCGGACGCGCGACGTCATCCGCGGGATGCAGGCCCTCGGAGCCACGCCGCCGGTCCTCCTGATGGCGTCCGGCTACAAGGGCAAGGACAAGAAGGCCGACGCGGCCCGCGAAGGGGCCACCGGAATCCTGGAGAAGCCGTTCGCCGAGGAGGCCCTCCTCGCCGAGATCTCCGCCGCGCTCGGCGGCAGAAGCCACGACCCCTTCCCGGGAGCGGGCGCGCAGCCGCTGCTTTCCGCGGACGACATCTTCTCGGACGTCATCTCCGGCGTGGAAGCGGCGGAGAAGGAGGAGAAGGCGCGCCCCGCACCTGCCGGGACCGATCCCGGGATCAACCGGAAGCTCGAGCAGACGCTCTCGGGCATCCTCTCCCGCCCCACGACGAAGGCGCCCACTGCGTCGTCGCCCAAGGTGGAGGCTCCTGCACCGGCGCGCTCCGAGCCGGTCTCCGACAGGACGCTCCGGGTGGACTCCGGCTCGCTGCCGCAGCCCATTCCGGCCCCGAAGCCGAGGGTCGATACAGCCGTCGACCGGATGCTCACGGACACGCTCTCGGGCCTGCGCCCGATCAAGCCGGCGGAAAAATCGGAAAAGCCTGCCGCCGCCCCGGCGCCCGCGCCGAAGCCGGCGCCCGCGCCCATGCCGGAGCCCGCTCCGGTTCCGAAACCGCAACCCGCCCCCGTTGCGACGCCGGTGGAGCCGCCGGCTCCGAAGGGGAGGCCCGGCGCCGTCGGCCCGGGGGGCTTCGGCCGCTACCAGCTCCTCGAGAAGATCGCGGCCGGCGGGATGGCGGAGGTCTACAGGGCCCGCATGCGCGGTGAGGAAGGCTTCGAGAAGATCGTCGCCATCAAGCGGATCCTCCCGCACATGGCCGACAACGATGACTTCATCACGATGTTCATCGACGAGGCCAAGCTCGCGGCGCAGCTGACCCACAACAACATCATCCACATCTACGACCTGGGCAAGGAAGACGCCTACCACTACATCGCGATGGAGTACGTCGAGGGCAAGGACCTTCGCTCCATCCTGAAGACGGCGTCGGAAAAGGGCTACCCCCTCCCGGTCGAGCTGGCTCTCTTCATCGCCTCCAAGGTCGCCAACGCCCTCGACTATGCGCATCGGCGGATGGGGCTCGACGGCAAGGAGCTGAACCTCGTCCATCGCGACGTGTCCCCCCAGAACGTCCTCATCAGCTTCGAGGGAGACATCAAGCTCTGCGACTTCGGCATCGCCAAGGCGGCGACGAAGGTCCAGCAGACGCAGGCGGGCGCGCTCAAGGGAAAGCTCCAGTACATGTCCCCCGAGCAGGCCTGGGGAAAGAAGGTCGACCGCCGGACCGACATCTTCTCGCTCGGCATCGTCCTCTTCGAGATGCTCGCGGGCGAGCGCCTCTTCAGCGGCGACACCGACCTGACGATCCTCGAGCAGGTGCGCGACGCCCGCTCGGAGCCGCCGTCGCTCAAGAACCCCGACGTCCCGAAGAAGGTCGATCAGATCGTCCTCAAGGCCCTCGCGAAGAACCCTCAGGACCGCTACCAGAACGCCTCGGAGATGGAGAAGGACATCAACTCGGTCCTCTACTCCTTCCAGCCCGCTCCGGGCCCGGCGGACCTCGCGATCTTCATGCACCGCCTCGTCGAGGCGAGCGCTGCGGCGTCCGACGCACAGATCGACGCCGCTTTCGCGCAGGTCGCGGCAGCGCCCGCACCCGAGGAGAAGAAGAAGGGCAAGGGGCTCGTCATCTCCAAGAAGGAGAAGGCGGCCGAGCCGGCGCCCGTCCCGGAACCGGTCGAGATTTCGCAGCCCGCGATGAGCCTCGGAGACGAGCCCGGCAAGAGCCGGACCGGTCTCTTTGCCGGAATCGGCGTCGGGGTCGTCGTTCTCGCCGCGGCTGCCTGGTTCATGACACGCGGCAAGGCGCCGGAGCCGGTCCCGGTCCCCACCCCCGTTCCCGCCGCCGCCACCGAGGCCGCGCCGGCGACGACGGCCGCGGCGCCCGCCGCGCCCGAGAAGGTCATCGACCCGAAGGCCCTGGAGGCCGAGCTGCGCAAGGCCACGGCCGAGGAAGCCAAGAAGCTCCGCGACGCGGCGCAGAAGGCTGCGGCCGGGCAGGCGCAGCCCGCGGCTCCGGGCGTGGTTCAGCCGGCCGCTCCGGCCGTCTCACTCGCACCCAGCCAGCCTCTCCAGCCGCCGAAGGCCGCGCCGGAGCCGACCCGAGCCCAGGAGCCGCCGAAGGCGGCCGAGCCGACGCCCGTTCCACCGAGGCCGACCGAGCCGCCCGCCGTCGTCGAGGTGCCGCGGCCGGCGGCTCCGCCGCCGGCCGCTCCCGCAGCGGCCTCCGCGGCCGTACGCGAAGGCGACCTGGTAGGGCCGGGAGCGGGGGTCGTCGAGCCGCAGATCGTGAAGCTCGGCCGGTTCCCCGCACTGCCGCCACAGGCCAAGCAGATCCAGGCCAGGCGCAACGACCCGTCCGGCCTCGGCACCGTTGCGATCATGGCTCTCGTGACCGAGACGGGCCAGGTGAACGAAGCCCGGGTCGTCCGCTCGTCGAGCTACAAGTTCGTCGACGAGGCGGCCCTCGCCGCTCTCAGGGGATCGGAGATCAAGCCCGCCACGAAGGGTGGCGTCCGGGTGAAGATGTGGAAGACTTTCTCCATCACCGTCAAGCCTTGAAGCGGACGGGTCTGGAGAGACGAGACAGAACGTGGCGCCCGAGGCGCCGTGAGAAAACCGGAATGGGAATTCGAGAAGGAGTTTCCGCATGAGTCTCAACGACGAACAGAGGAAGTTCTACGAGAACACGCTCCGCGTCACGAAAAAGGAGATCAGCGACCTGGAAGCCCAGATCCAGGAAGAGCTGGCCAAGGTGAAGGAGCGTCTCGCCGAGCTTCAGAACGGCCAGAAGGCGGCGCGCCAGATGTACGCCGCGGCGTGCCTTCGCCTCGGCATCCAGAACGACCTCGAGGAGTCCGAGGAGTCCTGACGGGCTGCCCGGCGCCCGTCGCCCCGACGGTCGCTGACGGGCCCCGGCACCCACCTCGCGTGACGGTGCCGGGGCCTTTGCCTTCTTCGTCAGCCGTGCGCCTTCCGCCCGGATCTCTCCACGGGCTCGCACTCGCGCTCCTCGTGGCCGCCCTGCCCGGCGTGGCCGAAACGCCGCGGCGCGTCGTCGCGCTGGCTCCGTCGGCAGCCGAGATCATCTATGCCCTTGGAGCGGCGGATCGGGTCGTCGGGGTATCGGATTTCGCGGCGGATCTGCCGGAGTCGAAGGGGAAAGCCAGGCTCGGCGGCTTCTCCCCCGATCTCGAGCGGATCACGGCCCTTCGGCCCGACCTCGCCGTCGTCTCCCGGGACGGGACCGACCGCCGCGCAGCAGATCGCCTCGCTTCGCTCGGCGTGCGCGTCCTCGTGACCGACGCCGATTCTCTCGCCGGGGTCTTCGAGGACATCCGGACGGTCGGGGAGGCGCTCGGAACGACCGTAGAGGCGAATCGGCTGGTGTCCTCGCTGGAGCGCCGTGCCGGTGCTGCCGAAGCCCGGTCGCGAGCCCGGAGGAGCAGCGGGCGTCCGAGCGCCCTCGCGTTGATCTGGCCGGACCCCCCGGTCGTCGCGGGTCCTGCGACGTTCATCGGGGATCTCCTCCTCCGGGCGGGGGTCGAGAACGTCGTTCCGAGGTCCGCCGGCGCATGGCCCCGCGTCTCGCACGAGACGCTCGTCTCGTGGAGCCCGCGCGTCCTCGTCCGCCCGGATACCAGCGAGAACGGAGCCGCCTTCGAGGCGGCCTTCGCGCCGGGCAGCCGGTGGCATCTCCTTCCAGCGGTGCGCGACGGCCGCGTCGTCGTCCTTCCGGGGGCGTGGCTCGAGCGCCCGGGTCCGAGGCTCGTCGACGCTCTCGAGGCGCTCGTCGAGAAGCTCCGGGAGGTCTTGCCGTGAGGCGCACCGGCCCCTTCCTCCTCGCCCTTCTCCTTCTCGCTCTCGCTGCGCTCCTCGCCTCGCTGCTCGTCGGGAGCGTTTCCGTCGCCCCCTCCGATGCCCTGGCCGCGTTCGCGGGAACGGGTGAGCAGGCCACCGTGACGATCGTCCGCGACCTCCGCCTTCCCCGCGCCCTCCTCGGTCTTCTCGTCGGCGGCGCGCTCGCCCTCTCGGGCGCGGCCCTCCAGGCGCTCCTCGGCAATCCCCTCGCGGACCCGTATCTCCTCGGCGTCTCGGGGGGCGCGGCGTGCGGCACCCTGTTCGCCGTGATCCTCGGCGCCGGAGCGGGCGGCCTCCTCGGCTCGTTCGCCCTCCCGATCGCATCCCTCGCAGGCGCGCTCGGTGCCGTCCTACTCGTCGGTCTCGGCGCGTCCGTGGGAGGCAGGCTCGACCGCGGGCGCCTTCTCCTGTCGGGCGTCGTCGTGAACGCCCTCGCCTCGGCGATCCTCCTCTTCCTTCTCTCCTTCAGCGACGCGGCCGGCGCGCGCGGCTTCGTCTTCTGGATGCTCGGCTCCCTTTCCGGCGCCACGGGAGACGCCGTGCTGTCCCTCGCCGCGTACGCGGCGATCGGCCTCGCCGTCCTGCTCCCCCTCGCGCGCGCCTTCGACGCGCTGACGCTCGGCGAGGAGACCGCCTTCACGCTCGGCGTCCCCGTGGAGCGGGCCAAGCGGGTCGCCTACGTCGCAGCCTCCCTCCTGGCGGCGGCGGCCGTCGCGCACGCGGGAATCATCGGATTCGTCGGCCTCCTCGTCCCCCACGTCGTGAGGCGCCTGACCCGGGGTCACAGGGCGCTCCTGCTCGGCTCCTTCCTGGGCGGCGGAATTCTCCTCGTGGCCTCCGATCTCCTCGCGCGGACCCTCTTCGCCCCGAACGAGATCTCGATCGGCGCCGTGACCGCGCTCCTCGGCGCGCCGGCGTTCCTCGTCCTCCTCCGGAGGCGGGCCTGACGCCCCTCGCGCTGACGGGCGCCTTCGCCAGCTACGCCCGCGGCCTCGACGTCCTGCGCGGCGTCACGCTCACCTTCGGCACGGGTCGGCTCGTCGCGCTCCTGGGCGAGAACGGCTCGGGAAAGTCGACGCTCCTGAAGGTCCTCGCGGGTCTCCTCGTCCCCACCCGCGGCGAGGTCCTCCTCGAGGGCGTGCCGCTCGGAAGCGTCCTCCGCCGGACGGCGGCCCGCGCCCTCGGGTACCTTCCGCAGGGGTTCGAGCCGTTCTTCCCCGCGACCGCGCTCGACGTCGTCCTCCTCGGACGCACCCCCTTCCTCGGTCCGTTCGCCACGCCCGGCCGGGTGGACGTCGACATCGCCCGGGCGGCGCTCCAGGAGGTCGACGCAGCGGGACTCGAGGAGCGCGACGTGCGGAGCCTTTCGGGAGGCGAGCGGCAGCGGGTCTACCTCGCCCGGGTCCTGGCGGGGGAGCCCCGCATCCTCCTGCTCGACGAGCCGACGGCGAGCCTCGACCCGCGCCACCGCTTCCTCGTCCTCGACGTCCTCAGGCGCCGCGCCGCGACGGGAGTCACGTGCGTCTTCTCGACCCACGAGGTCGACCTCGCCGCCCGGGCGGCCGACGACGCCGTCCTCCTGGCGCGGGGCACGGTCCTCGCCTCGGGCCCGGTCCGCGAGAGCGTCACGGAACGCTCGCTCTCGGAGCTCTTTGGCGTCCCGGCCTGCGTCACACCGCTCGCCGACGGTACGCCCCTCGTGACGCTCGGATCCCCGCGGGGCGGTCTCCCTGTCGGGAGAGGGTAAGATCGCCGCCCCATGGCACTCTGGTTCCGGAAGGACAAGGCACCCCGCGCCCTGCGGGACATGGGGAAGGCGACCTCGCTCGGCGAGGGGCTCTTCCTCAAGTGCGACGGCTGCCGCGAGACCCTCTACGCCAAGGAGGTCGAGCGGAACCAGCGCGTCTGCCCGAAGTGCGGGTTCCACTTCCGCCTCCTGGTCGAGGAGCGGCTGAAGCTCCTCTTCGACGACGGGGTGTTCGAGCCCCTGTTCGGGGACCTCCGGGCGACCGACCCTCTCCGTTTCCGGGACACGAAGCGCTACCGCGATCGTCTTCGCAGCTACGAGGCGTCGGCCGGCCGGCCCGACGCCATCGCGGCCGGGGAGGGAAAGCTCGAGGGATCGAAGGTCCTGGTGGCGGCCCTCGACTACGCCTTCATGGGAGGGTCGATGGGCTCGGTGGTCGGCGAGGTGCTGACGCGCATGGCCGAACGGGCGCGCACGGAGAAGGTCCCTCTCGTCGTCGTCACAGCCTCCGGCGGGGCGCGCATGCAGGAGGGGATCCTCTCGCTGATGCAGATGGCGAAAGTCTCCGCGGCCCTCGGCCGCCTCGCCGAGGCGCGTGTCCCCTACGTCACGATCCTGACCGATCCGACGACGGGTGGCGTCACCGCCTCTTTTGCGATGCTCGGCGACGTGACTTTCGCCGAACCGAAGGCGCTCATCGGCTTTGCCGGTCCGCGCGTCATCGAGCAGACGATCCGCCAGACCCTCCCGGAAGGGTTCCAGCGCTCGGAGTTTCTCCTCGACCACGGCTTCGTCGACGTCGTCGTCCCTCGCAGGGAGCTGAAGGCGGCGCTCGCGAACGTCCTGCGGCTCCTGGCCGCGTGAGCCCGGGGCCCGGCCTTCGCTGGCTCGACGCCCTCGGTCCGCAGAAGATCCGGCCCGGTCTCGCCCGCACGCGGGCTCTTCTGGCAGCGCTCGGGAACCCGCAGGCGTCGTTCCGGACACTCCTCGTCGGCGGGACGAACGGCAAGGGGTCCACGGCGGCAGCCGCCGCGTCGATCCTCGAGGCGGCGGGCCTGCGCGTCGGGCTGACGACCTCGCCGCACCTCGTCCGCGTGAACGAGCGGGTACGCCTCTGCGGCCGCGACGTCTCCGACGCCCAGCTCGACTCGGCCCTCCGGCTCGTGGCAGCGCTCTCGGGCGAGGACGGCCTGCGGCCCACCTATTTCGAGGCGCTCGTCGTCGCCGCGTGCGAGCTCTTCCGTCGCACGCGCGTCTCGGTAGGCGTCGTCGAGGTGGGCATCGGCGGCCGCCTCGACGCCACGAACGTCCTCGACCCCGAGGTGTCCGTCGTCACGAATGTCGCGGAGGACCACCTCGAGACGCTCGGTCCGTCCCTCTCGGACGTGGCGCGCGAGAAGGCGGGGATCTTCCGGCGCGGCCAGCCGGCGCTCACGGCGGCGGCGGGAGAGGGGCTCGCCGTCCTCCGCGTCGAGGCGGGCCGGACGGGCGCGCGACTCCTCGAGATCCCTCCGTCGCGCGCGTGGGACGACGTGTCGCCCCTCGCCGGCGCGCACCAGCGCGCGAACCTCGCCCTCGCCGTGGCCGCGGCGCGGGCGTTCGCGCCGCTCGACGACGCCACCGTCCGCCGCGGCATCGCCGCGATCCGCTGGCATGGGCGGCTTCAGACCGTTCCGCGGCCGGGACTTCGTCCGCTCCTGGTCGACGGCGCCCACAACCCGGCGGGAGCCGCGGCCCTCGCGAACCACCTCGACGCCGCGGGCCTCTCGGGGCGGATCGACCTCATCTTCGGCGTCCTCGGCGACAAGGCCTTCGGGGAGATGTTCGCGCCGCTGGCCGCGCGAGCCCGCCACGTCGTCCTCGTCGCGCCCGCATCGCCCCGCGCGATCCCGCCGGACGCCCTCGCGGCCCGGCTCGGGCAGCCGGAGCTTCCCCGCGCCGCCTCGCTCGCGGACGCCCTCGCTGGCCTCGAGGGAAGAGGGGGAGACGCCCCTATACTCGTTGCCGGGTCGCTCGTCCTCGCCGGCGAGGCCCTGGCGCTCGTCGAGCCCCGGGAGCCCTGAGGCGGAGGGGCGCCCGGAGGATCGGATGGCCGCAGGCAAGCCCGGGGGGGCCGTCGCGTACACGAAGCGGGAGCTCGAGGCGTTCGAGGACGCGCGGCTCGCGATCTATGCCTCGCGCGCCGCCTCCTCGGCCCGCCGCCGCCGGATCGCGCCCGAGGCCGACGGAACCGACTACCGGACCGAGTTCCAGCGCGACCGCGACCGGATCGTCCACTCCAAGGCCTTCCGCCGGCTCAAGCACAAGACCCAGGTCTTCATCCCGTTCGAGGGGGACCATTATCGGACGCGCCTGACGCACACCCTCGAGGTGACGCAGGTGGCGAGGACCGTCGCCCGGACTCTCGGCCTGAACGAGGACCTCGCCGAGGCGTGCGCCCTCGCGCACGACCTCGGGCACACCCCGTTCGGCCACTCCGGGGAGAAGGCGCTCAACCGGATCCTGACGGGCGGGGAGCCGGCGGTGGCCCTCTCTCCGAAGGCCGTCGCCCTCGTCGGCGCCTTCAAGCACAACTACCAGTCGGTCCGCGTCGTCGACCTCCTCGAGAAGCGGTACGAGGAGCCGGGGCTCAACCTGACGGACGAGACGCGCGAGGGGATACTCAAGCACACGACCTGGAAGCGGGACTTCCCGTTTCCCGTCCTCGACCCGGAGGGTCTCCACCTCGGCTCGGGCTGCCACCTGGAAGGCCAGGCCGTCGGCTGGGCCGACGAGATCGCCCAGCAGGCGCACGACCTCGAGGACGGCCTCGGCCTCGTCGGGATCGGCAAGGCGGAGGAGATCCCGCTGGCGCGGGAGATCGTGGCAGGGCTCGGCGCCCGCTGGCGGGACGCCTCCGACCCGGCCGTCCAGAGGGCCCTCCTGATCCGCGGCCTGATCCACCACCTCGTCACCGACCTGATCGTCGCCTCGCGCGGGGCGATCGAGAAATGGCTCACCGCGCAGAAGGTGACGACGCCGGCGGAGTTCGCCGGCCACCGAAGGAAGCTCCCGGGCTCTCTCGTCGCTCCCTCGCGCGGGGGGGAGAAGCGGTATCTCGAGCTGAAGGAGTTTGTCTACCGCCACATCATCCACAGCCAGGCGGTCTCCCAGCACGATTCCCGGGCGCAGCTCGTCGTGAACCGCCTCTTCGACGCCTACGCGAAGAACCCCCGCCTCCTCCCCGACGCCGTCCTCGCCCGAGTGGCCGAGCTCTCGGGCCTCCCGTTCCTGAGGGAGATCCCCCTGAAGAAGGTGGAGGCGGTGATCGCCGGCCGCTGGCGTGAAGAGCCCGCCGTCCTGCGCTGCATCGCCGACCACATCGCCGGGATGACCGACAGCTACGCGCTCGGCGAGTACGACGCCCTCTTCGCCCCCTACCCGCGGCGACCCGCAGGGACGCCGTCGGGTTAGGATTCGCCGATGCGCATCGCGTTTGGAGCCGACCACGCGGGTTTCGAGCTGAAGGAGCTCCTCGCCCGCCGCGCGGCGGAGCTCGGGCACAAGGTCGTCGACCTCGGCACCGCCTCCACGGCCTCCGTCGACTACCCCGACTACGGTTTCGCCGTCGGGACCGCCGTGGCCTCCGGCCAGGCGGAGCGCGGCGTCGTCGTCTGCGGCACGGGAATCGGCATCGCGATCTCCGTCAACCGCGTGCGGGGCGCGCGGGCGGGCGTGGCGACCGACCTCTACTCCGCAGGGCTCATGCGCGAGCACAACGACGCGAACGTCCTCGCCCTGGGCGCGCGCATCACCGCCATCCCCCTCGCGATGGCAATCCTGGAGACCTTCCTGATCACCCCGTTCGCCGGCGGGCGGCACCAGCAGCGCGTCGACAAGCTCGACGCCACCCCGCCGCGCGTCGAAGGAGACTCCCGATGACGACGACCCTCACCCCGAGCCCCCGCCTGACGGGGCGCTCCCTCGCCGCGGTCGACCCGGAGATCGCCGCCGCCGTCGACGCCGAGTTCGCCCGTCAGCGCGACGGCCTCGAGCTCATCGCCTCCGAGAACTACGCCTCCCGCGCCGTCCTCGAGGCGACGGGCTCCGTCCTGACGAACAAGTACGCCGAGGGGTATCCCGGCCGCCGCTACTACGGCGGCTGCGAGCACGTCGACGTCGCCGAGTCGCTCGCCATCGCGCGGGCGAAGAAGCTGTTCTCTCCCGGAAATCCCGACGCGATCCACGCGAACGTCCAGCCGCACTCCGGCTCGCAGGCGAACACCGCCGTCTACCTCGCCTGCCTGAAGCCGGGCGACACGATTCTCGGGATGTCCCTCGCCCACGGCGGGCACCTGACGCACGGTCACCCGCTCTCGATCTCGGGCAAGCTGTACCGGGTCGCCTCGTACGGCGTGACGCGCGAGACGGAGACGATCGACTACGACGAGCTCGCCCGGATCGCCGAAGCCGAGAAGCCGAAGCTCATCATCGCGGGCGCCTCGGCCTACCCGCGCATCCTGGACTTTCCGAGGTTCCGGCAGGTCGCCGACTCCGTCGGCGCGCTCCTCATGGTCGACATGGCCCACATCGCGGGCCTCGTCGCGACGGGCCTCCACCCCTCGCCCGTCGGCCACGCCCACTTCGTCACGACGACGACCCACAAGACCCTCCGCGGGCCTCGTGGAGGCCTCGTCCTCTGCACGCCCGAGTGGGCCAAGGAGATCGACAAGGCGGTCTTCCCGGGCCTGCAGGGAGGGCCGCTCGAGCACGTCATCGCGGCGAAGGCCGTCTCTTTCCTCGAAGCGCTCTCGCCCGAGTTCACGACCTACCAGCAGGCGGTCCTCGAGAACGCGAAGGCCTTCGCGGCCGCCGTCGCCGCCCAGGGCTTCCGGATCGTCTCCGGCGGGACCGACAACCACCTGTTCCTCGTCGACCTCGGTCCGAAGAAGCTGACGGGCAAGGTGGCGGAGAAGGCGCTCGACCACGCCGGGATCACCGTCAACAAGAACGCCATCCCGTTCGACCCGAACCCGCCGATGGTCACCTCGGGACTGCGCCTCGGGACCCCCGCCGTCACGACCCGCGGCATGGGTCTGGCCGAGATGAAGACGATCGCCGCCTGGATCGGTGAGGTCCTGGCGGCACCGGAGGACGACGCGGTGAAGGTCGCCGTCAAGGCGAAGGTCAAGGAGTTGACGGCCGCGTTCCCGATCTACTAGCTCTCCGGGGGGACCCGGATCCGTCCGGGTCCCCCCGAGCCCCCTCCGCGCCGGAGGGGCGGCTCGCTTCACTCGCGGCTACCCGGTTTCGTGCCAGGCGTGCAACCGTGTATTGTTGAAAACAATACACGGTTGCACGCTTGGCACCGGGTTTCAGCCCCGAGCCATCCGGAGGAGCTCGGAGACGAGCTTCTCGATGCCGGCGGAGACCTCGGAGATCGGGCTGTCGAGCATGTAGGCGGGGGTGGTGACGAGGTGCTTCTCCTCGTCGACGACCGCCTTGCCGCCGCCGCAGGAGACGTGCTCGCCACCCATCTTCCCGATCGCCGCGGCCGTCCCGAGGTCGGTCCCGATCGTCAGCCGCGGCCTCTCGCCGCCGAGGAGCTTCGCGAGGATCACCGGGGCGATGCAGACGGCGCCGACGGGCTTGCCTGCCGCGTGGACGGCCCGGACGACCCTGGCGACCTCCGGATGGACCTCGCAGTCGGCCCCGCGAAAGGCGAAGTCGCAGAGGTTCTTGGCGGCGCCGAAGCCTCCGGGCAGGAGGAGGGCGTCGAGCGTCGACGGGTCGAAGCCGGCGAGGTCCTTCACCTCTCCGCGCGCGATCCTCGCCGCCTCGACGAGGACGCTCCGCGTCTCGCCCTCGGCGGGTTGCCCCGTCAGGTGGTTCACGACGTGCTTCTGCGGGATGTCGGGGGCGAGGCAGACGGCCTCGGCGCCCGCCCGGTCGAGGGCCAGGAGCGTCAGGACCGATTCGTGGATCTCGGCGCCGTCGTAGACGCCGCAGCCCGAGAGGAGAACTCCGACTTTCGGCTTCATGCTGCACCTCCGGTGTCGGCCGGAGATCGTATCGGGTGATGGGCCGGAAGGGGAGTGCGCTGAACGCCGGGCGTGCGAGGGGTCTCAGCCCAGCGAAGGGGCCGGTCTCGTGCGCATCGTCCGGGAGACGCGCCACCGTATCCGGAAAAGGGCGGCGAACGCTTCCAGCCCTCCCCCGAGGCCGACGCGGGTGTCCGGCGAGTTGAACCAGAGGACCGGGACCTCTGCGATCCGGTAACCGAGGCGTCGCGCCAGCAGCAGCGCCTCGACGTCGAACGCGAATCGGTCGACGGTGGCGCGGGAGAAGACTTCGCGGGCCGCGTCCCGGCTGAAGAGCTTGAAACCGCACTGGGTGTCGCGGATGCCGGAGACGACGAGGAGCCGTACGAGGAGGTTGAAGAGCCTTCCGCTCGCGACCCGGAAGAGCGACTGCCGTTCCTTCACGAGGGTCGCGTCGACGCCCCGCGAGCCGATGGCCACCGGCGCGCCCGCTGCCAGGAGCTTGTCGACCTCCTCGATGGGCGTCGACAGGTCGGCGTCGGTCACGAGGACGTGCTCGCCGGAGGCCGCGAGAACACCGGCCCGGACGGCGGCCCCCTTACCGCGGTTCTGGGGCAGGCGGATCACGCGGAAAGCGAGGCCGAGGCCGGCCGCGGTCTTTTCCGCCACCGCGGCCGTCCGGTCCGAGGAGCCGTCGTCGACGACGAGGACCTCGGCCGGCAGAGCCGGCGTACGGGACCCGAGCCAGTCGGCGATCCGCGCAAGAGCGACGGGGAGCCGCTTCTCCTCGTTGTAGGCGGGAATGACGAGAGAGAGGGCCGGGGACGTCATCAGGCGAGCCTCGCTTCGTAGACGAACTGGTATCCGAACATCCCTGGCCAGGCGGCCGCCAGGAGCCTCGCGGTAGCCCGAACCGGACCGGCAAGCGGGGCCCTGCCGAGCGCGGGCAGGGCCAACTCGAAGGGCATCGCGGTCGGAGTCTCTCCGAGAACGGCGAAGCCGTGCTGCTCGAGGAGCTCCCGTCCTGTCCTGCGGGTGAAGAAGCGCAGGTGGGTCCGGTCGAGGATGCCGCGGTCCGAAAGCGGAAACCGTCCGAAGAGAAGTCCGAACCGGACGGTGACGTTCGCGACGTTCGGAAGCGACACGAGGAGGAGACCTCCGGGCTTCAGGAGCGGCCGGAAGCGTGCGAGCGCGAGCCCCGGCTCGGGAAGGTGCTCCAGGATGTCTCCCGCGACGACGAGGTCGAACGGCTCCCTCCAGGGCCCGCCGAGTCCGGAGACGACGTCGTCGACGACGGGATCGTCGAAGAAGCCGGCCCCTTCCCTCGCGGCCTCGGGGTCCAGCTCGATTCCTGCAAGGTAGCGGCAGCGGGAACGGATCCTCCGCGCGAGATGTCCCGCTCCGAAGCCTACGTCGAGCACGGCGAGGCCTTCTCCGAGCGTGGTGATCCTCGAGAGGAGGACGTCGTGGGACGAGCCAGGGATCTCCTTCCACGGGTACCGCGAGCGCGGCAGGTCAGCCGTGTACCTCACGCTTTCGAGACCTGCGCGATCGGGATGCGGCGGCCGCTCCCGAACGCTTTCGTCGAGACCTTCAGCCCGGGAGCGGCCTGCTGCCGCTTGTACTCGGCCCGGTCGATCTGACGCGCGATCGCCGCGGCGAGGGCCACGGACGCTCCGGTCTCCCGGGCCACCGCTGCGGGCGTCCGGTTCCGCTCCACGAGGCCCTCGAGAACCCGGTCGAGGAGCTCGTAGGGAGGGAGCGAATCCTGGTCGGTCTGTCCAGGCCGCAGCTCTGCCGAAGGGGCCTTCTCGAGCGTCGACGCCGGGATGACCTCGCGCCCGGCGCGGCGGTTCAGGTGCCGGGAGAGCGCGTAGACGCGCATCTTCGGAAGGTCGGAGATCGGCGCGAGCCCGCCGGCCATGTCCCCGTAGAGCGTGCAGTAGCCGACGGCCAGCTCGCTCTTGTTCCCCGTCGTCAGGAGGAGCGGCCCGAGCTTGTTCGAGAAGGCCATCAGGAGCATCCCGCGGATGCGGGCCTGGAGGTTCTCCTCGGTCACGTCCTCCGGGCGTCCGGCGAAGAGAGGGGCGAGAGCGGACTTCGCGGCGGCGAAGAGGGGCTCGATGGGGACGACCTCGAGCCGGATGCCGAGGGCCCGGGCGAGCGCCCGCGCGTCGGTGACGGAGCCCTCCGAGGAGTAGCGCGACGGGAGGGCGAGCCCGGTGACGTTCTCCGCGCCGAGGGCGTCCACGGCGAGCGCGCCGACGAGAGCCGAGTCGATGCCACCCGAGAGGCCGACGACGGCGGTCCGGAACCCGCACTTGCGGGCGTAGTCGCGGATGCCGAGAACGAGGGCGCGGCGGAGGGACTCGAGAGGTTCGTCCCCGGCGTCGTCGGGAAGGTCTGCCGGTTCCGAGCCGGTGACCGGCGTGACGTTCCCCTCGTCGAGGTCGACGACGACGAAGTCCTCCTCGAAGAGAGCGGCGCGGGCCCGGACGCGTCCGCGCCCGTCGAGCGCCATCGACCCGCCGTCGAAGACGAGCTCGTCGTTGCCGCCGACGAGGTTCACGTAGGCGACGGGGACGCCGCCGTCGCGGGCGAGCCGCGAGAGCATCCGCCGCCGCAGGCGGGGCTTCCCCTCGGAGAACGGAGAGGCCGAGACGTTGACGATCAGGTCGGCCCCGCGCGCGAGGAGCGTCTCCCCCGGGTCGTCGCGATAGAGACGGCGCTGGCGGAAGAAGTCCTTGTCGTTCCAGAGGTCTTCGCAGATCGTCAGGCCGATCTTCCGCCCGCCGAGCCGGACGAGGGTCGGGGCCGCGGCGGGCTCGAAGTGACGGACCTCGTCGAAGACGTCGTAGGCGGGAAGGAGGCACTTTCTCGCCACGGCGGCGACGCGGCCGTTGCGCAGCAGGACCGCCGCGTTGAACAGGGGCTTTCCGGTCCTGGAAGGGTTCGGGAGAAACGTCCCGGCGAGCAGGGCGGTCTTCCCGGCCCGTCGCGTGAGCTCGCCGAGGGCGCGGGCCGCCTCGGCCTGGAACGCGGGGCGGTCGAGAAGGTCTCTCGCCGGGTAGCCGCAGAGCGCCATCTCCGGGACGAGGAGGAGATCGGCCCGGGCGGCCTCGGCCTCCTGCCAGAGGCTCTCGATCTTCGCGACGTTGCCGGCGAAGTCGCCGATCGTGGCGTTCATCTGGCCGAGGGCGAGGCGCATCGGGCGGATGGTAACGCCCCCTCTCCGCCCGCTCAGCGGGCCGGGACCAGGGTGGTGCCGGAGACGAGGTCGGACAGCGTCCGTCCCCTCCGGTCGAAGGCAGCCACGAGGAGGGGAACGCCCGCGAGCGCTCCCGTCAAGAGGGCTCCCGCGAAACGGAGAGACGCGGCCGCGAGGGTCGGCGATCCGCCGTCGGCGGCCGCGACGCGAAGGTCGGCGAGCGCCATTCCGGGAGTGGCACCCCAGACGAACGGCACGAGGACGAGGAGGACGAGCGCGGCGAGGAAAAGGAAGGCGCCGAGGCCGAGAAGCGCGGCGGGCGGGAACCGCAGCTCTAGGAGAATCGCTCCCGCGGCCAGCTCCAGGGCGCCGAAGAGGGCGAGGATGACGACGTCGGCCAGGCCGGCGGCGAACCGCCGCGCAAACGCGACGGACACTTCGGCGTCCGGCTCGTCCACGATTTCCCCGGGCTCGTCGACGTCCGCAACGGCCGACGACGCGGATGCGGGAGACGTCGGCTGCGGGTCGGAGCCGGGAGGCGCCGGGGAGGGCGAGAGTGGCGCCTCGGAGACGTCGGGGAAGAGGCTCAGCGTCTTCCCTCGGCCCTTGGCCTGGGGAGAGGCCTCTCCTCCGAGCGGGTGCTCGGCGAGCGGGTCGCGTCCTTTCTCGTTCATCGGCCCACGCTCACGGCCGGGGGGAGGCGTGCTTGACGTAGATGCGCGCGAGCAGGTCGTCGGTCCCACCGGCGTACCGCCGCGAGAACTTCAGGTGCCTCTGCGTCTCCACGTCGTCCGGACGGAGCGCGGCCGCCTCCCGGAAAGCCTCGGCGGCCTTCTTCGTGCCCCCCGACTGCAGGTTCAGTATCCCGTCGTTGAAGTAGCTCTTGAAAAGGTACTCCTCCACGTCCTTGTTCTTCGGGTCCTGCTTGCGCAGGTCCCAGAGGAGCCGGAGGGCGCTCTCGTAGTCCTGCTCGTTGTAGGAGCGGATCGCCGAGCCGAGGGCCGATACCGAGTCGCGTGCGCGCGCGAGCGCCTGACTCGCCTCGGAGTCGTCGGGCCGGGTCTTGACCACGAGGTCGAGGGCCTTCACGGCGTCGATGTAACGGCCGGCGGAGAGGCTCGCGAGGCCCGCCACCCGGGCCTCGTCGACCTGGGCGTCACTCACGGCGGGGCCGGTCGCAGGACGCGGCTCGGCCGACGACTTGAACTGGTCCAGCAGGACGAGCGCCTGGTCGTGGCGTGGGTCGCTGGACGGTATCGCCGTCAGGATCCCGAGGGCCTCGTCGACCTTCCCCTGCTTGAACAGGGCCTGCGCCTTTTCGAGCGGGTCCTGCTGGGGCGTGGCTGGCGAGACGGGCGCCTCGACGGTCCCGGAGGCCGGGGCGTCGGCCTTCGGCTTGAACACGAACCACGCGGCCACGGCGACGCCGACGAGCACCAGCGCCGCCAGGCCGATCAGGACCCGTCCGTCGATTCCGCCGGCACGGGCCGGAGCAGCGCCTTCGCGCCGGCTCGCACCGGCCCCGGCCGCCTCGCGGCCAGCGTCGGCGCCGGGCTCCTCGAGCAGCGGGAGGTCGTCGGCGAAGGACGGCCGGCCAGGCGACTCGAGCTCGTCGCCCATGTACGGCGTGTCGGAGAGCGACGTTTCGGGAGACGGCGACGAGCCTGCGGAGGGCACGTCGAGGACGGCGTCGATCTGGTTGAGGTAGTTCCGCGCCGTCGCGTCCGACTCCGAAAGAGTCAGTACCTTGAGGAAGGCGTCGCGTGCCGCCTGGAGATCTCCCGCCTCGTAGCGCTGAACGCCCTCGGAGAGAAGAACGTCCAGCTGGCGAGCGGCCTCGCTCTGCTTCTCGCGGGCCGCGTCGATGCGCCGGGACGCCTCGTCGTTCGAGAGGTCGATCAGGAAGACGCGGCTCCAGAGGTCGATCGCCTCCTGCAGGTGGCCCCGGGCCGCGGCCTCGTCCCCCTGCCGGAGGAACTGGGAGATCCGCGGATCGACCGGGGCGGCCGGGCCCGGAGCGGCCGACTGGTCGGCGAAGGAGGCGGGAGCGGCCGACGCAAAGGGGTCGGCGGGAGGCCCGGAGGAGGCGAAGAGGTCGGTCGGGGAGCCCGACAGGGAGAACGCGTCCGCCGCAGGGGCGGACGAGGCGAACGGGTCCGCCGATGGGGCGGGCGAGGCGAACGGGTCGCCGGCGGAGGTGGGCGCCTCGGAGAACGAGAGCTCTGGAGCGGACCCGCCGAAGGTGTCGGCTCCGTGAGCGTCGAAACCGAAGGAGGGGGAGGAAAACGGTGGCGCAGCCTCCGTGGGGGGCTGTGCAGCGGGCTCTGCGGGTGCAGCGGGTGCGAACGGGTTGGGGCCGAGATCCTCGAAACCGAGGTCGTCCAGGCCCGATCCGCTGGACCCGAACGGATCGGGGGCCGGAGGAGGAGCCGCGGGGACGGCCCAGCCGGCGGCCGGTGTCGCCGGGCCGGTAGCTGGCACTGCCGTCGGGGCGGACGCTGCCGGCGCACGCGCAGGCGCCGGCGCGGAGCCGAAGGCGTCGAAATCCGCGAGGTCGATGACGGTCCCCCCTGCGATACCTCGAAGGGACGCCAGGAGGCGTCGGGCGGGCGCGAACCGCGGGTCCATCTTCAGGATGAAGTCGCAGCCCAGCAGCGCGTCCTCGTTCCGGCCCGCCCGCGCCATGTCCAGCGTGTGACGGAACGTCTGGAGGACCTTCTCGCGGGCCTCGGCGGAGAGGGAGGGACTCCCCTGGTAGGAAACGGGCTCGGGCATGGGAACCTCTCGAACTCAGCGTAACAAGCCGTCATTCCCGCGGCAAGCGCCGCGCGCGCCCCGCGGTAAGATCCCCGGTCCCGAAGCGGGGAGGGGTTCCGATGACGACACTGATCGAATGCATCCCGAACGTCAGCGAAGGGCGCCGCCCGGAGGTCGTCGCGGCCATCCGAAACGCAGCGATCTCGGCCGGTCCGGGGGTCCTCCTCCTCGACTGGACGTCCGATGCCGACCACAACCGCTCCGTCCTGACCTTCCTCGGGGACGGTCCGGCCCTCGTCCGGGCGATGGAGGCGATGGTCGCCGAGGCCCTCGTCCACGTCGACCTGACGAAGCACGAGGGGGCCCACCCGCGGCTCGGGGCCGTCGACGTCATCCCGTTCGTTCCGATCCGCGGCGCCACCGCCGCCGACTGCGTCGCCCTCGCCAAGGAGCTCGGTGCCCGGCTCGCCGAGAAGCACGGCCTGCCGGTCTACCTCTACGAGGACGCCGCCACGAGCGAGACGCGCCGGAACCTGGCCAACGTCCGCAAGGGGGAGTTCGAGGGGCTCGCCGAAAAGATGAAGAGCCCCGAGTGGAAGCCCGACTTCGGTCCGGACGCCCCACACCCCACCGGGGGGGCGACGGTCGTCGGGGCGCGCTCCCCCCTCGTCGCCTACAACATCAACCTCGGGACGGCGGATCTCTCGATCGCCGACCGGATCGCGAAGTCGATCCGTCACCTTTCCGGGGGATACCGGTTCGTCAAGGCGATGGGGGTCAGGCTGGAGGCCCGCGGCATCGTCCAGGTCTCGATCAACATGACGAACACCGAAAAGACGCCGCTTCACCGCGTCTTCGAGACCGTGAGGTCCGAGGCCGAGCGCTTCGGCGTCCCCGTCGTCGGTTCCGAGATCATCGGCCTCGTCCCGCAGGCGGCGCTCGTCGGGGCCGCCGAGCACTACCTGAGGCTCGAGTCGCCCGCTTCGTCGCAGGTCCTAGAGAACAAGCTGCTCGACGTCGCCCTCGCGGCGAAGGAGTAGGAGCCCGTTACCTCCTCCGCTTCGCGGGCATCTCGCGCCCGCCCTGCCGGAGGACCAGCTCGTTCACCTTGCCGTCGGACCCCTTCACGAACGTGATCCGGGCGTCGACGACCTTCAGGAAGTACTCCGTCTCGGAGGCGGGAAAGACCTCGAACTCCTGCTGGCCGGTCGCCTGCGTCAGGAGACGGGCTCCGTCGCGCCGGACGGTCAGGACGAACCCCGGCGCGAGCTCGTACTCCCCGGAGTAGAGGTCGTAGAGAGCGGGGTCGACCTTCACCTCCGCCGAGGCGGACGGGACGTCCCCCTCCCGGAGGCCACGCTCGGGCTCGTCGGCCCCCTCGGGGAAGAAGAGGACCTCCTTCGCCCTGCCGTCGGGACCCGCGACGAACTCCAGGCGCGTGAGCGAGCCCTCGTAGAAGAACTCCGTCTCCGACGACGGCTTCACCTCGAGACGCGGGCCGCCCGCCCGCTGCGAGTAGATCTTCCCCTCCTCGACCGTCACCGTCCGCGTCGTCTGCGGGTCGAAGCGGTAGACGCCCGTCCAGCGCGCGAGGACCTTCGGATCGACGGGAACGGGAACCTGCGCGGGGAACGGCCTGCCGATCAGGAGGGCCGCGATCTTCTTGCCGAGCATCCCCGGGTCGGCCTTCGGGCTGTCGCTGTTGGCGAGGACGGCCACGTAGACCTTCTCGTCCGGGAGCCGGATGGCGTACGTCGAGAAGCCGAAGATCCCTCCCCCGTGCGCGATGGCGGGGGCGCCCCGCAGGGTCGAGATTCCCCATCCGAATCCGTAGTGCGTCGCCTTGCCGTCGCGCGTGACGGCCGGGGTCCACGCCTTCTCGAGCGACGCCTTCTTCACGAGCTTCTCCGTGTAGAGGGCGGCGTCCCAGGCGGCGAGGTCGTCGACCGTCGAGACGAGCGCGCCTGCCGAGTAGGGCTGGGACATGCTCAGGTACCGGGCGTTGAAGACCGTCTCGCCCTCGCGCGTGTATCCGGCGGCTCTCTTCGGCAGGACCGGGCCCTCGGCGCCGTAGGCCGTCGCCTTCATTCCGAGCGGCTTGAAGATCCGGTCCACGACGAAATCGGCGTACGTTTTTCCCGAGGCCTTCTCGATCACCGCGCCCAGGAGGACGTACCCGGAGTTGTTGTACTGCCAGCGCTCTCCCGGCGCGAAGTCCATCGGTTCGGACTTGAAGGCGTCGATGAGCTGGGCCGGCGTGAGGTCGGCCTGGATCTTCGTTCCCATGTAGTCGGGGATACCGGTGTAGCTCCGGATCCCCGACGTGTGGTTCAGGAGGTGCTCGACGGTGATCACGTGCCCGTGCGTCGGATAGCCCGGGAGGAACTTCGTGATCGGGTCGGAGAGCGCGAGCTTCCCCTCCTCGGCGAGCATCAGGACCGCGGTCGCCGTGAATTGCTTCGTGATCGAACCGAGGCGGAGGACGGAATCGGGCGCGAGCGGAACGCCGAGCTCGAGGTTCGCCATCCCATAGGCCTTGCGGAAGACGGTCCTGCCGTCCTTCACGGCGATGACGACGGCGCCGGGTCCGTCGGGAGCAATCGCCTTCGCGAGCATCGCGTCGATCGCCTCGGCGGTCGTCGCGGGCCTGGCGGCGGGCGCTGGGGCGGCCGCGGACAGGAGGAGCGTCTGGAGGGCGAGCGCGGGAGCGGCGCGCCAGGGATTCCGGATCATCGGGATACCTCCTTCCAGTACGGCGTCTCGAGGCCGATGTCCCTCTCGGAGACGAAGCCTTCCTTTCCGCCGGTCTTCTCGTAGTGCCGGAGCGCGGCGACGACGTGCTTCCCGCCGACCAGGATGATCGGGACGTTGGCGGAAGCGACGAGGATGTTCACGAGGTCGGTGACGTACCAGATGTTCCCGAGCTGGAGGTCGGCGAGGACCGTCAGGACGCCGAACGGCACGAAGAAGAGGGCGCCGAGGGAGCGGAGACCCATGATGAAGCGAGGCTTCCTCGAGATCATGTTCGCGCTGATCTCGGCGAATACGATCATCCCGATGAGCGTCGTGAAGGCGAACAGGGCGTAGCTGACGGAGAGCAGGCCCTGGACCGTCGCGTCGAAGCCCGTGCCCGGGGTGAGGTGGCGGGCCGAGGACATGAAAACGACGAGCTTGTCGTGCTTCGTCGCCTCCCAGTCGAACACCCCGGGGACCGTCCAGAGGCGGGCCATGACCGTCACGAACCCGGCCATCGAGCAGATGACGACGGTGTCGAAGAAGACGCCCATCGACTGGACGAGTCCCTGCTCGACGGGGTGCCGGTTGTCGGCGGCGGCGGCGGCCATGGTGATCGTCCCCTGGCCCGCCTCGTTCACCATCAGCCCGCGCTTGATCCCCTGCTGGAGGGCGATGCCGAAGCTCCCTCCGAAGATGGCCTCGGGCGAGAACGCCCCGGCGAACACCGACCCGAAGAAGTACGGGACGAGCCGCCAGTTGACGACGACGAGGACGAGGACGACCCCGCAGTAGAGGACCGCCATGAACGGCACGCAGAGGTCCGTGAAGCGGATGACGCGCTTCAGGCCGCCGAGGACGAGCGAGGCCACGGCGACGATCAGGGCGGCGCCGATGGCGAAGTAGACCGGCGAGGTCCTCCCGTACGTCGTCCCGGCGAGCGTGCTCGCGACCGAGCCGAGCGCCGTGAAGAGGTGGAACGTCTGGCTCGGGACGTTCAGGAGGGCGTACGTGATGAAGAGCGTCGCGAGTGTGACGCCGATCCAGCGCCGGTTGCCGAGGATCCTCATGCCGTAGAACGGCAGGCCGCCGAGGAACTCGCTCTCCTTCTTCTCCTTGAAGAGCTGCGCGAGCGTCGCCTCGACGAGGGCGGTGGCCATGCCGAAGATCCCCGCGACCCACATCCAGAAGAGCGCCCCCGGGCCGCCGACGGTCACCGCGCCGGTCACACCCATGATGTTTCCGGGGCCGGCGCGCATCGCCGAGCTGAGCATGAAGGCGGCGAAGGGGCTGATGCCGGTCTCCGAAGCCTTCCGGTCCATGACGATCCGGACGCTCTCGCCGAACCTCCGGACCTGGACGGCGCCGGTTCGGACCGTGAACCAGACGCCCGTGCCGAGGAGCATGAGCATCGCCAGCGAGAACTGACCGAGGACCGGGATCGCTGCCCACGCCGCGACGTTCTTCGGGAAGTCCCACAGGAGGTCCGAGATCGGGACGAAGAAGGCGAAGAGGTTGTTGACGACCTCGAAGATGTGATTCATCCGCCCCTTTCCGTGCCCGCGTCCCGAGCAGGGTTTCCCGTCTCGGGGGCTTCCGCCCCAGCGTCATTCTCCGTCAGCCGGACAGCTCGGCCCAGCGCGCGTAGAGCCGGTCGACCTCGGCCTGCGCCGCGTCGATCTCCCGCGCGAGGGCGACGAGCCGCGGACCGTCGCTGACGACCTCGGGCCGGTGGCACTCGACCTTCAGCGCCTCGAGCCTCTCCTCGGCCGCCAGGATCCTCGGCTCGATCCCGCCCAGCTCGCGCTGCTCGAGGTAGCCGAGCCGGCGCTTGCCGGGCTGTTCGGCGGGGGCCGCCATGTCCGGGGCGCTCTGCCGCTTCGCGTCGCGTTCCTTCGTCACCTTCGCTGCGGCCGCGGACTGTGCGCTCTCGCGCCGCTCCTTCCGCCACCGTTCCCACTGGTCGAGACCGGCGAGCGTCGTCACGCCGCTGCCCCCTTCCGGGTCGAAGGCCAGGAGCGAATCGGTCGCGCGGTCGAGGAAGGCGCGGTCGTGGGAGACGAGAAGGAGGGCGCCGGGGAAGTCGGAGAGGCTCTCCTCGAGGACGTTCAGCGTCGCGAGGTCGAGGTCGTTCGTCGGCTCGTCCAGGACGAGGAGCTGGGCGGGGCTGAGCATGAGCCGCGCGACGAGGAGGCGGCTCTGTTCGCCTCCCGACAGGCGCGAGACCTTCATCTCCGCCTGCTCGGGCGCGAAGAGGAAGCGGTCGAGCCAGCTGCGGACGTGGATGAAGCGCCCGCGGTACTCCACCTGGTCCCCCTCGGGGCAGACCGTCTCCTTCACCGTCGCGTCCGGGTCGAGCGAGTCGCGCCCCTGCTCGAAGAGGGCGACCGAGACGCCTTCGGCCCGCGTCACCGTTCCCGTGTCGGGCCGTTCGGTGCCGAGGAGAATGCGCAGGAGAGTCGACTTGCCGCAGCCGTTCGGGCCGATGAGGCCGATCCGGCTTCCGGGCCTGAGGAGGAGGTCGAGGCCCGAGAAGAGCGTCCGTTCACCGTAGGTTTTCGAGATCCCCTCGGCCACGAGGAGCCGTTTCGGGGCCCGGCCCGCCCCGGTGAAGTCGATCTTCGCCGTCCGTGACACGTTCCGCTCGGCAATCGTCTCGATCTCATCGCCGAGGGCCTCGGCCCGTTCGATGCGCGCCTTCTGCTTCGTCGCCCGCGCCTTCGGGCCGCGCCGCAGCCACTCCGTCTCGCGCCTCAGGACGTTCCTGAGCGACGACTCGCGGCTCTCCTGGGCGGCGAGGAGCGACTCTTTCGCCTCGAGCCACTTCTCGAAGCCGCCGGGTACCGAGAGGAGGCCGCCGGGGTTGCGCCGGTCGAGCTCGAGGATCCGCGTCGCCACGCGCGTGAGGAAAAGCCGGTCGTGAGTCACCGTCACCGTGGCGAACGGCGCGCGCGACAGCAGCTCCTCGAGCCAGACGATGCTCTCAACGTCGAGGTGGTTCGTCGGCTCGTCGAGGAGGAGGAGGTCGGGCTGGCGCACCAGCTCGCGCGCGAGCGCGACGCGCTTCTTCTGGCCTCCCGAGAGCGTCGCCAAGAGACTGTCGGGGCCTATGCCCCCCGTCGTCAGCGAGAGTTTCGCGAGCGCCTCGTCGGTCTTCAGCTCGGCTTCCCACGCCACGTCCTCGCCGTGCGAGACGTGGGCCTGGGCCCCCTCGAGGACGACGGACCTGACCGTCGCCCCCTCCGCGAAGCAGGGAATCTGGGGGACGAGGCCGACGGAGACGCCTCCCTGGAAGATGACCGTCCCGTCGTCGGGCGGGGTCTCCTGGGCGAGGATCGTCAGGAGCGTCGACTTCCCCGCGCCGTTCGGCCCGATCAGGCCGATGCGCTCGTCCCGCTCGATCCCGAAGGAGAGGGCGGAGAAGAGGGTTCTGGCTCCAAAGGCCTTCGAGAGGCGTTGCGCGGCGACGAGCGGCGGCACGCGGCGACCTTAGCAGAGGCGCCGGAGGGGGGCCGGGATGAGGACTCCGGGCTTTACGAAAGCGCCGATCTCGTCGTATACGCTGCTCCCCGGGCGCGGACCCCGCGCCGCAAGGAGACCGCCCATGATCAAGGCCCTCGGCTACGGCAACACCGCCGCCACCCTTCCCCTCGACCGGATGGAAATCGACCGCCGCGACCCCGGACCGAAGGACGTGAGGATCGACATCCTCTGGTGTGGCATCTGTCACTCCGACCTCCACACGGCCCGCAACGAGTGGCACGGGACGACGTACCCCTGCATCCCCGGGCACGAGATCGTCGGCCGCGTCTCGGCCGTCGGCGCCGAGGTGAAGGGCTTCAAGGTCGGCGACACCGCCGGCGTCGGCTGCATGGTCGACTCCTGCCGCGAGTGCCCGAGCTGCAAGGACGGCTACGAGCAGTTCTGCTACAAGGGCAGCGTCTTTTCCTACAACAGCCCCGATGCGCACCTCGGCGGGATGACCTACGGCGGCTACACGAACGTCATCGTCGTCGACGAGGCGTTCGTCCTCCGCATTCCCGACGGCCTCGACCCGGCGGCCGCCGCGCCGCTCCTCTGCGCCGGCATCACGACCTACTCCCCGCTGCGCCACTGGGGCGCCGGCCCCGGGAAGAAGGTCGGCATCGTCGGCCTCGGAGGCCTCGGCCACATGGGGGTCAAGCTCGCGCACGCAATGGGGGCGCACGTCGTCCTCTTCACGACCTCGACCGGGAAGGCCGCCGACGCGAAGAGGCTCGGCGCCGACGAGGTCGTCCTCTCGAAGGACGAGGAGGCGATGAAGCCGCACGCGGGCAGCTTCCACTTCATCCTCGACGCGGTTGCCGCCTCGCACAACCTCGACGCCTACACCTCCCTCCTCGGCCGCGACGGCACGCTCTGCCTCGTCGGGGCGCCCGAGCTCCCGCACCCGTCGCCGGCCGTCTTCAACCTCATCTTCGGGCGCAAGAGCATCGCCGGCTCCCTCATCGGCGGCATCGCCGAGACCCAGGAGATGCTCGACTTCTGCGCCGCGAAGAAGACTCCCGCCGACATCGAGATCATCCCGGTCCAGAAGGTGAACGAGGCCTACGAGCGGATGCTGAAGTCGGACGTGAAGTACCGCTTCGTCATCGACATGTCCACGCTGAAGTAGAAGGCGCTTCCCCCGGGGCGCCGCCGCGGAGATCGCGGCGGCGCCCCGCTTCGCAGCCGCACCCTGCGGGGCCGCGGGGCCGGGAGGAGAATCGCGGCATGCCGCACCTCGTCCTCGAGTACTCGGCCAACGTTCCTGACGCGCCGGACTTCGGGCGCGTCCTCCTCGACCTTCACGACGCCCTGATCGCCTCGGCCCTCTTCGAGAGGAAGGACATCAAGAGCCGCGCCGTGAGGCACGACGTCTTCGCCGTCGCCGACGGGGCGGAAGACAGGGCCTTCGTCGCGCTTTCCATCGCCATCCTGGAGGGCCGTTCCGACGACGTGAAGGCGGCGCTCTCCGAGGGCGCGCTCGAAGTCCTCCAGCGCGCATTCCCGAAGCTCGTCGCGGGAGGGCGCGGGGCGATCAGCGTGGAGATCCGCGACCTTCACCGGGAGAGCTACCGGAGAGTGCGGGTCCGGGAGGAGTGACCGGGGCCAACCGGCGCCCCCCGAGCCACGTACCCCCAGCGTAGAATTCCTCTCGTGAGCGCTTCCCTCGCCCAACAGGCACTGCTGCTCCCGCCCTCCGAGCGGCTGCATCTCATGGAGCAGCTGTGGGACAGCCTCGCTCTGGAGGGCTCCGCACCGGAACTCACGGATGCGCAGCGGGGCGAGCTCGACGCGCGCCTCGAGGACCTGGCAAGGAACCCCGACGCGGGGCGGCCGTGGCACGAGGTTCGGGCCGACCTCGAAGCCCGCCGCCGTTGAGCGTCCCGGTCATCATCCGGCCGACGGCCGAAATGGACCTTCAGAGCGCCTTCGACTGGTCTGAGGGGATCGAAGAAGGACTTGGCTCACGGTTCCTCTTCAACGTGGACCGAATCATCGAGACGCTCGAGAGCCAGCCCTTCGCCTTTCCCGTCTTCTATCGCGAGGTCCGGCGTGCCGTCGTGCCGCACTCGCCCTACCTCCTGTTTCACGTTTCCGGCGAGTCCAGGGTGGTCGTCCTTGCTTGTTTCAGCGGCCACCGCGACCCTCGATGGATTCGGCGAGCGCTCAAGGGGCGCCAGGGCAGCTGACGGCGGGTTTCTCCGGGAGGTTAAGTCGTGTTTCGACCGAACCCTGGCATCGTCGCGCTCCTTCCTCTTGTGCTTCTCACCCTCTCTGGCCGAACCGCAATTGCGGGCGGCGAGATGCCGGGTTTCGTTCTCTGGGCCTGGGAACGTCCTGAGGACCTGACCTTTCTCACAGGCAGCCGGACCGCCGTGGCGTTCCTGGCGTCGACCATCCGACTCGAAAGAGGTGGCGCGGAGGTCTTCCCTCGACGCCAGCCGCTACGAGTACCCTCGGAGACGCCCCTGGTCGCGGTCGTGCGGGTCGAGCGCGGACGCGAGCGACCCGCCTCGCCGACGGGCGGGCAGAAGGCTGCGGTCGTCGCCGCGGCGATGGAGGCCGCGGGGCTGCCGCGAGTCTCCGAGTTGCAGCTCGACTGGGACGCCGTAACGAGCGAACGGGACGCCTACGCCGAAGTCCTCGGGGAACTCCGCCGTCGGCTCCCGCACCGTCGGCTCTCGATCACGGCCCTGGCGTCGTGGTGCTCCGGAGATCCCTGGATCTCCGCCCTCCCGATCGACGATGCGGTGCCCATGCTCTTCGAGATGGGTTCCGACGGGCCCTCGATCCGTCGTGCCCTGGCACAGGGCCTCGATTTCCGTCTGCCGATATGCCGTTCGAGCGTCGGCCTCTCGACACGAGAGCTCCCGGGGCGCCTGCCGCCTGAACGACGGCTGTGGCTCTTCCACGCTCGGCCGTGGACCGAGGCCGCATTCGGAGAAGCCTCCCGTGAGGTTTCACGATGAAGTCACCGACGCCCCTTCTGCTGTCGCTGGGTCTCGTTCTGACGGGGACGTTCCCCCGCCCCGCCTTCTCCTGCAGCGAGAGCTCGTCCGCCTCGTTTGTCTCCCGGAAGATGCCCGACCTTCCTCTGCCGGGGTTTGCGCAGGGACGTCTCGGCGTCCCTCAGCCGAGCTGGGCCCGGTCGTATCTGGTCGTGGTTTTTCGGCACCTGTCGGGCCTCGGGCTGGACGAGGAGGCGCAGCGGGAGGCGGTCACGCTCTGGAGGAATCGACTCGGGCTCGAATGGACAGAGAGCCCCGAGACGGCAATGCAAGCGTGGCTTCAGGCCCGGCTGCGCGTAATGGACGAGGCGCCCGAGCCGATCCGTCCCTGGGGCCGAAGCGACTGGTCCGCGTATGCCAACTGCACGGCCGACGCGTTCCGAACGGCTGCCGCGACTATGGAGCGAAAGGTCTCGGAGGACCCTTCGTGCCAGCGGGCAACGCAGTGGGTCCTGGCACAAGACGTCGTGTTCTCGAACTGCTCGGGAACGACGGCGTGGATTCCCCCGGCTCTTGCGCCAGGTAGTTCCGCCGTCGACCGGGCCGATCGGGACTGGCAAATCGCGGCGGCGACCTTCTACGCCGGGGACCACGACGGCGCGCGCGACCTGTTCCTCGCGATCGGCCGTGACCGCTCTTCTCCGTGGCGAGAGCTCGCGCCGTACCTCGCGGCACGCTGTCTCATCCGAAAGGGTTTCCTCTCGGAGGGGAGACCGGATCCAGAGCCTCTCGCCCGAGCCTACGAGGAGCTTTCCGGCCTGGAGAAGGGGGCCGCTCCGGGCCTCGCCGCCGCAATGAGGCGACACCTCGCGCTCCTCGCGCGAAACCTATCGCCAAAGGAGCGAATCGGCCCTGCCGCGGACGCGCTCCTCGTGGAAGGGCCGGGATCCAGGTTCGGAGAGAACCTCGACATCTACACGAGGCTTCTCGACGACGTCTTCGGAGAGTACCCGGCCACCGTACCGGAGGAGAGCGATGAGCTCACGCGCTGGATCATGGCGTTCGGTCAGGAGGATCCAAACCGCCAGCAAGAGAACGTCGCGAGGTGGAGGGAGCGGAAGAGCCTTCCGTGGCTCGCGATCGTCTCCAGGCAGGCCTCGTGGGGCGATGCCGAAGCTGCTGAGATTCTGGACGCACTGAGCGGCGTCTCGCCCGGCAGCCCCGGCGAGGCGTACTTCATGTTCCACCGGATTCGCCTCCTCGCGGAGGCGGGCGAGAACGCGGCCGCTCGGGAGCTCCTCGACGCCTGGCCGGACGAGCCCGACTTTGCTGGCTGGACCAGCTGCAACCAGATGCGAGGTCTTCGGGGGGGGCTCGCACGGACACTCGACGAGTTCCTGGCCGCCGCTCCAAGGTTTGCCGGAGATGAGACGGGCCCACGTGCGATTCCAGCGCTCGAGGCAGACACCGTGGAGACGCTGAACCGGTGGTTTCCACTGCGCCGCCTGCAAGAGATCCAGGGCAGGCTCAGGTCAAACTTCACCTGGCAGGAAGTTGGAAGGGCCGTTCGGATCCGGGAGCTCCTCCTACGCGGCGGTAGAAGGGAAGAACCGGAGGCGCTCGCCACTCGCTTTCGCACTCTCCGCTCCGACTATTCGGCTCCCTGGATTCCGCTCCTGGAGCAACCCGATCCAACCTATTGGTGGTGTCGGACGAACGAAGAGGCGGTCACCGGCTGGCCTGCAGATCCGCCATCGTTCCTCCCGGAGACAGACCTCCTGCAAGCGACACGAGAGCACGAGGCGCTCCGCCGGATCGGATCTGCCCCGTCTTTCGTAAGCGTCCGACGAAACCCGTCGGAGGCGACCGCGGGGTGATCGCCGCGCCTCAGGCTGGAGTGGAGGCGAAGGTTGCCGCCCAGCCTGTCGGGGTTAGCTCGTCGATCCGC
>Ga0209573_1000981_pt1 | contig 49601 bp, 33 predicted proteins | sample TNRBio252014_DNA_FD_185870 | JGI IMG/M metagenome (GOLD analysis project Ga0209573, IMG submission 185870) | Wastewater treatment Type I Accumulibacter community from EBPR Bioreactor in Madison, WI, USA - TNR Reactor_6/25/2014_ DNA (SPAdes)... | ecosystem: Engineered > Bioreactor > EBPR >... | reverse complement strand
GAGGTCGACGCTGGCGGTGGACGTCGCGAGATTGAAGGTGGAGCCGCCGTCCGGGTCGACGCACGTGATCTGGCTCAGGTTCCAGCCCGCCGGCAGGGCTTCGGTGACGTCGTATCTGCCCGGCGCCAGGTTGGGAATCGTCCTGCTCTGCCCCCCCGTCAGCGAGAAGGCGCCGAGACCGCCCGCAAAGGCGAACATCTGACCGCCTGCGTCCTGCGGAACCGTCTGCTTGGCGATCGTCACCGACCCTTGGGCGGTGTTGAGGAAGGTGCACGTGACGTGCTCGCCCGCGTCGAGGTCGACGCTGGCGGTGGACGTCGCGAGATTGAAGGTGGAGCCGCCGTCCGGGTCGACGCACGTGATCTGGCTCAGGTTCCAGCCCGCCGGCAGGGCCTCGGTGACGTCGTATCTGCCTGGCGCCAGGTTGGGAATCGTCCTGCTCTGTCCCCCCGTCAGCGAGAAGGCGCCGAGACCGCCTGCAAAGGCGAACATCTGACCGCCGGTGTTCTGCGGGATCGTCTGCTTGGCGATCGTCACCGAGCCCTGCGCGGTATTGAGGAAGGTACAGGTGACGTGCTCGCCCGCGTCGAGGTCGACGCTGGCGGTGGACGTCGCGAGATTGAAGGTGGAGCCGCCGTCCGGGTCGACGCACGTGATCTGGCTCAGCCTCCAGCCCGCCGGCAGGGCCTCGGTGACGTCGTAACGGCCCGGCCCCAGGTCGGGAATCGTCCTGCTCTGCCCCCCCGTCAGCGAGAAGGCGCCGAGACCGCCTGCGAAGGCGAACACCTGGCCGCCTGCAGCCTGCGGGTCCGTCTGCTTGGCGATCGTCACCGACCCTTGGGCGGTGTTGAGGAAGGTGCAGGTGACGTGCTCGCCCCAGTCGACGTCGATGCTGGCGGAAGACGTCGCGAGATTGACGGTGGAGCCGCCGTCCGGGTCGACGCACGTGATCTGGCTCAGCCTCCAGCCCGCCGGCAGGGCCTCGGTGACGTCGTATCTGCCGGGCGCCAGGCTGGGAATCGTCCGGCTTTGCCCCCCCGTCAGCGAGAAGGCGCCGAGACCGCCTCCGAAGGCGAACGTCTGACCGCCGACAGCCTGCGGCAGCGTCTGCTTGGTAATCGTCACCGAGCCCGGTGCCGGCAGACAAACGCCGCACTCGATGAGCTCGTGTGGCTCGCCACCCGAGCCGTCGCCGGAGAGGGTGTAGAAGGCGCACACCTGCGCGATGGACGTCGCGGGGGCGGTCACGGCGACCGAAAAGCTCCACGACCGTCCGGGGAGAATCTCGCCCGGGCCCGCGTCGGTATCGGCGAAAGTGACGGTCTGACCGCTGGCCGTGCAGGAGAACGCCACCGGGTTTCCAGCAGAATCCGTCGCGTCCTGTGAGCCGCAGGCGACGGTCCAGCCGCTCGGGAGACCGAGCGCGATCTGATCGAGAGCCTCGGGATCAGGCGCCGAGGGGCTGCCGTTGGAGCAGCTCCAGCGCATGGTGGCGGTTCCCCCGGGGAGGTACGGATCCGAAGTGGTGCACTGCGCACCTCGGATATCGGCGAAGGCCGGAGCTGCACACAGGAGGCCGAGAGCGACTGCGGCGGAAAGTGCTCGATTCACGGGTTCCTCCTAGAAGTGGTACGCCACGCCGAGTTCCAGGGTGATGGGATTGAGGTCGAGGGACTTCCGCTGCTCGAACACGGCTCCGGTGGGGTCCGTGTAGCGATAAACAGGATCCGCCGCGTACCAGGTGTAGCGGCCGCCGACGTGCAGGGACCACGGGCTGCTGCCAAAGGGCCAGTCGAGACCCGTCTGCGCGCCCCAGGCCAGGCCGCCCCTGGCATCGTGCTCCAGCGATCGGTCGACCGCGAAGGACTCGTGACCGTCCACCACTGCGTATCCGACGAACGGTCCCACGTACCAGTCGACCGCCCCCTTCGGGGTGAGATGGACGTTGAGGCCGAGGCTGAGGTCCCAGTAGTCGAGCCTCTCACTCTCCGTGATCCCGACACCGTTCGCCTCGATCCGGAACCGGTCGTCCAGCCGCCCGTAGAGGACGCGGGCCTCGACGCCGAAGCGCTCGTTGAGGAGACGCTCCACGCTGAGGCCGAGCCCGAAGCCGTCGTCATAGCCGTAGGTCGTGCGGGCCGGACACGGGCAGCTCCCTGGATTCACGGAGCCGCTCGTCTCCCCGCCGGCGATGAGGTATGCGGCGAACGGCCGAAGTATCCAGTTGGCGCCGCCCACTTCGACGGAAGGCGGGGGCTGCACAGGTTGCGCGGGCTGCACAGGCGGCACGGGCGGCACGGGTCGCGGTACGGTGCGGCGCTCGGTGCAGGTCTCCGGTTTGCCGGCGCGCTGCTCCTCGGTCCGGCCGACGAGCGCCAGGTTCAGGCACTCTCTCGGCACGAGAAACGTGTAGCTGGCGATGGTCTCCGTGGTCGCACTCTCGTTGGTCACGGTGAAGGTGTAGTCCGCCCGGTACGGGTCCTCCCACGGTCCCGTCCAGGTCGAGCCGCCGCCTTCAATGATCGTCCGGCTCCCGGCGGGTCCCTCCAGCGTCACCCGCGCGCCGGGAGCGGTCCGAACCCGGAAGGTGCTGGTCGCGCCGGGCTGAGGGTCGGTGGTGACGTCGATGCTGCAGTCGGCACGTGCCGTCTCTGCGGCCATGACCACCGGGACGATGACCTCGAAGGCCGGGGCGGAGCCACGCAGGTTGAGGCACACGTTCTCGATCGTGGCGACGCTGCCCTTCTTCCGATACGCCATCCACTGCAACCGCTCGCCCTCGGGCATGGAGCGCTCGGTGATGCGCGAGCCCTCGCGCACGGCGTCGAAGAGGGCGTCCGCGACCTCTTTGCCGAGGCCCCGGCTCGCCAGAACAGCGCGGATCGTGTCGGTGTTCGCGGCGAAGTACGCCTGCAGCTCGGCGCGGGTCCGGTTGTGCCCACCGCCCGGGACCAGGGCGTTGGGTCCGCCCAGCCTGGTGATCGTGTGCTTCCGGTCGAACCCCGGGCAGACATCCTGCGCAGCAGATGTCGAAGGTGCCGACAGAGCCATCACCGCGAGCATGATGAGAAGCAGTGCTGCCGGCTTGACGAGACGAGAGAGCGTGCACATTTCTTCCTTCCGAGGGTCAGGCATCGAGGTCCTCGCTTCTTGCGCTAGTCGGTGTCGCACGATGGATCGGAGAAACCCAATCGCGGGACTCCCTTCGGCGTGGATGGTCCCGGTTTCATCCGAGGATGTTCGAGATCGGTGCGAGAGTCCTTCCGCGTTGGGGCGGCAGGGCGCGGGTGGTCTCCGTCATCCGTCCGGGCGGGCCACGAGCCGATAGCCCCGTCGATTCTCGAGCCCGAGGCCGGGGTGCATCAGGTTCCCTCGCCCTGCCCTGGTGCAGAATTTACAAAGCCCACCGGTCATGCCTCGTCAACCGGCCTTCTCTGCCGGCGGAACCGGGACGATCCTGGCCTTGTTGTCACTTCGTTCCTTCATGTCCGGCCCCTCTCGAATCGACGGTCCCGCCCGACGAGCCGGGCTGGAACTGGCTCCGTGATGCAAGTCGACGGCCATCGATCGACGCGGCCGCCCTCGGGATCGTCGCGGTTGCCAGGAGGTCCTCCCGGACCCCCTTGCACGCTCAGACCCGAGTCGCCACGGGAGCTCCGAACAGCGATGCCACCATCGCGAGGCCGACGATGGCGTAGAGCGCGCGGTAGCGTGTCTGCAGCCGGCTGACGCTCTCGTAGGTCAGGCCCTCTCCGAGAGCCCGGAACGACCAGAAGAGCTGGACGGCATGGAGGGCCACGAGGGCCGCGAGCGTGCGGGGAAGGATTCCCTGAAGGGTCAGCGCGAGTAGGAGAACGTGGGCCAGCGTGAAGAGGACGAGGCTCGCCGCGAACGTGCGTCGCGGACCGAAGACCACGGCGTTCGTTCTCGTGCCGTTGACGGCGTCACCCCGATGGTCGCGGATCTCCTGGGTCAGGTGGCCGGCGGCGAAGACCAGGGCGAAGAAGGTGGCGATGGCGACGTCCCGATGGCCAATGGCGCTTCCGAGGGACGCGCCGAGGAGAAAGTGCAGGATGCCGCCGGCCAGATGCGCCGCCGAGCTCAGGAGCGGCCGGCCTTTCCAGTTGAACCGCGGCAGCGAGTAGAGGCCGCTCAGGGCGGCGATCGCGAGCGAAAGGCCGAGCGTGACCGGCCCGAGTCGGCTGAAGAGCAGCAGGCTCGCGAGGAGAAGACCGGCGGTCAGTCTCCCCATCTCCCTCCTCCCGACGCCCCGGACCGTGAAGACGCGCGCCGCCTTGTTCGGGTCGGCGAGATCGGCGGTCACGCCCGACCAGTCGTTGAGCATGAAGATGTGCGCCACCAGGAGGACGTTGGCGACCAGGAGAGTCGCCAGCGGTACGAGGTCGCGTGGTTCGGGATGCCGGATGGAGAACGCCGCGCCGAGCAGGGGCGGGCCCTGGAGGACGAGGACGTCCAGCGGGCGAAGGCACGAAAGGTACCGAAGCGCGGAGGATCTACCCACCGGGACGGGAATCTCCCGAGCGTTCATATGCGGCCCACAGCCTCAGCCAGAGGGCGTAGCCGACATCCTCGGACCAGTAGTATCGGGCGACAGTCGCGGTGAGGTCGTTATGGTAGAGAAGCGGCGGATGCGTTCGCACGAGAGCGAAGTCGTCACGCGCGAGCTCGCGCAGCACCGCCCGGACCATGGCCGCGTCGGGGGGTGCGCCTCCGGGGGTCATTCCGCCGCCGAGAAGCCGGACGGCCGACACCCAGATCTGCTGGCCCGCGACGTCCGTGCGCATGCGTGACTCGGGCAGCTCAAGGGCGCAGCCGGCGCGGCGGAGGTCGGCCAGGCGGAGCATCGGGACGAGGGGTGTCTTTCGGTAGTAGACCCAGACCCGGTCGTCGTCGACGACGGGCCCGAGCGCTTCGCACAGCGCGCGACCGGCCGACGGCCGCACCTGGGCCAGCAGCTGCAGCAGGTGCATCTGGATGACGAGGTCCGCGGGGTTCGGATCGCTGCCCGGATCGAGGCACTGGTACGCGTCCCGCGGCGCGAGCCACGTGCGGTAGAGCCCCCGGGGCGTGCGGTACCGGTCGATGGCCGCCAGCGCGGCCTCCAGGCGGCTACGGTCCTCGTCGGGAGCCAGGCGCCAGACGAGAGCCGTGTCGTCGGTATCGGGCGTGATGGCGCAACCGAGGGTTCCGATGCCGGGACCGCCGGGCAGACCGTGGTAGCGCACGAGCCCGTCCGCCTCGATCTGGCCGGTGAGGTGTGCCCGGGCGCGCTTCAGGCTCTCCTCGAGGCCGCTTGCAGCTGCCAGCGGATCGAGCAGGTCGACGAGGAGCGCCGTCAGATAGGTGTTCATCTCCGGACGCGCCCCGAGGAAGCTGGTCCCTCTCGTGTGGGCCGTGAGCCAGTAGCCCTCCGGCTGCTGGTGTTCGGCGACCCGCGCCGCCGCCCTCCGGGAAGCCTCCTTCAGGTCGGCGGGCAGCTCCCGCGCTTGGGCCACTCGTTCCTCGCCTCCGGCCGGCGCCGGGGCAACGCCCTCCGAAGGCGCGCTCCGAACGGTGAGCGTACGCGTTGCGAGGAAGTGCGCCTCGCGCCTCCCGGAGGCCCAGGCGAGAGCCGTCAGCCGGTGCTCGCCGGGAGCGAGGCCTGTGGTGTCGAGCGGGATGCGCCAGCCGGCGGGGCTCGCCGCGTGCAGCGTGCCGCGGACGTCGGGACGGTCGAAGAACGCAGCGCTGGCGGCCGTCCTCCGGCCGTCGATCAGGACGGCCACCTGCCCTGGCGTCGCGTCGCCCGCCAGCGCCCAGCCCGTGGCGGACGCTTCCTGGCCGGCGGTGACCTCGGAGGTCGCGCGCCCGCCCTTCTCGATCGCGTCGAAGCTCCCGCGCATCGCGACCGTCAGCTCCGCCGGCGCGGGGCCTTCCCGCAGGGACGTGAGGAAGGGTGCGTTCCGCCAGCGGAACGCGGCCCGCATGTCGTGATCGTTCCCGCCGCGGTCCGCGGCGAAGATCGGGAGATCGAACGAGTCGGAATACGAGAAGGCGCCGATGGCTTCCACGGCCACCGCCACACCGACTGCAACGACGAAGAGGGCTCGCCCGGTGCGGCGCAGCCCATCGACCACCGGCACGAGCATCCACAGCAGGAACGGCAGGAGGTCGGTCATGTAGCGTGGTCCCCAGGAGAGGCCGCCCCTCCAGTCCGCCTTGGCGTAGAGCACGACCTGGAGGGCGACCGCGGCGAACATCGCCAGGGCCAGGCGACGCTCCTGGCGATCCTGCGGGAGATGCCTCCAGGTGAGGACCAGGAAGAGCAGGAATGGCGAGAAGACGAGCAGCCCCCTCGTCGGGCTGACGAGCACTCCGGCGATCCCGGTGAGCAGATCGTGCCGAAAGTAGCTCGCCTCGCCGATCAGCCCGTAGCCGCCCATGACGTTTCCAGTCACGTGCAGGTTGTAGAGGAGCACGGCGGCCGCCGGGACCGCCGCGGCCGCGGCGAGCAGCGGAGCGCGGCGCCGGCCCGCCCAGAAGAGCCCGAAACCGCCCAGCGCCGCCGCGAGAATGCCGTCAGGCAGCCGGTTGCCGACGATGAGCCCGAGCAGCAGCCCTGCCGCGAGCGTCCGCGGCACCGTGCACGGCCCGGTCAGCAGCAGCAGGGCACCGATCACGAGGAGCCCGGCGATACCGTGCTGCCACGAAGCCTGGCTGCTGATCACCCAGGTCGTCGTACCGAAGGCATACGCGAGGGTGAGCAGCAGAGCAGTCTGCGCCTTCGCCCGCCGCCGAAGCAGCACGTAGAGGAGCGAGACCGAGAGCGCCGCCACGATCGAAGCGGAGACCTTCTCCATGACCTTCGCAACGTGATCGAGCCGCGCATCTGACCAGCCCCGCAGGTGCAGGTAGGCGATCGCGGGAACGTACAGCGGAGAGACGAGCACCGGCACGACCACGGGGTACAGCGAGATGAGGGAGCCGTCGGGCCGATGCAGTATCCAATAGGCCGCGTCGCCTCTCCCCTGAGCCGCGACATCCGCGACCGGATTGAGATAGAGGGTGTGGTACTGCAGGATCGCGAACGGCAGGTAGCGCGCCGGGTAGGTGTCGCCGGCGCTGATCGACCGCAGGTTGGCGTTGTAGATCAGCAGACAGAAGAGCCCGATCAGGAGGCTCTCCCGGAATCGGCCCCGGTCCTCTGCGCTGACGGCCAGCTTCATCCTCGTTCACCGGCGAGGCGATCGCCCGTCCCCCCGATATAGCACAGGTAGGGCGTCGTCGGCCGCGGCGTCCGGCGACCCGGACCGGGCATTCCCGCCGGAGCCGGGCCGCGTCGAAGTCCTGTTCCAACGCCGGTCGCGGTGCGATGATTCCCCGCCGACAGAAGGAGCATCCGGCCATGTCGAACGTGCGCACGAAACGCGGGACCATCGCGATCCTCACAGGTGGAGGAGACGTCCCCGGTCTCAATCCCGCCATCCGGGCCATCACCGTCCGCGCCGTGCGGGAAGGCTACAGGGTTCTCGGCATCCGCCGCGGCTGGGCCGGTCTCATCGAGCTCGACGGCGACCGGAACCGTCCCGACGGCGACTGCGTGGTCGAGCTGTCCGAAGAGGTCGTCAACAAGGTGGGACGGACCGGCGGGACGTTCCTCCACACCTCGCGGACGCGGCCGTCGCACGTCCCGAAGGCGAACGTCCCCGAGCATCTCCGCGACAGGTACGCGGAGGAGATGAACGACCTGACCCCCGAGGTCCTCTCGAACATCGGGAAGCTCGGGATCGACGTCCTCGTCCCGATCGGCGGCGACGACACCCTTTCCTACGGCGTTCGCCTCCACAGGGAGGGGGTCAAGGTCATCGCCATTCCGAAGACGATGGACAACGACGTCCCCGGAACCGACTACTGCATCGGCTTCTCGACCTGCGTCACCCGGACCATCGAGATGACCCATGCGCTCCGGACCTCGGCCGGGAGCCACGAGCGTTTCCTCGTCATCGAGGTGTTCGGGCGCTACGCCGGTTTCACGGCCCTCCTGCCGACGATGGCGGGGGCCGCGAACCGCTGCGTCATTCCCGAGCACGCCTTCGACGTCGACCGGCTCGCCGAGCTTCTCATCGCCGACCGGGACTCGAACCCCAGCCGCTACAGCGTGGTCCTCGTCTCGGAGGGGGCCAAGATCGCCGGGATGAACGAGATGGTCTTCTCCGACCAGGAGAGGGACGCGTACGGGCACAAGAAGCTGGGCGGCGTCGGCGACCTGATTGCCGAGAAGCTCAAGCAGCTCTCCCCCAGGCACGCCGGAGGCCGGCGCATCAACACGATCAGCCAGAGGCTGGGCTACCTCGTCCGCTGTGGCGACCCGGATGCCCTCGACTCGATCGTTCCGATGGCCTTCGGGAATCTCGCGATGGACCTGATCCTGGAGGGGACCTACGGCCGGCTCGTGAACGTGAGAAACGGCCGGTACGACAACGTCCCGGTGGACGTCGTCACGAGCCGCAAGAAGACCGTCGACCTCGACAAGCACTACATCGTCGACCGCCTCCGGCCCCGTTACGAGAACTTCAACAACAAGCCCGTGTTCATCATGACGAGCGACTATTGAGACGGTGGCCCGTGACCATCCGTCGTGACTTCTGCGCGGGGGAGGAGACGTGATCCGACTCTACGGCTTCGTCGAAGGCGGGCTCCGGGCGCTCCACCTCGGGACGGGGGGAGAGGCTACGGGCCCCGAGTGGGACGCCGTCGGGTGGATCGACCTGCTCGACCCGACGCCCGAGGAAAAGACCTGGGTCGAGCAGACGTGGGGCATCGAGGTCCCCTCGCGATCCGAGATGCGCGAGCTGGAGGCCAGCTCCCGCTGCTACCAGGAGCAGGACAGCCTCCACCTCCTGACGGCGTTCGTCGTGACCGACCCGGGCCCGGCGCGGACGGTGGACGTCTGGTTCAACCTCCACCACGGCCGGCTCTTCACCGTCCGCCCGGAGAGGCTCTCCCCGTTCCGGCTCTTCCGCCTCCGGGCCCAGAGCCAGCCGGAAGAGGTGCGCGAGCCGATCGACATCCCGCTCGGGGTCATCGAAGCGGAGATCGACGTCCTCTCGGACGTCCTGGAAGCCGCCTACGCCCGGCTCGAGCGGGTGAGCCGCTCCGTCCTGACGGAAGGGGCCCGCGACCTCGAGGACCTCCTCGAGAAGCTGGCCGCCGAGGAGGACCTCCAGGGGAAGACCCGTCTCGTCCTCCTCGACCTTCGCCGGAGCCTCACGTTCCTCATGCGTTACGTCGTCGGCACGACGCCCCGCGCCAACGTCATCAAGGGGGCGCTGCGCGACATCGAGTCGCTCACGAGCCACTCGGGGTTCGTCTTCGAGAAGGTCAAGTTCCTGATGGACGCGACGATGGGGTTCATCAACCTCGAGCAGAACAAGATCATCAAGATCTTCTCGATCGCCGCGGTCGTCTTCCTCCCGCCGACGCTCGTGGCGAGCATCTACGGGATGAACTTTCGCGTCCTGCCGGAGCTTGCGTGGCCCCTGGGCTACCCTTTCGCCCTGGTCCTGATGGTCCTGTCCGGGATCGCCCCGTACTGGATCTTCAAGCGGAAGGGGTGGCTGTAGGCCCTCAACCCTGGCGCTTGAGCTCGGCGAGGAGCTTCCGCAGCGTCGCGTCGCCGTCATCGGGCGGAAGGGGGCAGGAGCCCGCCCCGCGGTGCCCGCCGCCGCCGAAAAGCGACATCGTGTGCCCGATGTCGCTCCAGCTCGACCGCTCGAAGATGTTGTGCCCCACGGTGGCCATGACCACCTCGCGCCGCGGCCCCCACTGCAGCCGGACCGAGACGGTCGCCTCGGGGAAGAGCGTGTAGACGAGGAATCGGTTCCCGACCGGTATCTCGGACAGCCCCCGGAAGTCGGTGACGACGACGTTCGCCTCGACGCGGGAGCAGGCCAGGAGCGCCGCCCGGAACTTCTCGTCCTCGGCCCGCATCCGCTCCACGCGCTCGACGACCTGCGGCGTCCTCAGGACGGCGTCGAACGGCATCGACCGCAAGGCCATGCCGAGGAAGAGAAAGTAGTCGCGAAAGGTCCCGAGACCGGTGCGGGAGTCGATCGTGAAGCCGAGGAGGAGGGCTCGCTGTGGGCTCAGGACGTCCTGGCGGGTCAGGTTCGCCGAGTCGAGCCGGTCGGTCCCCTCGAGGAGCTCGCCGTACCGCTCGAAGATCCTCGGGCCCCGCTTCTCGACGTAGTAGTCGTGGACGAGCCGGGCGGTGGACGGGGCGATTCCGTGCCGCCCCTGGAACCCCTCTGCCGGCCTGAGGTTGGCGTCGACCAGCTCGTGGTGGTCGAACCAGAGGGCGCAGCGCGGATGGTACGGAAGGTTCGCGAGGACGTCTCCCTCGTGGACCTCGAACTGCCCGTCGGTGAGGGCCTGCGGGTGGACGAGCTCGATCGACTCGATCTTCTCGACCGAGGTGACGAGCACCGAGCAGGTGAGTCCGTCGAGGTCTCCGCGGGTGACGAGTCGCATGTCGAGCCTGTGATTCTCCCCCCATTTGCGAAACCGGACCAGTCGAGACCGGAAGATCACGCGGTGAGGAAATGGAGTTGACGCCCATTCCCGGGTCGAAATAGTGTCCAGCCTTCCATCCAGTTTCCCTTTCACCCCGTCCCGTGCGCCCCCCTCACCGGGACCCATCCGAGCGGAGGAGAATTCAGATGAAACCAGGTCGTTCGCTGGCCGCGATGGCGGTGCTCGCCGTCGCCACGATCCTGGGCCCTTCGGCCACCGCGCTGGCCCAGGCCCCACGCATGGCCGAGTCGGCCGCCCGGCAGGTCGAGGCCCTGCGCGGCATCAAGATGTCGCGCTCCGCTACCGACCAGAAGATCTCCTCGCGGCTCTACTACGCGGTGCTTTCCCAGCGTGCCGATCCGCGGCTCGCGGCCCTCCCCGACTTCCGGTTCGTGAAGCCGAACGCGGACGGGACGATCCTCGTCGACATCGACACGACGATCGGCGCCGCCACGAAGCCGGTCGTGTCGGCGATCGACGCCCTCGGAGGCTCCACCACGAGCGTGAGCGCGCGGTATCGCTCCATCCGCGCCAGGGTCCCGCTCGACAAGGTCACGACGCTCGCCGCCCGGACCGACGTCCTGAAGATCCAGCTCGCGCAGCCGATGCTCACGAGCAAGATCAACACCTCGGAGGGCGACGTCACCCACCGGGCCGCGGCGGCCCGGAACTTCTTCGGGGTCGACGGCACCGGGATGAAGGTCTGCGTCCTCTCCGACGGGGTCGATTCGCTCGCGGCGCTCCAGGCGAGCGGCGACCTTCCCGCCGTCGACGTCCTTCCCGGCCAGGCCGGGAGCGGCGACGAGGGGTCGGCGATGCTCGAGATCGTCCACGACCTCGCGCCCGGGGCCACGCTCGGATTCGCCACGGCCCTCAGCACCCCCGCGGACTTCGCCCAGAACATCCTGGACCTGCGCTCCGTCGCGGGCTGCGACGTCATCGTCGACGACATCATCTATCTCTACGAGTCCCCCTTCCAGGATCTGGAGATCGCCGAGGCGGTCAACACCGTCACGGCCGACGGCGCCCTCTACTTCTCCTCCGCAGGGAACGAGGGGAACAAGAACGACGGGACGTCGGGCACGTGGGAAGGGAACTTCGCCGCGAGCGCGCTCGCCCTGCCGGCTCCCATGGCCGGGGCCGGCACGGCCCACGATTTCGGCGACGGCGGGCAGTCGATTTCCGTCGCGTTCTCCGCCCCCTACGCCATCCTGCACTGGACCGATCCCTTCGGAACCGCGGCCAACGACTACGACCTCTACGTCCTGAACGGAACGCTGACGACGATCTTCGACGCCTCCACCGACACTCAGGACGGCGTTGGCGGCGACGACGACCCGATCGAGGCCATCGCCTCGGGCGTCTTCACAGGCGAGCGCCTGATGGTCCTGCAGTTCAGCGGCGCCAACCGCATGTTCAACCTCATCGCCTTCCGGGGCGAGCTCGACCCGGCTCGCACGACCTCCGGCACGACGCGCGGCCACAGCGCCGCCGCGGCCGCGTTCAGCGTCGCCGCCGTCGACGTCGCGACCGCCGGGGGTGGCGCCTTCGTCGGAGGCGCGCCGAACCCCGTCGAGACGTTCAGCGCCGACGGCCCCCGCCGGATCTTCTTCGACGTGAACGGCAATCTCCTTCCCGGCGCCCCGGCCGGCGACTTCTCTGCAACCGGCGGCGTCGTCCGCCAGAAGCCCGACATCGCCGCCGCCGACGGCGTCGCCTGCGCGGCCCCCGGCTTCAACCCGTTCTTCGGCACGTCCGCCGCCGCTCCGCACGCCGGTGCGATCGCGGCTCTCATCTGGCAGGCCTTCCCGGCCTACACGCCGGCGCAGATGCGCACGGCCCTCGTCAGCAACGCCCTCGACATCGAGGCCGCCGGTATCGATCGCGATTCGGGCGCCGGCATCGTCATGGCGTACGAGACGCTCCTGGCGCTCGGCGCGCCGCCCGCGGCCAACCTCACGGCTGGCGCCGCGGTCCGGGCCCAGGTCGCCGGCGACGGCGACGCCTACATCGAGAACGGCGAGGACTGGAGCCTCACGATCCCGTTGACGAACGCCGGCGGCGCCGGCGCCACCGCCATCTCCGCGGTCCTGGCCTCGTCCACGCCCGGGGTCTTCATCCTCTCGGGGGCGTCCGCCTACGCCGACCTCCCGAGCGCCGCCTCCGGGAACAACACGACGCCGTTCGTCTTCGGCGTCGGCTCGACGGTTCCCTGCGGAGCGACGCTCCGGTTCACGCTCACCGTCACGTACACCGGCGGCACGAGCCCGAAGGTGTTCAGCTTCACGTTCCTGAACGGAGCTCCCGGAACGCCGGTCACGTTCAGCTACACCGGTGCCGCCGTTCCGATCCCCGACGGCACTGGCAGCACCGGCACGACCCCGGGGGCCCTCGCTTTCGCCCCGCTCGTCGTGTCCGGTCTCACGGGCAACGTCTTCGACGTGGACCTCCGGATCGACGGGTCCGCGTGCAACACCACGGTCGGATCCACGACCGTCGGTATCGACCACAGCTTCGTCAACGACCTGCAGGTCTCCCTCGAGTCCCCGACGGGCACGGTCGTCATGGCCATCAGCAACACCGACGGAGGCGGGAACAACTTCTGCCAGACGTTCCTCGACGACGAGAGCGCGGGCGCGAGCATCCAGTCCGTGGTCACCGCGAACGCTCCGTTCACCGGGAGCTTCACGCCGAACGCGACCCTCTCCGCCTTCGACGGAGAGACGGCCAACGGCACCTGGAACCTCAGGGCCCAGGACTTCTTCGGAATCGACACCGGCAACATCCGCGCCTTCTCCCTGATCATCACTCCCGCGCTCTGCGACGCGCCGGTCGCGGCGCCCGTCATCACGGCGACGAAGTCCATCTCCGGCGGCGACCAGGCGGCCGGCGGGGATGTCATCTACACGATCACCCTGACGAACACCGGGACCGGCGGCCAGCCCGACAACGCCGGGAACGAGTTCACCGATCTCCTCCCCGCCGGCCTCGTCGTCGGCACCCCCACCGCGAGCGCCGGAACCGTGACTGGTGTGGGCGTCAACCCGGTGACCTGGAACGGCGCCATCCCGGCCGGCCAGTCGGTCACGATCACGATCCCGTGCGACATCGACCCGGGCACGACGGGGCAGAGCATCTCCGCGCAGGGGACCGCCCTCGTCGACGCGAACCGCGACGGCTCCAACGAGACCTCCGTTCTCACCGACGCCCCCGGCGGCGGCCCGAACGAGCCGACCGTCTTCATCGTCCTCGCTCCGCCAGCGCCCATCGTGGCCGCCACCAAGGCCGCCGCGGGCACGCGGGTGATCGGCACCACCGTCGTCTACACGGTGACGCTGACGAACTCCGGAACCGCCGACCAGCTCGACAACCCGGGCGACGAGTTCACCGACACCCTTCCGGCCCTTCTGACCGTCGGAACCCCCACGGCGAGCTCCGGCACCGTCTCGGCGTCCGGCACGAACCCGGTGACCTGGAACGGGACGATCCCGGCCGGCGGCTCTGTCGTCATCACGATCCCGGCGACGATCTCCATGTCCGCGGGCGGACAGGTCATCAGCAACCAGGGTTCGGCGAGCTTCGACGCCAACAACGACGGCATCAACGACACCAACGTCCTCACCGACGCGCCCGGAGGCACGGCAGGTGATGCGACGAGCTTCACGGCCCTGACCGAAGCCGCGATTCCGACGCTGTCCGGAGTCGGCCTCGGCATCGCCGGCCTCCTGATGGCATGGGCCGCGATCTGGAGTCTCCGGCGCATCATCCCGACGAGCCAGGGGTAGGCCCCGCGCTCCAGGCCCTCACTCTTCCTCGATCAAGACGCCCCGCCATCCGGCGGGGCGTCGTCGTCTCCGGCCGTCGTTACGCGAGGACAGGAGACCCGGCCATGAGAGGCTCTGTCCGCTAGAACCGCCCCCTCACGCCGACCTGGACGAGTGTCTCGCGGGCTCTCTCGGGAAGGCCGACGAGCGCGCGGGCCGGACGGGTCGCGTCGACCGAGACGAGCTCGAGGAGGACGGTCGTCCGCCGGTCGAGCTCTAAAGACCAGGCCAGGGTCCACGCGTCGCCCTCCTCGTCGTTCGGGTCGACCGCGGCGTATCGGTCCTCGTCCAGGATCCGGAAGCCGTCGAAGCGGACCGAGAGACGGTGGGACCCGCGGGTCGCGCTCGCGAGGAGGAACCAGGCCCGGTAGGTGACGTCGACGGCCTCCCCAGGTCCCATGACACTCCACCCGTCGAGGAGCTGGCCGAGAACCTCGACGTTTCGCGACAGCCGCAGCTTCGCGCCGACGCCGGCGAAGCGGGTCTTCCACGCGTACTGCCCGTCCTCGAGCGCCAACGGGTCGCCCCGGTTGTCGTAGAGGAGCCCCCGGATTTCAAGGCGCTCGGGCAGGACGTACGACGCCGCGGCGTACCAACCGGCCCGCCCGTCCACTTCGCGGAACGGCGCAACCCAGGGGTCCTGCAGCGGGAAGATCCCGTCCGGCTGGAAGGCCGGGAGGGCCGCGAGCGGGAGCCTGTCTGAAAGCCCGGACTGACGGTCGCCCATCGCCCAGCCGCGCCACGCGAGAAGGCTGCCGCACGGGTCGTTCCCGCCGAAGACGGCCCCCGTGAACGTGAGATCCGAGGTCTGGAGGAACACCTCGAGCGAAGCCTCCAGTCCCGTCACACGAACCTCCTCGCCGATCCAGGCGTTCAGGGCCGAGGGCGTCAGGGTCTTCGTCGGGCTCCAGGCCACCCCGTCGTTCTCGAGCGACAGCGGCGGATAGAAGTGGCCGCCCCGCAGGCGCACGCCGAGGGCGTTCGAAAGCCGCGGGCGGTAGGAAACCCAGCCCTCGACGAGGTCCAGGCCGGAGAGGCCCGAAACGGGGTAGGAACCGGTGTCGACGCCGACGTGCGCGTACGCCCGCAGCTCCTCGCCGAGGCTGGCGCGGAAGGCCGCCGCCGACTGTGCAAGGGCGAGCACGGTCCTCGGCTCGCCGTCCTCCCCACCCCACCGGAGCTTGCCGAGCCCCCCGTCGAGCCACCCGGTCGTCTGGTCCGTGCGGGCGGCCCGGAGGTCGACGAGGCCGTCGACGCGGAGGCGGAATCCCTCTGCCTCCACGACCCCTGCCACGAGGAGGCTGGCTGCGAGAAGGCGCCACCCGCGCATCCCTCGAGTATAAGGACCGCTGAACGCCCGTCGCGGCGGCGCCGGCTCCGTCGGAACCGGCGCCGCCGCGCATACGGCTCTTCCGGGCTCAGACCCTCTCGAAAACCGTCGCCACGCCCTGGCCGAAGCCGATGCACATCGTGGCGACGCCGGTCGTGGCGTTCTTCGCCTTCATCAGGTGCAGGAGCGTCGCGCAGATGCGCGCGCCCGAGCAGCCGAGCGGGTGCCCGAGGGCGATCGCCCCGCCGTTGACGTTCACCTTCTCGTCCGCGACGTCGAGGAGGCCGAGGTCCTTGATGACCGGGAGCGACTGCGCCGCGAACGCCTCGTTCAGCTCCCAGAGGTCGACGTCGCCCGACTTCATGCCGATCCTGGCGAACGCCTTCTTCGTGGCCGGAACCGGGCCGTAGCCCATGATCGACGGGTCGCAGCCGGCGGCGGCCATGGAGCGGATCTTCGCCATCGGGGTCACGCCGAGCTCCTTCGCCTTCTCGGCCGACATCACGAGGAGCGCCGCGGCGCCGTCGGAGATGGCCGACGAGTTGCCGGCCGTGATCGTCCCGTTCTTCGGGTCGAAGGCGGGCTTGAGCTTGCCGAGCCCCTCGAGCGTCGTCTCGGGACGGATGACCTCGTCGAAGTCGTAGAGCTTCAGCGCCCCGTCCTCGTCGTGGCCGTTCAGCGGGACGATCTCGTCCTTGAAGGCCCCCGACTTCATCGCCTCGGACGCCCGCATCTGCGAGCGATAAGCGAACTGGTCCTGCTGCTCGCGGGTGATCCCGTGGAGGCGCCCGAGATACTCGGCGGTGAGCCCCATAGCCCCGGCGGCCTTGGCGTTGCGTTTCGAGTTCGACGGGTTGAAGTCGACCCCGTGGGTCATTGGGACGTGCCCCATGTGCTCGACGCCGCCGACGACGAACAGGTCGCCGTAGCCCGACATGATCCCCATGGCGGCCGAGTGGAGGGCCGTCATGGAAGAGCCGCAGAGGCGGTTGATGGTCTGCGCCGGCACCTGCTTGGGGATCGGCGTCATGAGCTGGATGAAGCGGGCCACGTTGTAGGCCTGCTCGAGCGTCTGCTGGACGCAGCCCCAGATCACGTCGTCGACCTCGGCGGGGTTTACCGCCGGGTTGCGCGCCAGGAGCGCGTTGACGAGGTCGGCCGACAGGTTCTCGGCACGGACGTTCCGGAAGATGCCGCCCTTCGAGCGGCCCATGGGGGTGCGGACGGCATCGACGATGACGACGTCTTTCATCTCATCACTCTCCGTGGAAGCCCTTGCCGGCGGCGGCGAGGTCGCGAAGCTGCTGGGTGGGGGCGTAGAGGGCGCCGAGCGCCGCGTTCTTCTCCGCGGCCGCGAGGAGCACCGGGGCCGAGGTGGCGTCGGCCCAGCGGAAAATCCCGCCGCGGAACGGCGGGAAGCCTAGGCCGTAGACGAGGGCGATGTCGACCTCGGTCGGCGAGGCGACGATGCCGTCCTCGAGGCAGCGCGAGCACTCGAGGAGCATGGGCAGCAGCATCCGCTCGACGATCTGGGCGTCGGACACTTCGGGGGACGCTATCGCGTGCGCCTTCAGCATCTCCTCGGCGAACGGGTCGACCACCTTCTTCGGCGGCCCCTTCTTCTGCGGCTCCCAGACGTAGAAGCCCTTTCCGTTCTTCTGGCCAAAGCGCTGGGCGGCGAACATCTTCTCGATCGCGCTCTCTCCTTCGTGCGACATCCGGTCGGGGAAGGAGGCGGCCATCACCTTGTCGGCGTGGACCCCTGTGTCGATCCCGACGACGTCGAGAAGCAGCGCCGGCCCCATCGGCCAGCCCCACTTCTCCATCACCTTGTCGACGCGCTTGTAGTCGACGCCGTCCTTCAGAAGCAGCTCGAAGCCGGAGAAGTAGGGGAAGAGGACGCGGTTGACCAGGAACCCGGCGCAGTCGCCGACGACGATCGGGGTCTTCCCCATCGCCTGCGCCCAGGCGACTGTGGTGGCGATCGCCTCGGGGCTCGACTTCGCGCCGCGGATCACCTCGACGAGAGGCATGCGGGGCACCGGGTTGAAAAAGTGCATCCCGCAGAAGTTCTCCGGGGCCTTCAGCGCCTCGGCGAGCCGGGTGATCGAGATCGTCGAGGTGTTCGACGCCAGGATCGTCCCCGGCTTCACGGAGGCCTCGAGCTCGGCGAGGACCGACTTCTTGACCTTCTCGTTCTCGACGACCGCCTCGACGACGATGTCGACGGCGCCGAAGTCTCCGAAGGAGAGGGTCGGCGTGATCCCGGCGAGGACCTGGGCCATCTTTCCGGCGGTCATCTTGCCGCGATCGACCTGCTTCTCGAGGAGCTTGGCCGCCTCGCCCATCCCGAGCTCGAGCGCCTTCGGCGCGATGTCCTTCATCAGGATCGGCGTCCCCTTCGACGCGGACTGGTAGGCGATGCCGCCCCCCATGATCCCGGCGCCGAGGACCGCCGCCCGCTGCACGGGCTTCGCCCCCTTCGACGCCTTCTTCCCGAACTTCTTGACGAGCTGGTCGCCGAGGAAGACGGAGACGAGGCCGTGGGCCGTCGGCGTCTTCGCGATCTTCGCGAAGGTCGCGGCCTCGATCTTCAGCGCCTCGTCGCGCCCCAGCCCGGCCCCCTTCTGCATCGCCTCGATCGCGGCGACGGGAGACGGGTAGTTGGGGCCGGCCTTGCCGCCGACGAAGGCCTTCGCCCCTTCGAAGACCATCCCCGCCTCGATCTTGTTCAGCTGCAGCGGCGCCTTCTTCTCGTCGCGCCGCTTCTTCCAGTCGAGCTTGCCGTCCGCGGCATCCTGGAGCATCCGGAGGGCGACCTCGCGCAGCTTGCCAGGCTCGCAAACGGCGTCGATCGCGCCGATCTTGAGGCCCTCCTCGGCCGGGTACTGCTCGCCCGTGGCGATCCACTCGATGGCGTTGTCGGCCCCGCACATCCGCGAGAGGCGGACCGTGCCGCCCCATCCGGGGAAGATGCCGAGCTTCGTCTCGGGGACGCCCACTTTCGCCGCCGTCGAGGCGGCCCGGAAGTGGGCCGAGAGCGCCAGCTCGAAGCCGCCGCCGAGGCAGAAGCCGTTCAGCGCGACGACCGACGGGCAGGGGAGATCCTCGATGCCGTTGAAGACCGCGTCGGCCGCGAGGAGCCAGGCCGTCAGCTCTTCCTCGGACCTCTGGAAGTGGCCGAGAAACTCCGTCACGTCGGCACCGACGATGAAGACGTCCTTGCCGCTCGTCACGAGGAGCCCCTTCGGGGGCGCTTCCGTCAGCTTCTCGACGACCTCTTTCAGCTCACGCATCGTCAGGGCGTTGAACTTGTTGACGGAGTCGCCCTTCAGGTCGAACGTCAGCTCGACGAAGCCTCCGTCCAGCGGAACGGTCTGGATCGCCTGCCCTTCGTACTTCATCCGCCTCTGCTCCTTCTTCCGGGTGCGTCGGGAATCGGGTCCGGAACGGTCTGAGATCATATCCGCCGCGCCGCAGCAAGAGCACCGAAAAATGAGCCGCGCCTCATCGGGAACCGGAGTCTCCGGAGTCTCGGGGTCTGGTCTACGCTCTACACTCTGCGGGCCGCCCGGCCCTGCGAAGCGTCTGTTCGAACCGGCCCGTCACGGCGCAGTCCGGAGCGTACACTTCGAGGCGGTTCCTGATCTTCGAGAGCCGGAAGGGGGATAGCCATGTCCTTCGTCTCGTCCGAAGAGAAGACCCTCGCCTTCGTCGCCGCCATGCTCGGGGCCTCGCCCAAGGGGCCGCCGAAGGCGCGCGAACGCCGTCGCCCCGTCGTCACCGTGTCGCGCCAGACGGGTGCCGGAGGGAACGCCTTCGGCGAGGCTCTCTGCGAGTGGCTCGAGAAAGCCCAGCCGAAGGGACGCGGGTCCTGGGTGGTCGTGGACAAGGAGCTCGTCGACAAGATCCTCGAGGACGAGGCTCTTCCCGATCGCCTCGCCTCCTGGTCACCCGAGGACCACCTGGCCGGAGTCTCGTTCGTCATCGAGGAGCTCCTCGGCCTTCACCGCGCCTCGTCGCGGCCCGTCCAGGAGACGACCGAGACGATCCTGAGGCTCGGCGAGATGGGGAACGTCGTCATCGTCGGCCGGGGCGCGAACGTCATTCTCGGCCACCGGCCGGAGGCGTTCCACGTCCGGCTCGTTGCGTCGCTGGAGAGCCGGATCACCAACATCGCCGAGCTGCGGGGCACGTCGAAGAAGGCGGCACGGGCGTACGTCGAGGCGGAGGACAAGGCCCGCCGGAGCTTCATCCGCCGCGCCTTCCAGGCGGACGTGAACGACCCGCTTCTCTACAACCTCGTCATCAACGTCGACCGGGTCCCGATCGACGAGGCGGCGCGCATCGTCGGAGAGGCCGTCCTCGCGCGCGTCTAGAGAGAACGCGCCTCCAGGGCCTCACTCCCGCACGTCAGAAGTGGCCGCACTTCGGGCAGAGGTCGGCGTAGAGCTCGTCGAGGCGCCCTTCGGCCTCCGGCCCGACGAAGTTGCAGCGGGGACAGTGGAACGAGAAGAAGCGGACGCGCCCCTCCCGGTTGCAGCGCGGGCAGTCGACGGTGCCGGTCCCCCGGCAGTATCCGCAGACGATCCACAGCTCCTCGTTTCCCTGAAAGCGCATCCGCCCCAGTGAGTTGCAGCGTGCGCAGGCTCCTCCGAGACCTGTCCCCTTGCATGTTGGGCACTTCGCGAGTCGTTCGCGGGCGAGCATGGCGACCTCCCCGGCCCCTCGAGGCTTCGGGCTGTATCCGGTGACGTGCTGGGCTGCCCAAAGTCTACGCCGGGAGCGGTCGCTCAGCGCTGGAAGGCGTAGGAGACTTTCAGGAAAAGCTGCCGGGCTCCCGGGGGAAGCCCCCCTCCCTCCGAGAGGGTCCGGGTGTCGCCGTAGCCCAGGAAGACGACGCTCTGCCAGTTCAGCCTGTAGGCGAGAAGGGCCGACGCCGAGAAGGCCCCCGATCTCTCCTCGACGGGCTCGGCGTAGAGCTCGGGGTTGGCGCGCGTCTCGACATACTGCCCGATGACGCGGACGTAGCTTCTCGCGGTGAGCGTGTAGGTCGCCTTCAGCCGCTCGACAAAGGCCGTGAAGAGCCGCTTCGACCCTGTCTCACCCTCCGGTTTCACGTCGAGCCACTGGATCTCCCCCTGGAGATCGAGCTCGAGGTGGTCACCGGGCCGGACGACGACGCTCCCCGCCGTCCGGCCGCCGTGGCCCCGGCGGGCGCCGACGAAATCGATCTCCTCGCCGATCGATCCGTTGACCGAGATCCTCCCGAGCCAGCGGACCGGGGCCGTGCTGAGGCTGCAGACGAGCCGTGTCCTCGGGAGAACCGTGTCCCCGGCGAGGACCTTGTCGCTCCGCACCTGGAAGACCGCGGAGCTGTTGTACTTTGCGTCGAGGCTGACGCCGGGCGAGACGACCTGGCTCAGGAGACCTCCTTCCCGGTCGACGAGGTAGTCGGCGAAGAAGAAGGTCCTGACCCGCGAGAAAAAGCCCTTCGGCCGGAACGTGTAGCCGCCCTGAATGAACCCCTCGCGGAAGCCCACCTGCGGCACGAACCCGAGGTCGGCCCGGAACCCGTCGGAGAAGTCCTTGTACTCCACGCTCCAGTCGATCGTCTCGGTCGAGTGCTCCCACCAGAGGTCCGCCCCGTGGCCCGAGAGGGCCTGCCCGTTCCACTCCGCCGCGAGGTCGGGCCGATCCGGGGTCTCGCTCCGCGAGAAGAGGAGCTGGCCGGTGACCGTGTCCGCCTCGCTCGGGCTGAAACGGAAGTCCGGTCCGAACACCCGGTTGCTGCCCCCGCCCTGGATCTCCTTGTCCGTGACGAGGAGGGAGACGAAGGAACGGCCCAGGTCGTGCCGGGCGCGGCCGATGAAATCGAGGGAGGAGAAGTCCTGGTCCGCGAAATCCGAGCCGTTCGGTCCCGGCAGGATCACGCTGCCGCCCCCCTTGTCGTACGCGACCAGGGCCGTCCAGCTCGTCGCGTCGAACTTCCCGGTCCCGCGCAGACCCCAGCGGGGAGAGGTGATCGACCGGGTGTAGACGGCCGGCACCGGCGTCGACAGGAGGTCGACCCCCTCGAGGAAGAACGGGCGCTTCTCGGGGTAGAAAAGAGCGAACCGCTCGTTGACCCCGATCCTCGCGACGTCCGACTCGATCTGCGAAAAGTCGGGATTGAGGGTGGCATCGAGGGCGACCCCCGCCGAGGGGGTCCACTTGACGTCGAGACCGGCGTCGAACTCCGCCGGCTTTCCCACGAGGCCGCTCCCGTCCTCGCGCGGCACCGTCTCCTGCGAAGCGGTGACGTACGGCGCGGCCACGAGATTCCCGCCGGGCGGCAGGCCGGAAAGACCGGTCAGGACGTTCTCGGAGCAGATGAAGCAGTTCCGGCCCCGGGGCAGCCGCGCCGAGAACATCTGGTAGCGGAAGTCCCTGGGGCGGTTGCGGTACACCAGGATTCCCCAGGTCTGGGGGTCCTTCTTCTCGTAGCGCAGGGACGAGAAGGGGATCCGGATCTCGAGGGTCCAGCCGGTGGGCGTCAGCTTCCCTGCCGCGTCCCAGAAGAAGTCGGGAGAAGAGTCCTCGTTGCCGTCGTCCGTGACCGCGTCGTACTGGACTCCGCGCGGGTTGGCGAGGAAGAGGATCGCCGTCCGGCCGTCGTTGCGGGTGTCGAGGATGATCCCGCCGTAGTCCGTGTCACCCCCGAGGACGTCGCGCTGCGAGAACGGTGCGCGGATCTTCTTCGGCTCGGGGTCGTCGCACTCGAGCGCCGCGTAGAGGAACCCGTCGTCGTACGTCAGGCGGGCGAGCGTCCGCACTTTCGGCGGGAGGTTGTCTCCCGGGTTCGTCTCGTAGAACGTCTCGACGAGCGTCGCCCCGGACCAGCCGTCGTCTCCGAGGTCGCCGTCGACCGCGATGGGACCCGGAGCCCGGGAAATCCGGATCTCGGCCCCCCGCAGCTCGTCGGCGGAGAAGGGCCGACAAAGCGCCGGGCTGGCCACGACGGCCAACCCGGCGAGGAGGAGGAGGGAACCTCGGGCTGTCACCCGTTCTCTGGTACGAACGGGCGGACCGCGGGTTTCGCCCCGTGCTCCTCTTCCCGGACGATCCGGCCCTCCCGGCTACTCCGGCCGCTTCGGCTCCTCGGCGAGCTTCCGCGCCTTCAGGCGGTCTCCCCCGTCCTTCGCGATCGCCCGGTACCACTCCTCGCGGTAGCGCGGGTGCGTGACGTTCCCCTGCGTGTCGCGAACGTTGCCGTCCATGTACTTCCAGAGGAGGAACTCGCCGAGCTTCTTCCACCGGGCGAAGGCCATGTCCCCCGCGGCCACGGAGTACCTCGTCAGGTAGTCGCGGGCCGCGGCCGGCGAGGCGGCGTGGAGGCGCACGGCCTCCTTCTCGACCTCGGGCTGCTCGGCGAGGAAGCGCCCCTCGAGCTCGCCCTGCACCGTGCGGACGTCCTGGATCATGTCGCTGTAGCGCGAGTAGGCCCAGTTCGAGACGAAGTTGAAGACCCAGAACGCCGAGTCCCACGAGAAGGCCGAGAAGTCGGCCGTCCCGACGGCGAAGCTCTTCGGCACCTCGCGGATGCCGCAGTACATCGGCGTGTAGACGGTGGAGTAGGTGTCGTCGAGGCCGAACCAGAGGACGCCGCCGACCGGGTTCGGGAGGAACGACCGGAGCTGCGCGACGAACGAGTAGCCGGTCTGCTGCGTCGAGATCGCCCGCTCGTGGACGTAGTCGACGTCGTCCACCTTGAAGCCCATCGGGCGCCAGCGGTACGGCAGGACGAACGGCCCGGCGCCGATGTCCTTCGTCATGTCGAGCTCGGTCCCCTCGAAGTGGTCCCGCATCAGCTCCATGACGTCCTTCGTCGTCAGCTTCCTGTCGGGCTTGATCGCCCACGGCATCGGTTTGGCGCCGGGGACGGCGAGGATCCAGTCCGAGGAGAGGTTCAGCGACGGCGCCGCGCGGCGGAAGACGCTCCAGACGCGCCCGTCACAGCTCCGGAGGGTGCTCGCCCGGAGCGGCGCATAGGCGTCGGCGAACGAGAACTCCTCGTCCTTCCCCGCGAACCAGCCCTTCTCGCGCGCGAAGGAGATGACGTCCTTCGAGTAGAGGACGTTCTTAGGGTCGTTCAGCGGGAACTGCCGGATGCGGGGCTGGTTCGCGTGGGCCGAGATCATCCCGTCCGGGACCCTCACGGCGACCCAGACCGCCCCCTTCTGCTTCTCGCCCTTCCCGATGATCTCGAGGACCCAGGCCTCGTTCGGGTCGGCGATCGAGATCGACTCCCCGCTCGAGGCGTAGCCGAACTCGTCGACGAGCTTCGTCATGACGTCGATCGCCTCGCGCGCCGTCTTTCCACGCTCGAGACCGAGCCACATGAGCGAGCCGTAGTCGATGATCCCGGCCGGCCCGGCGAGCTCCTTCCGCCCGCCGAACGTCGTCTCGCCGATCGAGACCTGGTGCTCGTTGATGTTCCCGACGACCTGGTACGTCACGGACACCTGCGGGATCCGGCCGAGCGTCTTGCCGGTGTCCCACTCGACGATCTCGCGCATCGCGCCGAAGGTGTGGACCCCCGCAGGCGTGAAGTAGAGCTCGCCGTAGAGCTCGTGGCTGTCGGCGGCGTACGTGATCATCGTCGACCCGTCGGCCGAGGCCCCCTTCGTCACGAGGATGTTCGTGCAGGCGAGGGCGTCGGGCGTCACGAGGGCGAAGGTCGTCGCGAGGGCGAGGAGGGCGGCGGGCTTTCTCATGAGGGGTTCGCGGCTCCTTGACGGGGCCGCCCTGCCCGCGTGCGCCGCGGGGAGCCGCCCCGACCGGGGATCCTACCGGAGGAACGGCCCCGGCGCCCGCCGCGAAAGGGCTCGTCCTTCTCAGGGACGGGTCCCGGCGGCGCCCGCCGCCGCGCCTCCGGGACGCCGGAGGAGGCCGGACTCCGCTCGCTCCCGGGCCTCCGCGCGAATACGATGGCGGTGCCGTGAGCCGAGCCCCCCTTCTCTTCGGTACGCTTCTCGCAGCCCTGGCCGTCGCGGGCACCGCGGGGGCGGCCGAGCTGCCGAAGTTCGGGGTCATCTCCAGGCCGAAGGGGTTCTCGTCGATCCGCGTCGTCGCGGCGCCGGGCCTCTCCGTCTACCTCGACGACGCGCCGGCCGGGACCACCGATGCGCTCCGGCAGGGTCTCGTCATCGAGGACCTCCCCGCGGGGACCTACACGCTGCGCGTGGAGAAGCCGGGTTTCGAGCCGAAGCTGGTGAAGGTCACGGTCGCCGAGGGCGACACGAAGGAGGTCCGGATCCTCGGCCTGAAGCCGAAGGCGACGCCGACCCCGTTTCCGCCCGGCTGGACGCCTCCCACGGGCGCGACCCCCGCACCGACTCCCGTCCCTGTCCGTGCCGTGATCCTCGACCGGAAGAACGTACCAGGAGGGACTCTCGTCACCGGCGTCGCGTCGGGCGCCACGGACGTCCTCCCCCTCATCGAGGGCCTGAAATCCGAGTGCGCCTGCACCCCCGCGCTCGAGGAGATGAAGAAACGGAAAGACGGGCTGTACGAGTTCCGGGTGATGCTGCCGAAGCCGCTGCCGAAGCCCTGAAGACCGGACCCCGGATCTCCCGTCTCGCGGGCGGCCAGATCGATCCCCGGTCCCCTCCGTTTCGGGAAGCTTTCCGGGTCCGGGAGCGTTGGTTCGAGAATACGCTGACTCCGCACGACGGAGGACAAGGAGCCACGTGCCGCACGAGATCGGCCTCATCACGACGATCGCCGCGGGCTTCGGTCTCGCTCTCGTCTTCGGGCTCGTCGCCTCGAAGCTGAAGGTCCCGCCGCTCGTCGGCTACCTCCTCGCCGGCATGGCCATCGGCCCCGCGACCCCCGGCTTCGTCGGGGACCTAGGGCTCGCGGGGCAGCTCGCCGAGATCGGCGTCATGCTCCTGATGTTCGGGGTCGGGCTGCACCTCTCCCTCGGAGACCTGCTCTCGGTGCGGCGGATCGCCGTTCCCGGCGCCCTCGTCCAGATCGCGATTGCGACGGGCCTCGGCATGGGAGCCGCCTCGTTCTGGGGATGGGGCCTCGGGGAGGCGCTCGTCTTCGGCTTCTCGCTCTCCTGCGCATCGACCGTCGTCCTGATCCGGGCGCTCGAGAGCCGCGGGATCCTCGACTCCGTCGACGGCCGGATCGCCGTCGGCTGGCTCGTCGTCGAGGACCTCGCCATGGTCCTCGCCCTCGTCCTCCTCCCCCCCTTCGCGATGCTCCTGGGCGGCGCCCCGGGTGCGGCGCCGACGGCCGGCAACGGTCTCGCGGCCACCGTCGCGATCACCCTCGCCAAGCTCGCCGGCTTCGTCGTCCTGATGCTCGTCGTCGGCCGGCGCCTCTTCCCGTGGCTCCTCTTCCGGGTCGCAAAGACCGGCTCTCGCGAGCTCTTCACCCTCTTCGTCGTCGCGACGGCCATCGGGGTCGCCTTCGGCTCGGCGAAGCTCTTCGACGTCTCCTTCGCCCTCGGCGCGTTCTTCGCCGGGACGATGATGCGCGAGTCGGAGTACGCCCACCGCGCGGCCGAGGAGTCGCTCCCGCTGCGCGACGCCTTCTCGGTCCTCTTCTTCGTCTCCGTCGGCATGCTCTTCGAGCCGCGCGTCCTCGTCGAGCACCCGGTCAAGGTCCTCGTCGTCGTGGCCGTCATCCTGATCGGCAAGACGCTCGGCGCCGTCGGGCTCGTCCTCGCCTTCCGCTACCCGCTCCGGACGGCGCTCACGATCGGAGCGAGCCTTGCGCAGATCGGCGAGTTCTCGTTCATCCTCGCCGGCCTCGGCGTGGGCCTCGGCCTCCTCCCGCCGGAGGGCCGGAGCCTCATCCTCGTCGGGGCGATCCTCTCCATCGCCGTCAATCCGCTCGTCTTCACGACGATCGAGCCCCTCGGCGCCTGGCTCCTCGGGCGCTCGCGCTTCCTCCGGAGCCTGAACGCGAGGAGCCACCCGACGGCCGAGCTCCCGACGACCGTCGACGAGACGCTCCTGACCGGGCAGGTCGTCCTCGTCGGCTACGGCAGGGTCGGCCGCCGCATCGCCGAGGCGCTCGCCGAGCGCCGCATCCCGTACGTCGTCGCGGAAATGAGCCGGGAGACCGTGGAGAAGCTGCGCGAGAAGGGAATCCTCGCCGTCGCGGGGGACGCCTCCGACCCGGCCGTCCTGATCCAGGCGCACATCGTCCACGCGGCGATGCTCGTCATCGCGACGCCGGACCCGGTGAAGGTGAGGAAGATGGTCGACGTCGCCCGGCAGCTGAACCCGGGCGTCGAGATCGTCCTGCGCACCCACACCGAGGAGGAGGCCGATCTCCTCCGGCAGGAGAACGCGGGCCGCGTCTTCATGGGCGAGCACGAGCTCGCGCTCGCGATGGCCGGCCACGTCCTCGCACGGATGGACCACCCCACCGCCGGCTGAGGCCCGGGCCCCTCCGATACACTCCTTCGCCATGCCACGCCTCCGCCTCCTGACCGCCGGCGAATCGCACGGGCCGCTCCTGACGGCGATCCTCGAAGGGCTCCCCGCCGGCCTGCGGCTCGACGCCGCCGCGATCGACGCCGACCTCGCACGGCGCCAGCACGGCTACGGCCGCGGCGGACGGATGAAGCTCGAACGGGACCGGGTCCGCTTCACCGGCGGGCTGCGCGGGGGCGAGACGCTCGGCTCTCCGCTCGCGATGACGGTCGAGAACCTCGACCACGGCGTCTGGGAGAAGGTGATGGGGCCGGTCGAGGTCGACCCGGAGGCCGCGGCGAAGCGGCGGCTCTCCTCGCCGCGTCCCGGGCACGCCGACCTCGCGGGCGGCCTGAAGTACGGACGCCACGACCTGCGCGACGTTCTCGAACGGGCGAGCGCGAGAGAGACGGCCGCCCGCGTTGCGGCGGGCGCCGTCTGCCGGCAGCTCCTCGGCGCGTTCGGTATCGAGGTGAAGAGCGGCGTCCTGTCGGTCGGACCGGTCGCGAGCGAGGAGCCGCGCGAGGGGTGGTCGTTCGCAAGCCTGGCGGCGGTGCGCGAGGACTCGCCCTTCCGCGCCGTCGACGCGAGCCTCGAGCCGAAGATGACCCAGGCGGTGGATGCCGCCGCGAAGGCCGGCGACACGCTCGGCGGAACGCTCCTCGTCGCGGCGCGCGGCGTGCCGCCCGGGCTCGGGTCGCACGTCTCGTGGGACCGCAAGCTCGACGGCGCGATCGGCCAGGCGATGCTCTCGATCCCCTCGGTCAAGGCCGTCTCGATCGGCTCGGGCGTCTCGAACGCGTTTGCTCCGGGTTCCCTGGCGCACGACCCGATATCGTTCGAGGAAGGACGCGGGTTCTTCAGGACGAGGAATCGCGCCGGAGGCCTCGAGGGCGGCATCACGAACGGCGAAGACGTCCTCGTGGTCCTCTTCCAGAAGCCGATCGCCACGCTGCGCGAGGGGCTGCCGTCGGTCGACCTCGACACGAAGGAGCCGCACCGGGCTCAGTACGAACGTTCCGACGTGACCGCCGTCCCCGCCTGCGGCGTCATCGCCGAGGCGATGCTCGCGCTCGTCCTCGCGGGGGCGCTCCTCGAGAAGACCGGCGGAGACTCGATGGAAGAGGTCCGGCGGAACCTCGAGGGCTTCCTCTCGGCCCAGCGGAGCTTCTGAGCTCGATGGACTTCTCGCGCGAATCCCTCGACCGCGAGTTCCCCTCGCGCCTCTCGACGATCCAGATGAACCACGCGGCCGTCTCCCCGCTGCCGGCGCGCGCGGTGGCGGCGCTGGCCGAGTACGCGCGGGAGGTCTCCACGCGCGGGCCGCTGGCCTTTCCAGGCTGGACGGCCCGGACCGCCGCGCTCCGAAAGAGCGCGGCGACGCTCCTCGGAGTGACGGAGGAGCTCGGGGGGGCCGGGTCGATCGCGATCGTCCCGAACACGACCTACGGTCTCTCCCTGGTCGCGCAGGGGCTCGAATGGCGCCCGGGCGACGTCGTCGTGACGACGGAATCGGAGTTCCCGGCGAACCTGACGCCGTGGCTCGACCTCGCGCGGTACGGAGTCGAGATCCGGCGTATTCCGACCCGGGACGGGGCGTTCACGGCGGAAGAGGTCTTCGCGGCCTGCGACGCGCGAACCCGGCTCGTGTCGCTCTCCCTCGTCGCGTACCACACCGGGTTCGTCGCCCCGGCCGCGGAGGTCGGTGCGTTCTGCCGCGCGAACGGCATCGCCTTCGGCCTCGACGCGATCCAGGCAGTCGGGGCGATCCCGGTCGACGTCGTCGCACTCGGCGCCGACTACCTCGCGGCCGACGGCCACAAGTGGATGCTCGGTCCCGAGGGGTGCGGGCTCTTCTTCACGACCCCCTCGCTGCGCGCGCGCCTGCGCCCGCCGTCGGGCTGGCTGAACCTGAAACGGACGAACCCGGCGCAGTACGACGTCGGCGACCGGCCCGAGTACGTCGAAGACGCTACGAAGTTCGAGATCGGTGCGCCGCCGACCCCGGGCGTCTACGCCCTCCACGCCTCGATCGGACTCCTCCTCGAAGCCGGGAGCGCGGTGATCGGCGAGAGGATCCGCGCCGTGATCGCAGTCCTGGAAGAGGGTCTGCCCCGCCTCGGATGGGAGCCGGTCCTCCACGGGCAGGCGATCCGCTCCGGCATCCTCTCCGCCCGCCCGCCGGCCGGCACGGACCCGCGCAGGGCCATGCGCCACCTGGAGTCGAACCGGGTCGCCTGCTCGGCTCGCGCCGGCTTCCTCCGGCTCTCGCCGCACGCCGGGAACGACCCGGAGGAGGCCGTGAGGGCGCTGGATCTTCTCGCGCGGCTCTGATCGCAGCGCCCCGTCAACGGAAAGCCGACGGCAGCTCGGCGTCGCGCGGGGGCTCCGGCGGGCTCCTCACCTCCGGCGCCGTGATCCACTCTGCGTCGAGGACGTAGAGCCGCGGGTCCACGGGACGCCAGCCCTTCCCGTCGTGCTTCCAGACGCCGTAGTGGAGCTGGGGCGTCGGCGAGAAGCGGTTCGTGCCGACGGCGCCCAGCACTTCTCCGCGCCGCACGGACTGGCCGCGCTTCACCCGCACGCTCCCGAGGTAGCCGAAGAGCGTCCGGGTGCGTTCGTCGTGCGCGAGTACGACGACGGTGCCGAACGTCCTCCAGGCGGCTCCCGCGCTGCCCGGCACGCGCCCGGTGAAGACGACGCGCCCGCCGGCCGGGGCGAAGACGGGCGTTCCGGCGAGCGCCGCGAGCGCCAGCCCGGCGTGGAACTCGGGGCGGTGGGTCAGGGGCGAGATGCGCGGGCCGAAGGCGGAGAGCGGGACGGCGGACGATGGCTCGACCGGCGAGCGCGAGGGGATACGGGCCGGGTCGGACGTCTCCGCCGAGGCGATGCTCCTCCGGAACGTCTCCATCGCACGGAGCCTGCGCCCCAGCCTGTGCACCTCCACTTCCAGATCGGTCGCCGTGGCCCCCCCGCTCGAGAGGTCCCTCTCGGGAAACGTCGCAGGCAGAGGCAGGGAAAGGACGGTGGCCACCCGGGCCAGGAAGAGCTCGTCGGCCGCGACCCTGTTCTCGAGCCTCTCGAAGCGGAGCCGGACGGAATCGAGCGCGAGGAGCCCCCGCTGCGTCCGGACGTGCAGCGCGAGCCGCTCGGCAGACCGGACGACGTACGTGACGAGGTCGGGTGCGCCGAAGAGCCCGATCGCGACGAGCGTCCCCGCGAGGACGAGCAGGGCCGCGGCGACGCGTCCGCCCCGCTCGTCGAGCTTCCAGGCGCGGGGCCTGCGCCTCGGATCGCGCGAGTGAAAGCGGATCTCCGTCACGGGCCGACGACGGCAGGGCCGGTCTCGATTCCGAGCCGCCGCCCGTCCGTGGGCGAGAGCGGCAGAAACGTCCGCCCGGGGACGAGCCTCAGGACGCCGGGACCGTCGACCGCGAGCTGGATCGCCTTCCAGCCTCCGTGCGGCAGCTCGACGACACCGCGCATCGTGTCGTTCCAGTAGACGGTCACCGTCACGCTCTCGGAGTCGGGGCGGGCGTTCTTCACGGGAAGGCCGAGGAGCGACCGCCGGCCGCCGGGGGCATCCACCCGAAGGGCCGCCGCCTCGGCCGTCCACCGAAACGGCCGGCCGTCCGGCTCGCGCTCGACCGCCCAGAGGCCGGCGGTCGGCCCGTGCGCGAATGCGGCGTCGGCACCCCACGTCTCGACGCACCTCGCGAGCGCTCCGCCCACGAGGAGCACGGAGGCGCCCGCGACGAGGACGGGCAGGACGTGCCCGAGAACCCGGACGGAACGACCCTCCGCCGGCGCGGGCAGGCGCGCGGTGAGGAGCCCGACGAGCGCGCCGATCTCGGCGTAGACGAGGTGGGACCCGAACAGGAAGATGACGAGCATCCCGACGATGGCGGCCGCCGCCCCGGCCGCGCGGAGCGATTCCTCCGTCCTTTCCGCACCGAACGAGAGCGCCCCCCCGAGCGCCGAAGCGAGCCCGGCGAGAAGGAGGGCGAAGACGGCCGCTCCGGCGAGACCCGTCTCCGCGAGGACGCCGAGGTAGAGCGACGGCGGGTGGTCGGTGAACGTCACCGTCTTCCCGAGGAGGTCGAAGGCCGCGCCGGGAAACTCGGTGCGGAAGGAACCGAGGCCGCGACCCGTGACCGGATGCTCTCTCGCGAGGGCGATGGCCCCCTCGTAGAGAAGGAGCCTCTCGGGTTCGGCGAGGGAGGGTGCTTCCTGTCGTTCGAACGACTCCGAGAGCCTGGCGAGGAGGGCGCTCCGGTTCCCCTTTTCCGTAGGCCACGCGAGGGCGGCCCCGAACGCCAGGGCGACGAGGATCGAGAGCGTCCCGGCCGACAGGGCCACCCTGCGGCGCACGCCCGGCCTCTGCCCCGCGAGCGCGCGCGTGACGGCCCAGAGGACGAGGACGAGGGCCGACACGAGCGCCCCGATGAAGCCGCCCCTCGAGCCCGCGTCGGCGAGAAGGACGAGGAGCCCTGCGACCCCTGCGCCCGCCCCGAGCCGGAGGCCCCACGGGCCCGACGCCGCCCGCGCCAGGCACGGCGCGAGGAGGAGCGCCGCCGCGACGCCGGCCGCCGACGGGTCGGTGAACGTCGACTGCGCGCGCCCCCACTCCTCCCAGTGCTGGGCCCTCAGGTGCGGGACGAGGCCGAGCTTCTGGAGAACCGCGGTCCCTCCCGCGACGAGCGCAACGGTGACGAGCGTGGCGTCGAGGAGGCGCGCCCCGCGGACCTCCCTTCCCGCACGGACGGCGAGCGCGTGGAAGCCCGCGGTGAGGAAGAGGGCCGCCAGGACCGCCACCGTCCCCGCCAGGGCCTGCTCCGCGTCGAGGCCAAGGCGATCGACGACCCGGGGAGGGGGAACGTCGCGCAGCAGGAGGTAGGCCGTCCGGGCGCCGACCCAGGCCGAAAGGGCCGAGAGGGCGGACGTGGCCGCGACGGCCCGCCAGAGAGGCGTGAGGCCGTGGAAGGGCCGCGGGTGCTCGAGATCGTAGATTCCGCGGAGAGCCGCGCCCGCGAGGTAGGCCGCGAGCGGAATCGGGGCGACGACCGCCGGGTTCCCGAGTCCGAAAGCGAGCGACGAAGCGCCTGAGACCGCCAGCACGAGTCCCGCCAGAGGCAGCGACCGGAGAGGCGCCGCGACCGCCGCGGAGAAGAGAAGCGTGGCCATGCCCCAGACGACGGTGCGCAGAAGCGGGTGGGGCGGCAGGAGGACGACGGAGCAGGAGACGGAGAGAGCAATCCAGCCGGCGAAGGCGGCTACTCCGGCGAGAGGGTGAGGGCGGTTCACGGCGCCGTCCGTTCGACCGGCGCGAGCGGGGGTCGGGCGAGCTGCAGGGCGAGGACGCGCCGGTCCCCGCCCTTCTCCCGGCCCGGGCAGAAGCTCCGGCTCGCCTCGAGCCGGAGGAGCCCCCGGGCTCCGGGGCTCTCCACGGCCTTTCCCGCCCGGAAGGGTCCTCGCTCCACCACGACATCGTGCCACGACCGGTCCGCCAGAGAGACTTTCAGGATCGGTCCTCCGTCCAGCTGCACGGCCGCGAGGACGGGGCGCCGTCCGAGGTCCGCGAGCATCCCTCGGAGCCGGACGCTGACCAACCGGCCGTCGGGCACGTCGACCGGTACGAGGGCCTGCGGGCCCGTCCAGAAATACCGTTCCGTCCCGTCGAGCGCGCCCCATTCGGCGTACCCGAATCGGCCTCTCTCCGCCCCTGCGGTCAGCAGGAGGCAGTAGCCCCCCCACACCGCCAGTACAGTCCACGGCAGGAAGCGACGAACGGCACCGGGTGATCCCTCGGAAACCGTCGGAGGGTATCCGGTGGGGAGCAGGGCCGCCGCCCCCCAGAACAGGAACTGCAGCTCGGGGAGAAGCCACGGGTGGGATGCGAAACCCGTCACCGAGAACGCGAGGAGGCCCGGCGCCAGGGCGGCCTCCGGCGACGAGAAGGCGGCTCCGGTCGAGAGCAGACGGCCGGCGACGAACGCCAGCGGCACGAATGGCAACAGGACGAGGAGCCCTCCGGGAAGGCCGTTCTCGGCGATCGCCTGGAGGAAGTAGCTGTGGAGGTTCTCGACCCGGACCGGAAAGCCCTGGTCACGGAAATCGTCGAAGCGCGCGGGAACCCGTCCCGGCCCGACTCCCGTGATCGGGTGCGCCCCGACCATTCGAGCTCCCGCCTTCCAGAAGCCGACGCGTCCCGCCTGGACTGCGTGAAGGGACTCGCCCGGGTCGACGAGGGTCGCAGCCCGCCGGCGGAGAAGCTGACCCACTTCTCCCGGCCAGGCCGCGACCGCGACGACCGAGATCCCGAACGCCAGGCCCGCGCCCAGGACGAGACGCCGGCCTTCCGTCCGCCATTCCCCGCGACGGGACCAGATCACTCCGGCCAGGGCCGCACCCGCCGCCGCCAGCGTTGCGAGCCAGGCCGCGCGCGACCCGGAGAGGAGCAGTCCGGCGAGGAGGAGGGCGACGGCTCCGGCGAGCGCGAGCCGGCTCGCCCCCCTGGCCCTTCGAGCGAGGACGAGAGCGGGGAAGAGCCCGAGCGCCATCGCCGAACCGGTCGCGTTGTAGTCGGGCAGGGTCGCCGGGACCCGCAGGCCCGAGGAGAGCGCCTCGTAGTAGGCGGCACCCCAGAGCTTGAGGCCCGTCGACGCCTCGAGCACGGCGTAGGCGCCGACGAGGGCCAGGCCCCCGATGACGACGTGTACGAGCGCCCCGGTTCCCCGCCGGGCCGAGACCCGGCGGAAGAGCAGGAAGCCCAGAAGGCCGGCGGCATGAACGAGCGCCGCCCGAAGTGGATAGGCGGCGTGTTCCACCCCAGGGGAGAAGAGGAACCGGGAAAGCCCCTGCACGGCGGCAGGGATTTCTGCCGGAGCGAGGGCCGCCAGAGTCGCCGCGAAGGCCCCGGTCGCCATCGCTGCCGCCGAAACGAGAAGAGCGCTCTTCATCGGGGAGGCGGGGGCCCCCTCGTGCCGCAGCAGCGTCGCGCCCGCCACCAGGAGAAGGAGCAGCTCGGCGGGTGCGACCCACGGTCCGGCGAGCAGGTTGCCGGCGATCGGCAGAAGGGCCACGACGAAGGCCGCGGACAGAGTGGCGAGGTCGGGCCGCGCGAGGGCGGCGAGGAGGAGGAGCCCGGAGGCCAGGAGAAGAGGAACCCCGGACTGCTGGTGAGGGGCGCCGATCGCCACGAAGGCGAACGCCGCCAGCGCCGCCCCGAGCACCCAGCGGGCCGGGCGGGCGCCCGGCGCGAAGAAGCGCCCGAGGCGCTCGTCCACTACCGCTCCGCCTCCTGCAGCGCCGAAACCGCGATCGGCCCTCCGGACCGGGCTCGGATCGCCTCGAGAGCCGCCGAGGCGGCGGTCAGGGTCGTCAGGCACGGGATGTCACGCTCCAGGGCGTCCCTGCGGATCGCCACCTCGTCGAAGAAGGAGTCCTTCCCGAGGGGAGTGTTCACGACGAGCTGGATCTCCCCGTTGATCATCCGGTCGACGACGTTCGGGCGCCCCTCGTTCACCTTGAGGACCGGCATCGCGTCGAGCCCCGCGGCCGAGAGGAAGGCGGCCGTGCCCGAGGTCGCGTAGATGCGGAAGCCGAGGGAGGCGAGCTCGCGGGCGATCGGGAGGAGGGCCTCCTTGTCGCCGTCGTGAACCGAGCAGAAGACCGTGCCCGATTCCGGGAGACGGATCCCCGCGCCGGCGGTCGCCTTCAGGAACGCCAGGCCGAAGCTCCGGTCCCGCCCCATCACCTCGCCCGTCGAGCGCATCTCTGGGCCCAGAATCGTGTCGACCCCCTCGAAGCGGCGGAACGGAAAGACGGGGGCCTTGATGGAGACGCCGAGGACGGGCGGCTCCTTCGTCAGACCCACCCCCTCGAGCGTCTCGCCGAGGCAGAGCCGCGCCGCGATGCGCGCGAGCGGCACGCCGGTCGCCTTCGCGACGAACGGAACGGTTCGGGAAGCGCGGGGATTGACCTCAAGGACGTAGAGCTTCCCCTCGCGAATCGCGAACTGGACGTTCATCAGCCCGACGACGCCGAGCGCCTCGCCCAGCTTGCGCGTCGCCGCGCGGATCTCCCCGAGCGCCTCTCTCGGCACGCGCCGGTAGGGGGGCATGACGGCGTACGAGTCGCCCGAGTGGATCCCGGCCTCCTCGATGTGCTGCATGACCCCGGCGACGACGACGTTCTTCCCATCGCCCACCGCGTCGACGTCGAGCTCGAAGGCGTCTTCCAGAAACCGGTCGAGGAGGACGGGCCGCCCGGGGAACGCCTCGAGCGCCTCCGCGAGGACGCCGCGCAGCGCCTTCTCGTCGTAGACGATCCGCATCGCGCGGCCGCCGAGGACGTAGCTGGGGCGGACGAGGAGCGGAAATCCGAGCTTTACCCCCTCGACCATCCCCTCGCCGACGTCGCGGGCCGTCGCCCACGGCGGCGCGGCGAGGCCGGTTTCGGCGAGGAGCTCGCCGAAGCGCTCGCGGTCCTCCGCCCGGTCGATGGCGTCGGGGGACGTGCCGAGTATCCTCACGCCCGCCTCCTGGAGCGGGTGCGCGAGCTTGAGCGGCGTCTGCCCCCCGAACTGGACGAGGACCCCGTACGGCTTCTCCTTCTCGATCACCGCCATCACGTCCTCGAACGTGAGCGGCTCGAAATAGAGGCGGTCCGAGGTGTCGTAGTCGGTGGAGACGGTCTCGGGGTTGCAGTTCACCATCACCGACTCGCAGCCGGCCTCCGAGATCGCCTTCGCCGCGTGGACGCAGCAGTAGTCGAACTCCAGCCCCTGCCCGATCCGGTTCGGCCCCGAACCGAGGACGACGACCTTCTTCCTGTCCGTCGGCGCCGCCTCGCACTCGCTCTCGTAGCAGGAGTAGAGGTAGGGCGTCGTCGATTCGAACTCGGCCGCGCAGGTGTCGACGCGGGAGAAGACGGGGACGACGCCGGCGGCGAGCCGGGAGGCGCGCGCCTCGCGGACCGACGTCCCGGTCAGGCGGGCGAGGTCCTCGTCGGAGAAGCCCATCCGCTTGGCCCGGCGGAGAATGGCCGGCGAAGGCAGCGCTCCGGCTCGCCCGGCACGGACTTCGTCCGTGATCTGCGACTCGAGGGCGACGACCTCCCGGAATCGATCGAGGAACCAGGGGTCGATGCCCGTCACCTCGTTCACGGACTCGACCGTGGCCCCCGAGCGGAGGGCGTCGAGGACGGCGTAGATCCGGTCGGGGCGCGGGACGCGGAGCGCCTCCGCTCGCGGCATCGCCGCGGGACCTGCCGCGGTCCAGCCGCCGCGCCCCGTCTCGAGGGACCGCAGTGCCTTGCCGAACGCCTCGGCGAAGGTCCGCCCGAGCGCCATGACCTCGCCCACCGACTTCATCTGGACGCCGAGGACGTCTGAGGCGCCGGGGAACTTCTCGAACGCGAAGCGCGGGATCTTGACGACGACGTAGTCGAGCGACGGCTCGAAGCAGGCGGGCGTCTTCTTCGTGATGTCGTTCGGCAGCTCGTCGAGCCTGTAGCCGACGGCCAGGAGAGCCGCGATCTTCGCGATCGGGAAGCCTGTCGCCTTCGAGGCGAGGGCCGACGAGCGCGAGACCCTCGGGTTCATCTCGATGACGATCCGCCGCCCCGTCTTCGGGTTCACGGCGAACTGGATGTTCGAGCCACCCGTCGCCACGCCAACCGTCCGGATGACCGTCTTGGCGTCGTCGCGCATCGCCTGGTACTCGACGTCGGTCAGCGTCATCTGCGGCGCCAGCGTGATCGAGTCCCCCGTGTGGACCCCCATCGGGTCGACGTTCTCGATGGAGCAGACGACGACGCAGGTGTCGGACGCGTCGCGCATCAGCTCCAGCTCGAACTCCTTCCAGCCGAGGACCGACTCTTCGACGAGGACCTCGTGGACGGGCGAGAGGAGGAGGCCGCGCTTGACGATCGCCTCGAAGTCGTCGGCGTTGTAGGCGATTCCGCCGCCGGTCCCGCCGAGGGTGTAGGAAGGGCGGACGATGACCGGGAAGCCGAATGGCTGCGCGATCTCGCGGGCCTCGTCGACCGTCCGGGCCACACCGGAGCGCAGGACGTCGACGCCGGCCCTCTGCATCGCCTCCTTGAAGAGGAGGCGGTCCTCTCCCAGCTCCACGGAGTGCGCCGAGGCGCCGAGGAGCTCCACGCCGTACCGCGCGAGGACCCCCGCCTTGTCGAGGTCGACGGCGAGGTTCAGGGCCGTCTGCCCGCCGACCGTCGGCAGGAGGGCTTCGGGCCGCTCCTTCGCGATCACCCGCTCGACGGTCGCGACGTCGAGAGGCTCGATGTACGTCGCGTCGGCGAACTCGGGGTCGGTCATGATCGTCGCGGGATTCGAGTTCACGAGGACGACCCGGTAGCCTTCCTTGCGCAGGACACGGCAGGCCTGGGTCCCCGAATAGTCGAACTCGCACGCCTGACCGATGATGATCGGACCCGAACCGAGGACCAGGATCGACTTCAGATCAGCTCTTTTCGGCACGCGCCGGAGTCTACGGGAACCGCCCGGGGCCGCCTCCCGCCGGCCCGAACGCCCCGTTTCGGCCGGGCCAAAGGAAACGCTTGACTCGGCGGCTCTCGATTCCCGATCATTTCGCCCCGGAATCCCCCTGCAGGAGCAGCCCCGGCACGTCCCGCTTCCCGGAGGTAAATGAAGCTCCCCGAAGGTCTCAGCTTCGACCACGTCCCCGAGCTCCAGACGCTCTGGGCGGAGCTGTCGGAGCTGCGCCTCGTGCTTGCCGGACTCCCCGTCCTGGTGAGCGCCGTGGACAGGGACGGGCTGTTCGCCTTCTGGAACCGGGAGTGCGAACGGGTCACGGGCTACACATCCCGGGAAGTCCTCGGAAACGCGAACGTGTTCGACCTGCTCTATCCCGACCCGCTCCAGCGGGCGCGGATGAGCGAGCTGAGGCGCAACGCCGGGCGGGGATTCCGCAACGTCGAGACCGAGCTGACGACGAAGTACGGATCGGTGAAGACCGTCTCCTGGTCGAGCCTCTCCATCACCTACCCGGTCGACGGCTGGGACGCCTGGGCCGTCGGCGTCGACCGGACGGACGCGAAGCAGAACGAAGAGGTCCTCGCGCTCCTGGCCGAGGTGAACAGCCGGCTCCTCCAGAGGGAGCCTCTCGATTCCATCCACTCCTTCATCTGCCACCGCGTCGCCGGCATCTTCCGTTTCGCCCTCGTCTCCATCGGACAGCGCCAGAACGACGGCACCGTACGGATGAGCGGTATCGCCGGACCGAACGCGCCGGGCGCGACGGCCCAGGAGATCCGATGGGACGTCCCTTCCCCCGATGGCGGGATCACCGGAGCGGCGATCCGCACCGGCCTCGTCCAGCGGGTCGAGGCCGAACGGGACTCTTCCTTCGGCGCCGCCTGGAGGAACCGCGACGCGGGCCGGAGGATAGGCGCTTCCATCGCCCTGCCGCTCACCGCCAGGGGCACCGTCCTCGGCGCCTTGACGGTCCACGCCCGCCGTCCCGACGCCTTCGACGCCCGGACGGTCGACCTCCTGCGCCGCCTGACGCAGCAGGTGTCGCTCTCCCTCGACCACGCGGCCGGCCTGACCGAAATCGAGCTCCAGTCGCTCGCCCTCGACGGCGTGCGGCACTCCGTCGTCATCACGGCCCGTGACGGGACCATCGAGTGGGTGAATCCGGCCTTCACCGCGCTGACCGGCTTCTCGAGGGAGGAAGCGCTCGGCAGGACCCCGGCCATCCAGAGGTCGGGGCTCCACCCCCGCTCCTACTTCGAGGAGCTCTGGACGTCGATCCTCGCCGGCCGGACCTGGGAAGGCGAGGTGACGAACCGCCGAAAGGACGGAACGGTCTACGTCGAGGACCAGACGATCACCCCGGTCCGGGACGGGAAGGGAGAGATCGCCCACTTCGTCGCGGTCAAGCGGGACGTCACCGAAAGAAAGCGGTACGAGGAGTCGATCGTGCACCTCTCGCGGCACGACCCCCTCACCGACCTTCCGAACCGCCGCGTCGTCGAGGAGAACCTCCTCCGGCTCGTCGCCCGGGCCGAGCGAGGGCTTGCGTCGTCCGTCCTCCTGATCGACCTCGACAACTTCAAGGAGGTCAATGACAGGGTCGGCCACGGGGCGGGGGACGAGGTCCTGCGCTCCTTCGCCCGGCTCTTCCTCGACGCGGTCCGGCCCGGCGACCTCGTCGGCCGGATCGGCGGGGACGAGTTCATCGTCCTGCTCGAGGGGACCGGCGCCGATGAGGCCAGGATTGCGGCCGAGAGGATCTGCACGAGGGCGGCGGCCGTCCCCCTGCCGGAGGAGTACGACGGTCCGCCGATCGGCGCGAGCATCGGCGTCGCGATCGTGGCGGGACACCACGAGCCCGCCTCCGTCCTCGCCACGGCCGACGCCGCGCTCTACGACGCGAAGGCCGAGGGGAAGGGGTGCGTCGTGGTGCGCGAGAAGCCCGCCCCTCCCCGTAGCGGCACCTGGCGGAAGCTGGAATAGGACCCGGCGGCCCGCGGCTCCTCAGGCCTGCGCCGGCGGGCCGGGCGCCCTCGACCCGAGCACGGCTCCGGTGTAGATCCGGCCCGCGCTCGCCCCGTCCCGCCTCCAGGAGGAGAAACGGCCGCTCTCCCGGAACGTGCAGAGCCGGGGCCGGAAGATCCGCTCCGCCGGGACCCCGCGCGAGAGAAGCGCCGCTTCGTTGCACGCGGCGACGTCGAGCCAGCTCCGATCTCCGCGGCCCGGGACGACCGCCGCGGAGGGCAGCGTCCCGTCGAGAGCCAGCAGGACCTCGGGCCCGACCTCGTAGACGTCTCCCGAGATGGACGGACCGAAGAGCGCCCAGGTGCGGTCGAGGCGCGCCCCGCGCGCCAGAAGCGCGTCGAGGGCGGCGTCCACGATCCGCGCCGCCGTCCCGCGCCAGCCGGCGTGAACCCCTGCGAGCACGCCCGCCTCGACGTCGACGAGCACCACCGGAACGCAGTCGGCGGTCGCGATCGCCAGGACGAGGCCCCTCTCGGTCGTGACGAGGGCGTCCCCGTACCCCGCGACGACGACCTCGCCCGGTCGAATCCCCCGCGGTTCGATGACCGAGGCCCCGTGCACCTGCTTCAGGCGCGCCACCGGCGCCCCCGGCGCGCCGAGGAGCTCCGCGAGGCGCCGCGCCCCCGCGTCCGCCTCGAGGTCGTCGGGGACGAGGGCGAGCGTCGAGAACCCGGCCGTCACCCAATCGGGCAGCCCGGCGAAAAGGGCCCCGCCCTCCTCGGGCCAGACGAGGGCGCTCACACGAGCCACGCGACGGCGAAGACCCCGACCATCGCGAGCAGCAGCGCGATCTTCGCTGCGCTTCCGAGGATGATGCCGAGCCACGTGCCGAGCCCCGCCCTGCCCGCCTGCCTCACGTCCCTGCGGGCGAGGTACTCCCCGAACGCCGCCCCGACGAACGGCCCCACCAGAACGCCGACGAAACCGAAGAAGAGGCCCGCGACGGTTCCGACGCCGGCACCCACGAGCGCAAGCGGGCTCGCCCCGGCCTTCCTCGCGCCCAGCGCGGTCGCCGCGACGTCGACGGCGAACGTGAGGACCATCAGGAGCCCGATGACGACGAGCGGGAACCAGCCGACCCTCGCGAAGCGGTCGATCCAGGCCCCCAGGAAGAGCCCTCCGAAGACGAGCGGTGCGCCAGGGATCGCCGGGAGGATCGCTCCCGCGATCCCCGCCAGGACGAGGAGGAGAGCGAGGACCCAGAGGGCGGCGTCGGGCACGGCGGGCAGGATAGCAAGCGTCTACGCTGCGCCACAGCGTTGACGCGCCTGCGCCCGGACGTATACAAGGGCTCCATGCCGACCGCAGGAGACCTCCTCGCCCAGAAGAAGTCCGGCGGAGTGATCACCGTCGCGCCGGACGCCACCGTGAAAGACGCCGCCCGACTCATGCACGATCACCGGATCGGCTCTCTCGTCGTCGCCGAAGGGGAGTCCCTCAGGGGCATCTTCACCGAGCGTGACGTCCTGTGGCGCGTCGTGGCCCAGGGGAAGGACGCCGCGTCGACCTCCGTGGGGGAGGTCATGACGGCCGACGTGATCGTCGTCCGGCCCGACCGGGAGGTCGACGAGATCGAGGCGATCATGAGGGAGCACCGTATCCGCCACGTTCCCGTCGCCGGGGATCACGGCCTTCTCGGCGTCCTCTCGATCGGCGACCTGAACGCGTTCCGCGCCGACGCCGACCACCAGAAGGTCGAGTACCTGACCGAGTACATCTACGGCCGCAGCTGACCTGGATCGGGGAGGCTCGCCACGAGCCTCCCCGCGGCGCCTCACGGCGCCTCCCCTCCAATGGCCGGGATGGATCGGGGAGGCCCGCCGCGGGCCTCCCCGCGGCGGGCCTCCCCTCCACACGAGCGCTCCGAGAGCGGTTCGGCGGATCGCCTACGCGCGGGTCTGCGTGCGCGCGCCGGGGTCGGTCCCGCGCCGCGAGGCGCGCTGGAGCGCCTCGACGAAGGCGGTGCACGATTCGAACCGCTCGGAGGGCCTCTTCTCCAGGACCTTCAGGAGGACGTAGTCGACCGAGCGGTGGAGAACGGGGTTGATCGCGGACGGAAGCGCCGGTTCGTCACGCAGCGTCTTCTCCATGACGACGAAGACCGAGTTCGCCTCGAACGGCGGCGCCCCCGCCAGGAGGTAGTAGGCGAGTACGCCGAGGGCGTACTGGTCGGAGCGCGGCCCGGCCTGCTCGCCCCTCACCTGCTCGGGTGACATGTAGACCGGCGTCCCGAGAACCGTCCCGGCCACCGTGAGGCTCTCGCTCCGGGCTTCCCGCGCGAGGCCGAAGTCGGCCAGGAAGAGCCGCCCCGTCTTGTCGAAGAGGACGTTCGCCGGCTTCACGTCCCGGTGGACGATCCCCTCGCCGTGCGCGTAGTCGAGGCCGGAGGCGAGCGCGTGGAGCCACTCCATTGCGAGGATCCCCGGGACGCCCTCGCGCGCCCGGTCCCGGAGCGTTCCTCCGGGCAGCAGCGGCATGACGAGGAAGAGCAGCTCGTCCACCTGCCCGAAGTCGTAAATGGGAAGGATGTGCGGATGCTCGAGCCGCGCGGAGAGCTTCGCTTCCCGCAGGAAACGCGGCACGAACGACGCATCGGTCGAGACGGCGTCGAGCGACATCACCTTCACGGCGACGTGCCTCTCGAGGCCGAGGTCCAGCGCGCGCCAGACTTCCGCCATCCCGCCCGCCCCGATCCGCTCTTCCAGCCGGTACCGGCCGAGGAGCGCCCCTGTGCCCAGCACCGCCACGTACGCCTCCCGTTCGCCTGATGAGAACGGCGCCCTGCCGAAGCTCCCGAATCCACCGAGAAGTCGAGCTGGCAGTATAGCTTCCGGCGTCCGGCCGGCGCCCGGGCCGGGGTCGCCGTGCTCCCTTCTCACACCCGAAATGATGCGAGCGGATCATGGAACGGCGCGCGGCCGCGGCGAATCATTCCGGACGGAGGAGATCGCTCCGAAGTGCGCTACGGGTACGACTCCGGCTGTTCGAGGCCGTCCGGCGGCAGCCCGGGCGAGGACGCCGTATTCGACGTCGCAGGCGCCCTCGGCCTGACGCTCGAGGAGATCGAGGAGCCCGGCGGATGCCCCGGCTCGGGCCTGACGATGAACGCCATCCCGGCCTTCGCGAGGGTGGGTCGTCTGCTGGCGCTCGCGGCCCGCCAGCTTTCGGCGCGGGAGGACTCCGCGGTCCCGCCAGCCGTCGTCACACCCTGCAGCTCCTGCTACCTGAACCTCAGGCGCACGATCCACGCCCTCGCCACGCACGCCGACCTGCGGGAGAGGGTCGCCGAGGAGCTCTCCGCGACGGGGCTCTCCCTTCCGCCCGGGTCGGTCCGTGTCCGGCACCTCCTCGACGTCCTCTACGAGGATGCGGGCCCAGGCGCGATCCGGCAGCGCGTGACCCGTCCCCTGACGGGACTGCGTGCCGCCCCCTACTACGGCTGCCTCGCGACCGCCGCCGACCCGCCGGAGCCCGAACGCGAGGAGCCGCCGCGTCCGGGCCGCCTCGAGGAGATTCTCTCGGCTCTCGGCGCCGAGATCGTCGACCTGCCCCTCAAGGCCCATTGTTGCGGCGGCCGGGCCGCGGAGGCGAGCGAGGAGGTCGCCACCTCGCTCCAGCACCGGATCCTCCGGAGCGCCGCCGACCGCGGCGCCGACGTCATCGCCACCGTCTGCCCCCGCTGCCGGCACAATCTCGGAACCGGCCAGGATGCGGTCAACCGGAGGTTCCGGACGGACTTCGCCCTCCCAGTCCGCACCTTTACGGACCTGATGGCCGAAGCCTTTGGAACCGACGGGGTCAGGTCTTGATTTTCTATTTTACAGATCCCGCCGGGACGACCGCCACCGAGGAATAGCCGACGAAGTGGTAGAGGTTCGCGGGGGCGGTCTCGCCGAGACCGTCGCCGCGGACGGGCAGCTCGGGAGCGCCGACCGACGTGGCGTAGGCGAGCGGCATCGCCTCGAGAGACAGGCCGAGGTCGCGGCCGAGACGCGAGAGAGCCACGAGCCCGAGCGGGATCGAGAAGCGCCCGCACCACGTGACCCTGTAGTCGGCGGGGCTCTGGGGATTCACGCACGTCTCGTAAAAGCGCCGCGCCCTCGAGTCCTCGAGCGGTCCGCCGAGCGCGCGGAGCATCGAGACGTCGCGCGCCGTCGCCTTCGCGTAGGCGTCGATCCCCCCGTCCCCGAACGGCACGTGCCGGAAGTCCGCCCCGTAGTGGATCGCATCGGCCGAGACGACGACGGCGAGATCCCGTCCCAGCACGAGCCCTCGCGCCCGCGCGACCTGGGCGAGCGCGCCGCCGAGCCGCTCCCCCAGCTCGGAGAGCCGCTCCCAGCCCATCGAAGGGACGAGGACGGGGAGGATCTCGACGTCCTTCCGCCGGTGCTTCAGCCAGTGGACGATCGTCTCGACGGAGTGCTCGGAATCGTGCATCGCCGCGTCGGAGAGCGCGTCCCCCTTCGGCAGGCGCGCCAGGACCTCCTCGCGGAGCGGTGAGACCGTCACCTCGCCGTCCGGCGCCCGCCAGGCCCGGTAGGTGTCGAAGACGAGGACGTCCTTCGCGTCGAACTTCCGGAAGCGGTGGAAGACCCCGACGACGACGACCGTCTTTGCGGTCACGAGGGGCAGGACGCCGCGGTAGACCCGGCCCGCGTAGAGGACGTCGTCGTGGGGGCAGACCGCCCCGGCCACTCCCGGCGCCGGCGTCTCGCCGAGGCGCTCCGGCGCGGGCGGATCCGCGGAGAGGCCGAAGACCTTCGCCATCTGCGCCGCGGTCGTCGGGAATCCGACCCCGTCGAGCTGGCCCCGCATATCGCCCGCGGAGGGGATCGCCATCTCCTTCCGGATCTCCTCGAGCGTCGGTGGGGCCCCGGACACGGAGCGGGCCAGCGCGGTGATCAGCGCGACGGACAGGGACGCCCTTCTCATGTGTCGATCCTCTCTCCGCCCTCCGGTCCGGGCACGTCAGCCGAGCGACTCCCCGAGGAGCCCCGCGATCTCCCGCTCGAGGACCGCGAGCGGGGCGGGTTTCGAGAGGTAGGCGTCCGCCCCGGCGGCGAGGATCCTCTCCCGGTCTCCGGCCATGGCGAGCGCGGTCAGCGCGAGTACGGGGGGGACCGGCCCGCCGCCGGACCGCAGGCGGCCGAGCACCTCGAAACCGTCCATGCCAGGCAGCTGGATGTCGAGGACGACGAGGTCGGGCGGCGCCGACGCGGCCATGGCGAGCGCCTCGAGGCCTGTCGGGGCCTCGTCGACGACGAAGCCCCGCGTCCGGAGGAACTCCGCGAGGATCGTCCGGTTCGCGTCGTCGTCCTCGACGAGGAGTACCCGGGGAGGAGCCAGCCGTCCGGGTCCCCGAGGCGCTTCCGCCGGGAGGACCGGGTGCGCCCCCGAGCCGCGCCTCGCCGGCTGCCGCCAGGGCAGGACGACGCGGAACCGGCTGCCCCGGCCGGGTTCGCTCTCGGCCTCGACCCTTCCCCCGTGCAGCTCGGCGAGGCTCCTGACGAGCGCCAGGCCGAGCCCGCTTCCGGCGTGCTCGCGGGAGAGCCGCGTGTCGAGCTGCGTGAAGGGCTGGAAGAGCTTCGGGAGGTCCTCCGCCGCGATTCCCGGGCCGTCGTCGCGCACCTCGAACTGAACGAGCCCGGCATCCTCGTCGCCGGAGGACGAGAGCTCCACGGCCCCCCCGGCCGGCGTGAACTTCACGGCGTTCGAGAGGAGGTTCACGAGGACCTGCCGCACTCTCCTCGCGTCCGCGACGAAGCGGACGGGAGTGGCCGGGCCGCGGTAGGCGAGGTCGATTTCCTTCCTGCGCGCCTCGCCCCGCACGAGGGCGAGGGCCGACTCGCAGACCTCCCCGAGCGAGCAGGAGTCGGAAGAAAGCGAGAGCCTCTCGGCGCCGATCCTGGAGAGGTCGAGGATGTCGGAAAGGAGCGAGAGGAGGTGGCGCCCCGCCTCCTCGAGGAAGCCGAGGCTCCGGAGCTGTTGTTCGTTGACGGGTCCGTGGACTCCCGTCCGGAGGAGCTCTGCGGCGCCGAGGATGCCCGTCAGCGGCGTCCTCAGCTCGTGGCTCATGCTCGCGAGGAACGCGTCCTTCGCGCGTGCCGTCCTCTCCAGCTCGGCGATCACGGTCGCGAGCTCCTCCGACCGCTCCGCCACTCGCTGCTCCAGCGTGGCGTTCAGCTTCGCGAGCTCGGCCAGAGCCGCTTCGCGTGCGGAAACGTCGGCGACGCGGATCGAGACCGCGACGACGACCCCCGCGCGGTCCTTCACCGGGGAGTAGACCGTCTCGAAGTGGAAGCCCCGGGCCTCGGTCGCGTGAACGTGCGACTCCCCGCCGAACGCCCTGTCGAGGCTCTCCCTCACGCCCGCCTGGTTGTGCTCCGAGATGAACATGTAGAGGTCGTCCCCGAGCGCGATCTCCTGCGTCCGCGCGGCGCGGATGACGCGCCGTCCGGCAGCGTTGAAGGCGAGGATGCGCCCCTCCCGGTCGACGAGCCCGACCGGCTCCGGGATCGACTCGAGGATCGCGTGGAGGTCGAGCCGGTCGGCCGCGCCGGAAACCTCGCCCAGCCCCGGTTCCCTGCGAAGGCGCTCGTCGTCCTCGGTCACCGGGGAGAGTGTAATCCGGTGTAAATTGTCCCCACCATGCTGACCGTCTATCTCGCGGCGCTGGCCTTCGGCCTCGTCCTCATCGGTGCATCCGTTTTCCAGGGGGATGGTGGCGGACACGATTCCGGCGACGGCGACGGTGACGCCACCGGCGAGAGCCACGGCGACGCCGACCACGGCGCATTCCTCACGAACCTCCTCTCCCTCCGCTTCTGGACCTACGCCCTCGGGGCTTTCGGCATGTCGGGCACGGCCCTGTCCCTCCTGGGAGTCGCCAGCGGCGTCCACGTCCCGGTATCGGTCGTCCTCGGTTTCGTCGTCGGGGCGGGCGTGGCAACCCTCTTCCGTTCCCTCGGGCGCGGCTCGGCGACGAGCCCCGCCTCGACGGAGGCCTTCCTCGGCACCGAGGGCGAGGTCGTCCTTCCGCTCCTCCCCGACGGCCTCGGGAAGATCCGCCTCCACGTCGGTGACCAGGACGTCGAGGTCCCGGCGCGCACGGGAGGGGTCCCCATCGAGATCCGCGAACGCGTCGTCGTCGTCCGTTTCCGGGAAGGGGTCGCCGAGGTCGAGCCCGCTCCCTGGAAGGAATAGTCCCCAACCCTCTCTCGCTGGAGGTAATCCGTGCTCGACTCCCTCGCCGGCATCGGGGCCGGGGTTGTCGCGGGCGCCGTGGCGCTCGGCATCCTCTCGGTCCTCGCCCGATCGATCGTCGTCATCTGCCCGCCGAACCAGGTCGTCATCTTCTCCGGCCGCAAGCGCAAGCTCGCCGACGGGAGCCAGGTGGGCTACCGGGTCGTCCTCGGCGGCCGGTCCGTGCGCATCCCGCTCCTCGAGCGGGTCGACCGGATGAGCCTGCTGTCCATTCCGATCGACCTGAAGGTCTCGAACGCCTACTCGAAGGGGGGCATCCCGCTCCGGGTCCACGCGATCGCGAACGTGAAGGTCGCGTCGGACCCGCGGGTCGTGGGGAACGCCATCGAGCGCTTCCTCGGCCGCGACCCGGCGGAGATCGCCCGTGTCGCCAAGGAGAGCCTCGAAGGGCACCTGCGCGGCGTCCTCGCGAACCTGACGCCGGAGGAGGTCAATGAGGACCGCCTCAAGTTCGCGACCGGCCTCGTCGACGAGGCCGAAGCGGACTTCCGCAAGCTCGGGCTCACGCTCGACACCCTGAAGATCCAGAACGTCTCCGACGAGGCGAACTACCTCGCCTCCATCGGGCGCGCGCGGATCGCCATGGTCCTGCGCGACGCGGAGATGGCCGAATCGCTCGCACGCTCGGAGGCGGCCCAGGGAGAGGCCTCCTCGAGGCGGGCCGGCGAGGTCGCGAACCAGCAGGCGGGAACCGTCATCGCCCAGAAGGAGAACGAGCTGAAGACCCTGAAGGCGCAGCTCGAGGCGAAGGCGAAGGCCGCCGAGGAGACGGCCATCCAGGCGGCGCTCCAGGCCCGGGCCGAAGCCGAGCAGAAGCTCCAGGCGATCCGCAAGAAGCTGGAGGAGACGCGACTCCAGGCCGAGGCGGTCCTCCCGGCACAGGCCGCGCAGCAGGCCGCCGCCTTCGCGGCGCGCGGCGAGGCCGCCACCATCGAGGAGAACGGCAAGGCGCTCGCCGACGTGCTCAGGCTCCTCACGACGGCGTGGGTCAGCGCCGGCCCCGACGCCAAGGACATCTTCCTCATCCAGAACCTCGAGCAGATCCTCCGGACGGTCGTCGACCGGGTGAAGGCGGTGGAGGTCGACGAGACCCACCTCCTCGACAGCGGCGACGGCTCGGCGCTGGCAACCTACGTCGCCTCCTACCCGGCGGCGGTGAGAAGCGTCCTTGCGGAAGTGAGCCGGACCACGGGGGTCGACGTCGTCGCACTCCTCTCGCCGGTCCGCGCGGAGGTGGCCCGATGATCGGCGATCTCGGCTCCGTCGTCGCCGTCGCCATCGGCGTCGTCGTCTTCTTCGGCGTGGCTGCGCTCGTCGTCGTCAAGCGCCTCTTCCACATCTGCAGCCCGAACGAGGTCCTCGTCTTCTCCGGCGGCAAGTCCACGGTCGACGGCCGCCCGGTCGGCTACCGGATCGTCAAGGGAGGCAGCTCCCTGCGCACGCCGCTCCTGGAGCGCGTCGACCGGATGGACATCACGAACATGACCGTCGACGTCGCGGTGAGCAACGCCTACTCCAAGGGAGGCATCCCGCTCACCGTCGCCGGCGTCGCCAACCTCAAGGTCGCCGGCCACCAGCCGCTCCTCAACAACGCCCTCGAACGGCTGCTCGGCAAGGGGCGGCCGCAGATCATCCAGGTCGCCAAGGACACCCTCGAAGGGAACCTCCGCGGCGTCCTCTCCCAGCTCACGCCCGAAGAGGTCAACCAGGACAAGCTCCGCTTCGCCGAGAAGCTCCTCGAGGAGGCCGAGCACGACCTCTCCCGCCTCGGCCTCGTCCTCGACGTCCTGAAGGTGCAGAACGTCTCCGACGACGTCGGCTACCTCAACTCCCTCGGCCGCAAGCAATCGGCCGCCCTCGACAAGAGCGCCCGGGTCGCCGAAGCGCAGGCCCACGCCGAGGCCATCATGCGCGAGGCAGAGAACGGGCTCGCGTCCCGCCTCGCCCTCATCGACGCCGACGGCGCGATCGCCCGCGCCGAGGCCGACAAGCGGATCATGCAGTGCGAGACCGGCCGCGAGGCGATGGTCGCCGAGGCGGTCGGCAAGGTCACCACCGCCATCGCCAAGGCCGAGGCCGAGCTGAAGGTGCAGCAGGCGCGCATAGAGCAGGTCCGCCTCCAGCTCGAAGCCGACGTCGTCGCCCCCGCCCGCGCCGACATGGAGAAGAAGCAGGCCGAGGCGCGCGGCCGGGCCTCGAAGATCGTCGAGGACGGCAAGGCGACCGCCGCCGTCCTGACCCAGATGATCGAGACCTGGAAGGCCGCCGGCCCGAACGCCCGCGACATCTTCCTCATGCAGAAGCTCCAGAGCGTCATGTCGTCCCTCGTCGAGACGATCCAGAACGTCAGCGTCGACCGCGTCGCCTACCTTCCCGCCACCTCGCAGGTGGTGCAGGGAGTCCAGCTCGTCGAGCAGGTGAAGGCCGCGTTCGGCGTGGATCTCGCGAAGGTCGTGGGCCGGCTCGGGGTAAGCGTCCGACGAACCCCGTCCTTCCCGGCCCGGGCGTGATCGCCGATTCTCGGCGGCACGGAGGGGCCGATGGGCAAGCGCGATTCGAAGCGGCGGGAGATGGCGAAGCTGGTGGCTCGGTGG
>Ga0209573_1000980_pt1 | contig 49635 bp, 35 predicted proteins | sample TNRBio252014_DNA_FD_185870 | JGI IMG/M metagenome (GOLD analysis project Ga0209573, IMG submission 185870) | Wastewater treatment Type I Accumulibacter community from EBPR Bioreactor in Madison, WI, USA - TNR Reactor_6/25/2014_ DNA (SPAdes)... | ecosystem: Engineered > Bioreactor > EBPR >... | reverse complement strand
GTCACCGAAGCCCAGTTCCGCCTAAAGGCTACCGGAGAAGTCTTCCGAATGCGCACGAAGATCCCCGACCAAACCATCGAGCTCTTACACAAATTGAGGGTGCCGTACTAATTGGCCCAAGTCAGGAAGTGATGCAGGTGAATGGCGAATGGTCATTGGTGAATGGGGCGCACGCGTGCCGCATTTCCCATTCGCCAATGACCATTCACCAATAGGCAGTTAACGCATGCATTGGCTCGACTGGACCGTCCTCCTCGCCACACTGGGCTTCATCGTGGGCTACGGTGTTTGGCGGACACGCGGCACGCGCACGGCATTGCGCTATCTGCGCGGGGACAACGAGGACCGCTGGTGGGCAGTGACCCTCAGCGTGATGGCCACACAGGCCAGTGCGATCACCTTCCTCAGCACCCCTGGTCAGGGTTTCCTGGAGGGCATGGGCTTCGTGCAATTCTACTTCGGGCTACCGCTGGCCATGGTGGTGATCGCCTGGGTCTTCATCCCGCTCTACTACAAATGGAACGTGTACACGGCCTACGAGTTCATCGGCAAGCGGTTCGATGAACGCACACGGCTGCTCACGGCGATCCTCTTCCTGGTCCAACGCGGGCTAAGCACCGGCCTCACGATCTACGCGCCCAGCATCGTACTGAGCACCGTGCTCGGCTGGCCCCTCGGCTGGACCTGCGTGTTCATCGGCGGGCTGGTGGTCCTGTACACCACCACCGGCGGCGCCAAGGCCGTGGGTGTTACACACAAGCAGCAGATGGCCGTGATGTTCGGCGGCCTGTTCATCGCCTTCTATTTCCTGGTGGACCGGATCGGCAAGCACGCCACCTTCGGGGAAAGCCTGCAGCTGGCCGGTGCGCTGGGGAAGATGAACATCATCGACACCACTTGGGACCCGGAGGCGAAATACACCCTGTGGAGCGGTCTCATCGGCGGCTTCTTCCTTCAGCTTTCCTATTTCGGCACGGACCAGAGCCAGGTGCAGCGCTACCTCGGCGGGCAGACCATGCAACAGGCGCGCATGGGCCTGCTGATCAACGGCCTGCTGAAGATCCCCATGCAGTTCTTCATCCTGCTCACCGGAGTGCTCGTCTTCGTGTTCCACCTCTTCCACGCCAGCCCCGTGCATTGGAACGAAGCGAACGTGCAAGCCATGAGGGCCGTGGAAAGGACCTCAAACCCCGTGGAACTTCAGCATGTGCTGCTCCAGGACCAGGTCTCGCAGGATGCGGCCCATTGGATCGACGACCACCGCAACGGCCGCACACCGGACACGGGACAGTTGACCACCCTGCTCCAGCAGGACCAAGCGCTGCGCGAGGCCTATCGAACGCAGATAGGGACCACCCTGCCATCCGCCGAACCGAACGACAAGGACTACATCTTCCTGCACTGGGTGATGGGCAACCTGCCTGTGGGGCTTATCGGGCTGTTGCTCGCCATGATCTTCTGCGCCGGCATGGGCAGCACCAGTTCACAACTGAGCGCCCTGGCCACCACCGCCGTGGTGGACGTGTTCCGCAAGCCACTGGCCGGGGTGGATCCGGTGATCGCCACCAAATGGGCCACGGTGGCCTTCGGCATCCTTGCCCTGCTCTTCGCCGCCATCTTCCCGCTCTTCGACAACCTGATCCAGGCGGTGAACATCCTCGGATCCCTGTTCTACGGGACCATCCTGGGCATCTTCTTAGTGGCCTTCTTCCTGAAGCAGGTGGGTGGTACAGCAGTGTTCATTGCCGCCCTGATCTCCCAGGCGGTGATCCTGGTGATCCACTTCGGTGGGCTCGAGGTGGCCTTCCTGTGGTATAACCTGATCGCGCCGGCCGTGGTGGTGGGACTTTCCCTATTGATCCAACGTATTCGGGTACCGTCCAGTTGACCGACCAGGCCAAGTATCACATGAAGAACGACAGCGCCAAGTATCGCCATAGGCTTAGATATCATCGACAAATTCCGGAGACTCATCGACAAGATACCCGCAGCGCATGGCAACAACCTTCCTACACCTCAGAGAATGGTCGACCGATCGCCCCCAATATCCTCCGGGATCCATTTGGAACCACCCCTCCTATTGGTTTCCTTTGTAGTCAACGCTGACCTAACAACCCGATCAGATAAAATGAACAAACTGTACATTCCAGCACTGGCGCTCGCCCTCGTGGGCGCTGATGCCCATGCCCAGTCTTCGGTGGGCAATGACAAAGCCGCCAGCAAACGATACGATGGCACCACGATCGTAACCCGTCGCACCACCCCCACGATGCAGGCCGGTGGCACGCAACGCGATGTGATCTGGTCGAATGATTTCTCGAATCCGAGCGATTGGGTGGTCGGTACCGTCGAAGGTGCCAGCGATGACACCTGGGTGATCGGCACCACTGGACCTACGGGGCCTTACGCCGGACAGGTCGGCACCATCGCATCCACCACGGCTGCGAACGGTTTCGCACTGTTCGACTCGGACCTGCTCTGCAGTGGCAACCAGGAGGCCACCCTCACATTGGCCACCCCGGTGGACCTGACCAACTATTCCGGTCTGCTGTTGACCTTCGAGCAGAATTACAAGCGCTTTTACGATAACGTGTGGGTGGACTGGAGTGTGGATGGCACGAACTGGAACCCGATCCAGTTGAACGCTGACATGGACCATGGTGGTACTGCGGCCGCTACGGACAATCCGCAATTGACCACCGTGAACATGAGCGCGCTTGGCGGCGTGGCCACGGCTTACATCCGTTTCCGCTTCGAGTCTCGTCCGGGATCCGAGGATCCTTTGGGGGGTGGAACCTATCCCGATAACCTGGTCGGATGCGCCTACTCCTGGATGGTGGATGATGTGGGCTTCATCACCCTGCCTGAGTATGAGATCCAGATGAACTACGCCTACAACAGCACCACCGGCACCGGTGAGGAGTATGGCCGTATCCCAAGTTCGCAACTGCCTGCGACCATGAACATCGGCGCAGAGTTGTACAACCTTGGCCAGAATGAGCAGACCGGGGTGACCGTTGAGGTGGCTTACAGCGATGCGGGTGGTACTCCCGTACCGGGCTTCGCAGGCAGCCTCCCCGTAGACCCGATCGGTTCGGACCAGAGCGCCATCGCCGACGGGGACATCAACATCCCGAGCGGGTTGGCACCCGGCCTGTATTCGGCCACCTTCGAGATCGAAGGGGATAACCTGAGCTTGGACAACGATCCGAGCAACAACTCCGGCACCCGGAACTTCGAGGTGACCGATAACCTGTACAGCGTGGACGCCATCGGCAACCACCCTGAGGGCACCGAAACGCTTAGCCAGTTCGGCACGGCCTCGTTCACGGACAACACCGATGTGTACTACATGAGCATGTACTACATCACGAACAACTTCACGGCCACCGGCGTGGAAGTGAAGCTCGGACCCGCCTCAGTAGCTGCGGACGGCGCCAGCATCGAGGCCTTCCTGCTGGACACCGCATCCATTACCGTACTGCCCGCCAGTGTAAGTACCTGGCTCAATGGGGCCAGCTCTGGCGTCCATGTACTGACCCAAGGCGATGTGGACGCTGGTGGCGTGGTGCTTCCTTTCGACGTTGCTGTCCCCTTGGCTCCGGGCGCCTATTTCGCTGTGGTGCATGTGACCGGTTCCGGTACCCTTGCTTCGGAGAATGCGGAGGATGGAGAGGTATACATCCTTGATGATACCACGGTACCACAACCGGGTTGGACCTCGGCCATCTTCATCCCGACCGACTTCAACGATGATGGCACGGAGGGTCGCCACAGCTACACCAACGGCAACGCCTATGCGATCCGTTTGAGCAACAACGCCAGCATCGGCATGCAGGAAATGACCGAACTGACCGGTGTGAGCCTCTTCCCGAACCCGACCAACGGTGTGTTCCGGATCAGCAGCGATCGTACCGACGTGCTCTTCGTGGAGATCACCGACGCCTTGGGCAAGGTGGTGTACACCACCAACTTCAGCGCCATGGCCACGGTCGATCTGAGCAAGATGGCCGCTGGTGTGTACAGCGTGGCCGTGAGCAGTGCCACCGAGCGAACCGTACAGCGCGTGACCGTGAAGTAAGGTTCATCAACCTCCCGAAAAGGGCCGCCTCCGAACCGGGGCGGCCCTTTTGCTTGTCGCATCCCCCGCAGCGCTCATCTCCTTTTGACTTCGTGCATATTCACTTGACCTCTTTTGTATTACAATCCCTCTACGCGGAATCTTCTGCGCTCCTTTAGCAAAGCATGCTCCAACGCGTATCTCTCTGCGCATTCTCAGCGTACTCTGCGCCTCTGTGGTGGATCATGAAAGAGGTCTAATGCAACCACGCAGCGTACGCTGAGGTCCGAAACCCATCGGACGCGCAAAGAGATACGCTATGATGCATGCTTCTTTGCAAGTCGGGCAGAGGCTCCTGTTCTCTGGGGTCCGGATATGGAAGTGGTTTGGTATTGGTCTCGGCTATCCGCAGGCGATCCATGGACCGCAACAAGCGGTGCATGGACAGCAGGGTGGCCGACCCATGACAAAAACAACAACGCCCTCCGAAGAGGGCGCTGTCCGGATGGGGCCGACGCGACGACTATTTGCTCAAGCTCTCGATCAGCTCGCGGTTCATCTTCACATAGGCTTCGTTCTTGGCCTGCTGCGCCATGGTCATGCTCTCATTCGCCGTGGCGATGGCCTCCTTGGCCATGCCGTTGGCGGCTTGCGCGCGTGCGAGGGTGTGCATGTGCCAGAATTTCTTGTCCATGGCCACGCTCTTCTGGGCCCAGTCCAGCGCCTCCTTGGTCATCACCTTACGGTCCAGGCAGAAACGGGCGCTTCCGCCGTATCCACCGGCCTTCATGTCGCCCTTGGCCATGGCCGCCTTGATATTGGCGATACCCTGCTCCGTAGCGTCCGCCTTGATCGGGATATGCACCTTGGTCTTCTCCCAGCGCAGCTCCAGGTCGGCACCATCGTTCACCACGTTGGCGAGATCGAAGGTGAGCGTCTCGGTGAACTCGGTCGACATGGCCGGCACCTTGATCGTGGCCACATCCTCCTCGGCCTTGAAGCCATCCTCACCCCAGAGCTCGGTGTTCTTGTTCAGATGGATCACCCACACCTCCTTGCCGGGTTCGGTGAACAGGCTGTACTTGCCCGGCTTCACATCCACGTCGCCGAACTTGACCTGGCCGCTGAACTCAATGGTGGTGTTCTGGTTGGCACCCGTGCGCCACAGTTTGTCGTACGGGACCAGATCGCCGAAGATCACTCGTCCCTTGACGCTGGGCCGGGAGTACTCCACGTCGACCTTGGTGAGGCCCACGATCTGCTCCACTTCCCCGGCGGGGCTGGGCTGCGGCAGGTCCTGTGCGTGGATCAGGGGGGCAGCGAGCAGGGCCGCTGCGGAAAGGATCATTCTCATGGGTAGGGGTATTTCGGTACGCATGGCGTACGGGTCAGGGGTCGCAAAGTTAACCCATCCGCATCGGCCTCAGGCCACCCGCAGATTGCTCAACCGGGACCGGTCGAACTTCTCCCTCGCGTAGCTGAGCGTGACGCGCAGTTCCGCGGGCCGATCCGGTGCGCCGGGCATCTCGTACATGGCGTCGGTCATGATGGCTTCGCAGATCGAACGCAGGCCACGGGCGCCGAGTTTGTATTCCAATGCCTTCTCCACGATGAAGTCCAGTACCTTCTTGTCGAAGGTGAGTTTCACCTTGTCCATATCGAAGAGCTTCACGTATTGCTTGACCAGCGCGTTCTTCGGTTCGGTGAGGATGCGGCGCAGGCTTTCGCGGTCAAGTGGATCCAGGTAGGTGAGCACCGGGAAACGGCCGATGAGCTCGGGAATGAGGCCATAGGTGCGCAGGTCCGTGGGGCCCACGTACTGCAGCAGGTTCTCGTCGTTCACCCGCTGTTCCTTGCTGGCGCTGTATCCCACGGCGCTGCTCTTCACCCGGCGGGCGATCATCTTCTGGATCCCATCGAACGCCCCACCGCAGATGAAGAGGATGTTCTTCGTATCCACCTGGATCAGCTTCTGTTCCGGATGCTTCCGCCCACCCTGTGGCGGAACGCTCACCGTGCTGCCTTCCAGGAGTTTCAACAGGGCCTGCTGCACCCCTTCACCGCTCACATCGCGGGTGATGCTGGGTGTATCGCTCTTCCGGCTGATCTTGTCGATCTCGTCGATGAAGACGATGCCTCGTTCGGCTTTGGATACATCGTAGTCGGCGGCCTGCAAGAGGCGGCTCAGGATGCTCTCCACATCCTCGCCCACGTAGCCCGCCTCGGTGAGCACGGTGGCATCCGCGATGGCGAATGGCACATTGAGCATGCGGGCGATGGTCTTTGCCAGCAGGGTCTTGCCGCTGCCCGTTTCGCCCACGAGGATGATGTTGCTCTTCTCGATCTCCACATCATCGGCGGTACTGACCGGCTTCTGCAGCAACCGCTTGTAATGGTTGTACACCGCCACGCTCAATACCTTCTTCGCATCGTCCTGACCGATCACATATTCGTCCAGGTGGCGCTTGATGTCCGCCGGGCGCTGGATGATGAGGCTTCCCTCCATCTCCGAGCGGGTGCGCTGGCTCATCTCCTCGGAGATGATGTTCTGCGCCTGGGTGATGCAGCTATCACAGATGTGCCCGGTGATGCCGGCGATCAGCACATTGGTATCCTGCTTGTCCCGTCCACAGAAGGAACATTTGATCTCTTTCTTGTCCATGTGCTGGTGTGCTGGGCCTTGGAGCTGGTCGCGCAAAGCCCCGCAAGATACACCGAAGGCCGGGCGGTGGTCCACCCGGCCTTCGTTCGTTATTGATCCTCAGCGGATTGCCTTACTGGTCAGCGAGCCTCCGAAGGCCGCCCACCCGGCCTGATCGGTCATTTCGTGTTGCGCACCAGGATCTCGTCGATCATGCCGTAGGACTTGGCCTCCTCCGCGATCATCCAATAATCGCGGTCACTGTCCTTCTCCACTTTGTCGAAGGGTTGTCCGCTGTGGTTGGCGATGATGTCGTACAACTCCTTCTTGAGCTTGAGGATCTCGCGCACGGTGATCTCCATGTCGATGGCCTGGCCTTCGGCACCACCAAGCGGTTGGTGGATCATGACACGGCTGTGCTTCAACGCACTGCGCTTGCCCTTTGATCCAGCGCAGAGGAGGACCGCACCCATGCTGGCCGCCATGCCGGTGCAGATGGTGGCCACATCGCAGTTGATGTACTGCATGGTGTCGTAGATGCCGAGGCCAGCATACACGCTACCGCCCGGTGAGTTCATGTAGATCTGGATGTCCTTCTTGGCATCCACGCTTTCCAGGAAGAGCAGCTGGGCCTGGATGATGTTGGCCACCTGGTCGTTGATGCCGGTGCCCAGGAAGATGATGCGATCCATCATCAGGCGGCTGAACACGTCCATCTGGGCCACGTTCAACTGGCGCTCCTCGATGATGTACGGGGTGACCGACGAGGTGATGGCCGAACTGGTGTAGCTATGCAGCGTATTGCTGCTGATGCCGCGGTGCTTGACCGCGTACTTGTTGAATTCGTCTTGGGGGAACATGCGATGCGTGTTGTGCCGTAAAGGACGGTCGCGATACCTTCCCGATCAGGCTGTGCGGGCCAAGGTTACGAACGTGTCGAAGCTCACTTTCTCCTCTTTCGGGCTGAGCAGGGCCTTGAAGTGGGTGTTCAGTTTCTGTTCCACGATGGTGTCGCGGATACGACCGATCTGTTCCCGGTCGCCCAGGAGGCGTGCGGCCATCTGTTGCAGTTGGTCCCCTTCCGGTGCAGGCATGCCGTACTGCGCGAACTGGTCGCTCACGTACCGCTTCGCGAAGGCATCGAGCTCCTCGCCCTTTGCTTCCAGGCCGTACTTCTCGATCACACGCTCCTCGAGCAACTGGCGTTTCAGGCCGCTCGCATAGGCCGTATAGTTCGTTTCGATCTGTTCCAGCGTCACCGGTTCCTTGCTCGTCTCCTTGATCCAACGTTTCAAGAAGGTGTGCGGCAGTTCGAAGTCGGTGGTCTCCACCAGCTTCTTCATCACCAGGCGTTTGAAGATGCGGTCGCTGTCGCGGCGGAACATGTGCTCCAGGCCTTCGCGCACCTTGTTGCGGAAGCCCTCCTCGTCGCTCACGGCATCCTTCCCATAGACCCGATCGAAGAGGTCCTGTCCCAGCTCCACCGGCACCATGCGTTTGATCCGGGTGATGCGGAAAAGAAAGTCGGACTCCAAGTGATGTACCCGTTCGTGATCCACCCCCAGCATACGGGCCAGGTCGTCGTGGTCCTTGCTCACCTTGTGCGGATCGAGCACCACTTCGTCCCCGACCTTCTTCCCGGTCAGTGCGTCCTTGCTTGCCACATCCTCGATGAACTCCAGGCTCATGGAAGTGCGGTTCATGATCCCGCCCTCCTTGATCGTGCCATCGGCATTGCGTTCGATCATGTCGCCCAGCAGCATGTCCTTTTCGGCGCTCACCTCCACCTCTTCCACGGTACCGAACCGGCGGCGCATATCGGCCACCTCGCGCTCCACGAGCTCCTCGTTCACCTCCACCACCGGGTAGGTGACCCCGAGCTTCTCGCTCAGGTCGAACTCGATGGATGGTGCCAGGCCCAATTCGTAAGCGAAGGTCAGCTCACCGGGTTCCTCCCAGTTGTTCTGGCTGGCGCTCTCTACCAGCGGCAACGGCTGGCCCAATACGCGGATCGCGTTGGTCTGAAGGTACTCGCGCAGGTTGGCATCGATCAAGCGCTCCACCTCATTCACCAACACGGCCCGCCCCACCCGTTTCTTGATCAGGTGCATGGGTACCTGGCCCGGCCGGAAGCCCGGTAGTACCGCATTCTTCCGCTGTTCCTTCAAAGCCTTTTCCACTCCGGGTGCGTAATCCGAAGGGCTCAGTTTCACATTCAAGGTGGCGGTCAATGCGCCGGTCTCTACGCGTTCGATGTTCATGGGGCGGGGACGGGTGTCGAAGTGGTTGTTCCGTTCACAACAGGCAGGCCGTTGGCTGTTCCGGTCATTTCGGCCTGACAAAGCCTGACAGCCTGCATGTCCGATGACCGGCAATGCCGTTCACCTGGTACGGACGGGGGGACTCGAACCCCCACACCATGCGGTACCAGATCCTAAGTCTGGCGCGTCTACCAATTCCGCCACGTCCGTGGGCCGTTCACACCAATGGTGCGTACGAAAGGGCTGCGAAGATAGCTGGTGTGGCGGCACGGGCCGATCGACGAATACGGGGCGGATGGCCGGTGAGCGCGTTCAGGATCAAGCGCTGTGCCCGATTACCTTCGCATCCCTCCCGCCTGCCACCTTTCCCATGCCCAGTTTCGATCCCGTCCAGCTCCCGATCCCCCAATTGCACGGCTTCCTGGTAGGCGCGGTAGGCCCCAGGCCGGTGGCACTTGCGAGCACCATCGATGCCGACGGGCAACCGAACCTGAGCCCCTTCAGCTTCTTCAACGTGTTCGGCGCCAACCCGCCGCTGATGATCTTCAGTCCGGCACGCCGCGGCCGCGACAATACCACCAAACACAGCTTCCACAATGTGAAGGCGGTGCCGGAAGTGGTGATCAACGTGGTGACCTATTCCATGGTCCACCAGGTATCGCTGGCCAGTACCGAATTCGCGGAGGGGGTGAACGAGTTCGTCAAATCGGGCCTCACACCGATCGCATCCGAGAAGGTAAAGCCATTCCGGGTGAAGGAGAGCCCGGTACAGTTCGAGTGCGTGGTGAAGCAGGTGATCGAGACCGGGACCGGCGGTGGTGCGGGCAATCTCGTGATCTGCGAGGTGGTGATGATCCATGTACAAGAGGATATTCTGGATGCCAACGGCAGGATCGACCAACGCCGGATCGACCTCGTGGGCCGCATGGGCGGGCACTTCTATGCACGGGCGCATGGCGATGCGCTCTTCGAGCTCGAGCAACCCAACACCCGGATCGGCGTGGGGGTGGACAGCCTGCCCCCCGAGGCGCGCAACAGCCAAATCCTCACCGGCAGCGACCTGGGCAAACTCGGCATTTCGGTCTCCGTTCCGGACGAGACCGCTGTGAACGAATACAAGCTCACCGAATTGAGCGATACCTTCATCGCCCACAAGGATCGGCCCGGCGCCTTGCTCACTGCACTGCACCAGCACGCCCACGAACTGCTCGCGCAGGACCGGGTGGAGGAAGCCTGGAAGACCCTACTGGCCTTTAACGCACGCTAACCAACAAGCAGCCCGCAAGAACGCGGGCACCAAAGACCATGGCACAAGTAACGATCTCAGGCACCATCAAGGTGGTCGGCAAGACCCAGGATGTGAGCGACAAGTTCCGCAAGCGCGAACTCGTCCTGACCGAACCGAGCGGCCAGCGCCCTCAGCACATCCCTGTTGAATTCACCCAGGACCGCTGTGGCCTGCTCGACGGTTTCAACCCCGGCGATGAAGTGTCCGTGGTCTGTTACGTGAACGGCCGCGAGTGGACCGGTCGCGATGGCGTGACGAAGTATTTCCTCAGCCTGAGCGGCAACCGGATCGACCGTGCGGGTGCCGCCCCAGCAGCGCCACAGGGCAACCGCGGCGGTTACCAGGCCGCCCCCCCTCCCACCATGGCCGATATGCCTGCGGCGGGGAGCGACGAGGACGACCTGCCGTTCTGATCCCGCATCCGTTCGATCGATCGCATTGATCGTGACATCCTGATGAAACCGCGTGTTGGCCCCAAGTCGGCACGTGGCTTCATCGGTGCATCCTCCGCCCCTTCCAAACCGGACGATGGAACAGTGCGACCACGGCGATCACCGGCGAATAGATCATGAAGAACAGGTAGCAGCAGAGCGAGACCAGTGGACGCGCCCGCTGCCCCAGGAAACGCCGCACCTCGTTCACCAATGCGACCACCGGCACGAGCCAAAGGAGCCAGGCGGCAGCGAGCAGCAGCAGCGTTTCGAGGCCATCCTCCTCCACGACCAGCGCGAACTCGTAGTTCACCGTTGCTCCGATCAGGATCCATGGCCATAGCAGGGCGAAGAGGCCGATCCAAGGCGTGGCACCACGTATCCCACGCATCTTACCCGCCCAGCGCACCCGTTGGCTAAAAAAGCCACCCCACGTCGGTTCGGCGTGGACGGTGACCACGGCACGTGGGTCCAACAGGGATCCGATGCTTCGTCCCGCCTTCTTCATGCTTTGTACAAGGAAGACATCATCGCCGCTCGCGTACCGATCACCGGCATATCCGCCCACCGCATCGAACGCCTCGCGCCGGAACGCCAGGTTCGCACCATAGGCCAGCCCCGGACGCCCCAACAAGGCCTCTCCGAATGCCATCCCAAGGAGGCCGGCCTGTTCCTCCTCCTGCACGCGACCCAAAAGACCAGCCCCTTCCGTACGCACAGGGAGGATCAGCAGATCCAGGCCCTCCATGGCATCCAGGATGGCCCGTATGCGCTGGCTCCCGCAGCGCACATCCGCATCGGTGAGGAGAAGTATCCCGTGCGAGGCCTTCCGCACCGCGGTGGTGATCGCCGCCTTCTTGCCCTGCCCATCGTTCTGGAGTAGGCGGAGCTGGGGCCAGGTGCGCATCATGGCCTGTACGATCCCCGCCGTGCCGTCGCTGCTGTGATCATCCACCACCAGCACTTCCACCACTTCCTTCGGCAGGTCCTGGGCATGCAGGTCCTGCAATAAGGGGGCTAAGGTGTCCCTGGCATCGCGTGCCGGCACCACGATGGTGACCGTAGATTCCGGATCCGCGTCGGATCCTTCACGATGCGCCCGCACTTCCTTGCGGAAACGATCGCGCCACGCCGAAAGCACCAAGGCCTGGAACAGGGCCATGGCGAACAATGTGAATGCGATCGGAAGGGCCATGATCATTCGTTCCCCTTGGTGCGTATGTGGGCGAAGAGCAGGATCGAACTTCCCACGATAGCGGGCAATGCGACATTGATCATCCACAAGGTCGTTGTAGCGAACAGGACCACGGCGCCATCCGCTCCAAGCGGGGCGAGCATGGCGATGGCCACCGAGCCACGAACCCCCAGTTCGGTGAGCATCACCGAGGGGATCAGCGTGGCGATGAGGTAGATCACCGGAACAGCCAAGGCGGCAACCCATGGGGACAGTCCCGTACCGAAGGCAAGCAACAACAGAACGAACTGGGATCCGAAGACCAGGTAGCGCACGGTACTGAACAGGAGCACGGTGCGCAGGTCGATCCGTTGATAGCCGGACAAGACCTTCGAGGCTTGATCGAACCGGTGCAGGAACGGGACCAGTAATAACAACTGGCGCAACAGACCGGGATAAAGGAAGAGCACCAGGGCGAGGCATGCGACCAATGCCGTGAGCGTGGATAGCACCCAAGGCATCCAGCCCAGTTCCCATGGTAGCGGTGTGCCCGACAAGGTGAGCAACAGAAGGCCGATGCCACCTGCCACCAAGGTCACCACGAACTGCGCAATGCTCCCAAGTGCGGTAGCGAAACCGCCGGCGATCCGGTTCGCCGGTGCCAGGAAGAGCACGCGCCCCAGGAACTCACCGGTGCGGTTGATGCTCACCAGGGCCACGCTCGTGCCCGCGATGGTGGCCATCAAGGCCCGCCATGGGCCGATACGCTCCACATCCCGCAGGAGCAACCGCCACTTCTCCGACTCGAGCGACCAGTTCAGGACCATCAATGCGCCCACCAGCAATAACACCGGCACGTTCATCCGCAACAGACCAAGGAACGAGGGGCCACCCATGGCGACGATACCTTTGGGGCCGGCCAGCCGCACATACAGGAACACGCAGGCGAGCAGGAAGATGCCCCAACGGAACACCATGAGCAACGGTCGGCGTGCGGACATCGATCCTTCCCGCAAAGGGGGAACGGCCAAAAGTAGGCCTGCCGCTGTACGTGGAGCGGAAGCCTACGACCGCATCATCCTCGGCATTGACCCCGGCACCACCGTGATGGGGTTCGGTGTGGTGGCGGTCGCAGGCAGTGAACTGCACCTCATTGAAGCCGGTGCGATCCGCTTCGACCCGGAGGATGATCACACCCTGAAATTGCGCGCCATCTTCGGCAGCACCATCGCGATCATCGAGCGGCACCTCCCGGACGAGCTGGCCATCGAAGCGCAGTTCTTCGGGAAGAACGTGCAGAGCATGCTGAAGCTCGGTCGGGCACAGGGTGTGGCCATCGCCGCCGCATTACAACGGGAATTGAGCGTGGTGGAATACGCGCCCAAACGGGTGAAGCAGAGCATCACCGGGAATGGGAACGCGGCGAAGGAACAGGTGGCCGCCATGCTGCTCAGCATCCTTCGGATCAAGGACCTGCCCAGCAGCACCGATGCGACCGATGCCGTGGCCGTGGCGGTCTGCCATCATTTCGCGAACAGCGGGCGGATCACCGGTGTGAAGGCCGGTCGTGGCGGCGCAAAGGACTGGTCGGCTTTCATCCGGAACAACCCGGACCGGGTGCGGTGAATGCTGCCCGGATCAGGCCCGGCGGATCCGCTCGGCGAGTGCGGCGAACTCCTCGTGGGTGAATTTCGCCCGTGGCTTGGTGAAGTCCATATCCCCCAGGCCGTTGATCGGTACCAGGTGGATATGCGCATGCGGCACCTCCAGGCCGATCACACTGATCCCGATGCGGGTGCAGGGCACCACTGCCTTGATCTTCCTGGCCACTTCCTTGGCAAAGGCAAGGATGCCAGCGAGCTCCTCCCCCTCCAGGTCGAAGAGGTGGTCCACCTCGCGCTTGGGCACCACGAGCGCATGCCCTTCGCACAGGGGGTTGATGTCGAGGAAGGCGAAGTAGCGTTGATCCTCGGCCAGCTTGTGGCTGGGGATCTCGCCAGCGATGATGCGGGTGAAGATGCTGGCCATGGTCAGCGGGTGATGTCGAGCACCTCGAAACGGGTGGTGCCCGCTGGTGTGGTAACCTCGGCCACTTCTCCGATGGCCCGACCCAACAAACCCTTGCCGATGGGCGAACCCACGCTGATCTTGCCGGTCTTGATGTCGGCTTCGCTCTCGGCCACGAGCGTGAACGTGCGTTCGGCACCGGAACCCACCTGTTTCACACGCACCGTGGAGTGGATGTAGGCCTTGCTCGAATCCAATTGCGAGGCGTCGATGATGCGGGCGTTCGCCACCACCTCCTCCAGCTTGGCGATGCGGGCCTCCAGGAGGCCCTGGTCCTCCTTGGCCGCATGGTACTCGGCGTTCTCGCTCAGGTCGCCCTTGTCCCGTGCATCGGCGATCTGTTGGCTGATGTGGGGGCGTTCGACCGTGCGCAGGTGATGCAGTTCCTCCTGCAGTTTGCGCAGCCCTTCTTCGGTGTAATAGGCCGGTGTGCTCATGGCCGTGGCTATTGCTTGGGGTGAAAAGAATGAAAGAGGACCCCGGAAGGCCCTCTTTCCAAAGATAGTGCGTTGGGCTACAGACTGATCCTCACCCCGATGCTGTGGATCCCAGCAAAGGGATTGGAGGTGCGGTAGGAATAGTCGAACGCGATGGCCGACTTCTTCTCCTCGCCGAAGGGGAGGTCCACGCTCAAGCCGGCAGTGGGGCCGGTGAGCACCGTGGTGCGCTCCTCATCGGAGGTGATGCCATCCTCGTACATATAGCCGCCACGCAGGTGGATCATCCGGTTGAAGGCATACTCGATCCCCAGCATCGCCTGGTCCTTGGTGAAGGAGTTGGAGGTGAAGTTACCCGCGAAGGTGACCCGGTGCCGCTCGTTCAGGTGGAGGTCGTATGCCGCACCGATGTTCAGCAGGGAGGGGATCTCGAAATGCGCGGAACGTTGCTCCAACGTGAGCTGGTCGCTGCCGGCCACCAGAAGGCCCTGAACGGAGAGACCGTCGCCGGAGAAGGCCATGGCCGGTCCCACGTTCTTCAACGCGATCCCGAAATGCACGTTCTCCTTCTCCCCGGTCACATACTGGATCCCCGCATCGAAACACATCCCCTGTGCACGCACGTTGGCGATGCTCTCGGAGACCATGCGGATCAACAGACCGCCATGGATGCTGTTGGAGAAGCTCTTCGCGTAGGAGAACCCGATGTTGGCAAAAGAAGGCCGGAACGTACCAAGCCCGCCCGCCGGGTTATCCACCGTGGTGATCTCCAGGTCGCCGAAGCCCATGGTGGTGGCCGTGACCCCGAGCACACCCGCAGCGCCGAGCTTCTGCGCGAAGCCCACACTGTTGATGGTGGTGCCGGAACCGCTCAACCAGTTGGTGGTAGAGAACAGGATCTCCGTCCTGTGCGTATGCGCTAGGCCGGCGATGTTGCCGAACATGGCCTCGGCACCCCGGATGGAGGAGGAGTTCGCCAGTGCCCATCCCGAGCTGCGCGCCCAGGGGTTGATCAGCAATTGCGCGGCGCCCGCCGAGCCCGCCCGGTCCGGATTGCCTGCCCACACCCCCGTTGAAAGGACAAGCGCCACGGCCATCCCTGCGGTCCTTCGTTGCATCGTTCGCATCGTGTACATCCGTATTGTGTGTGCTGGGACTTAGAAATTCTGCAGGTCCAATGGCCTCATCGCGCCGAACCACTTCAACACCTTCTCGCCGACATCCGGCACGTCGATGTGGCACAGGTACATGCCACCCGAGATCGGGATGTTGGTGGAGTTCTTCAGGTCCCAATCCAGGAAGGTGAGTTCATTGTCCTTCCGGAACTTCCGCACGAGTGTGCCATTCACCGCATAGATGGAGATGGTGCAGCGTTGCGGTAGGTTGATGAACTTGATCCGGTTGTCGATCCGTGAGGTCTCGTACCCGCTGAACGCATAGTACGGATTGGGTACCACGTTGATCAGGTCGAGCGCACTCTCGGCCGTGGCCTGGTCGTTGTTCACCGTCTCCAGACCGTTCGTAGAGAACTTGTACAGGGGCAGGCCGTTGTTGCGGCTGATGCCGATGTCGCCCGGACCGCCGTTGTAGTCGGTGTAGCGCTCGTAGGGCTTCTTTACACCGAGGGTGATGCGCACCTCCGTACCGAGGAACTCCGTTCCCGGAATGGTGAGGGCACTACCCACCCAGCCGATGGACTTGAGCATCTTCAAGCGGGAAGCCGCACTGGTCTGGTCGTTGCCCAGGTTGCGGATGAACAAGCCCTGGTCATATCCAGGCACCTCATTGGCGTTGTTCAACAAGCGGCGCTCGTTCTTGAACACGTAGATCCAGTGGCCCGCACCGAAGAAGGCGCCACCACCGGTGGTGAACATCTGGTCGTTCGGGTTCCAGACCATGTCCCGCCCGATCTGGCCACCCCAGAAGCTGTTCTCCCCGTAACCGATGTTCAACCGTTCGCCGGTCTCCAGATCCACCGCGTAGCCGGGGAACCAGCCCATACCCGTGGTATTCACCAGATCCCCTTCACCGGCATTGTAACCGGCCATGGAGGAATTGCGGCCATTCTTATCGATGCTCGGTGCCCGGCGCACGGCCATCCGGATGGCTCCACCCTGTGCCTGTGCGGCATTCGCCTCCTGTTCGAACACGGGCGAACGCGACCAAAGGTCCTTGTTCGGTGTGATCACCACTTGGATGCTCGGTGTGCGGCGCAACAAGGCATTCACCACTGAGGGATGGGGCAGGTTCGCGTCATTATCCGAAGGAACACCGCCCTGGAAGGGGGCCTGGCCCACCAGGCACCAAGGCGCCCAAGTACCACCAAGCACATCCTCCCACTTCTCATCAGGATCGATGCTCCGATCGGCCCAGAGGGGCGATTCCGGACTGCTGTACACCCCGGAACGGATCCAGTTCGTCACTACATCCGCCTCCCCATCGGGGATACCCATGTACCAAGCTTTCGACGGGTCGGCGTACTGGATCCGTCCTTCACTGGCGGGTGTGGCGAAATCACCGCTGTATTTCGCCTGGTTGATCGTGACACTGATGCCCCACTCGGGGATGATCTGCTCATAGGGCATGTCGATGATGCGGTCGCTGTTCACACGACGTCCATCGGAAAGGCGCACCATGTACCAGTTCGCATCGTCCAAGTTGCCCGGCGTAAGCGTATCGTCCTTCACCCACAACTCGAAGTCGGCCAAGGGCACCTTCAAGGGGTCCACCACCTTCACGCTCACCGGACCTGCACCGCGCTCGTAGGTGATCTCCTGTTTGCGGTAACCGGTGTTCGAGGGGTTGGCGATCGCCGTGTTCTCGGACCATTTCAGGGAGAGGGCATTCCCTCCATTGCCCTGGCCTTCCAAGCGTGTGATCTCGAAGGTATCACCATACCCCGCGTTAGCGATGGTACCCCCCGATGCCGGATCCGGACGGTGTGGGATCCCCACGTAGCGGCGGATGGAACCGAAGGCGGCCTTCCGGCTGGCCACGTACGGGAATGCCTGACCCGACCGTGTACCTGGATCGTAGGGCTGGTAGTTGTTGTAGCCGTACGCGATGGCGATGTAGTAGTACGATTTGAAGTTCACCAATCGGGTATCCCCTTGTGCGAACTTGTCCTCGAGCACCCGCACCGAGCTGGCGACACCCTTGTTGGCCCCGTTCACCATTTCGGTCGGTACCGGCGAGTTCACCACTTCATTGAAGGGGTAGTTGATGATCTGGGACACCCCGTCCTCGATATCGCCCTGGTACACCAAACGGGCCAGTTCGACATTGTCCAGATCGGCCACGCTCACCTCGGCGTTCTTCAACTGGTAAAGCTTGTACCCCTGGAAGCGATAGTACCGGTCGTACAATTCACCATCCGGCCCCACTTCGGGGATGATCGGATCCAACTCCTGGTAGCTCATCGGTGGTTTGTTCACCGGGGTCTGCAGGTTGTTGTTGCTACCTTCGGGATTGGTCATGTAGATGATCAGTTCCCGGTCCAGTTCAGTGATCTCCAGGTCCGGTGCATCCGGGCCATCGAGGATCTTGAAGCAGTTGTCGAACAAGGCCTGGGCCTTATCATCAGCTGTGCGCAAGGTGGCCACACTGGCCACCGCACCGCCCGTGGTGGCCCGTGCCCAGGCCACACCGAGGGTGATGTTGTTGTAGGCTCCTGGCTCCAGCGTGAAGGGACCTGCGCTCTGCACGAAACGACGGTCGATCGGCTGCTGTTGCACCTCGCGCCAGTCGGGTTGCGGTACACAGTTTGTACCCCAGCCCACCGGATCGCTGCTCCAAGGGAACATGTAACGTGTGTGGATCGCGCCCGGACTCTCGTCGTAGCCCGATCCACCATAGGTCATCTGCACGCCGTTCTTCCAGATCCCCTTGAGGTAGTTGTAGAAGTGGCCTTGCTGACTCGGATCGGTCACGGCGAAGGCTCCTTCCCGGTTCCAGAACAGGAAGGCGCGCATACCGAAACGTTCGTTGTCCGGGAAACCATCTCCATACCCGATGCCCAGTCCTTTGTACGGGATACCTTTCTGCTGTTGGGCCACGACGCAGTCCAAGTACTCCAAGCCGGTCTGCGGACCGGGATTGTCCACCTGATCGGCATCCTGGTAGGGGCCCTCGAAGAAGTCCACGCCCACCGCAGGGGGTTGAAGCCCGTAGCCCGGCACTCCGTTGCAGTCCTCGTCGTTCTCGTCCCAGTTGTATGCGAAACCAAAACCGCGCTGTACGTCGCAACCCACGAAGTCGTCGTTGGAGCAACCCAGGTCCGGGTCGATGAAGTGGCCGAAGTAGGTCTCGTTCAAGGTCTGCTGGCCCTGGTTGATCACCGTGAAGTTGTAGAAGGTCATGTTGTTGACCTCATTGTTGGAGCTGAAAGCGAAGGCTTGTGCCCGCACTTCAAGTCCAATGGATTGACCACCGAAGGATTCGGTGTGTACATCGCCCCGGTCGTTGAAGATCCAGAAGATGTTGTAGTCACCGAACAGGTTCACGGGATCCTCGCGCTGGCGGCTCTTGCACTCCTCCACCGTTTCATCGAATCCGTAGTCCGGATAGTCCCCCGAACCAAAGGGGTCGTATACCCCATCCCCATCCACATCCACGAAGGGTGCCAGATAGAGGTCCTGACCCTGATCAAGAGAGCCTTCGGCCGGCCAGGTCGCGAACGAGCTGGGCACCGAGTAGCCATCGGGGAAGAGTTCCTCCACATCGCAATCCGGGTCGTCCAAGCATTGGCGGTATTGGATGAAGGTCTCTGCCTGCGCCCGTTCGGTGATCCAGAAGCGGTCGTAGGCCAGGCAGGTCGCAGGCTCCACCGAGGCGTTGGTGTTGTTCAACGGACCCGGCCAGAAGTCATTCCCTTGTGACCGGAAGAGCACGGCGGCCAGTTTCAACTGGTTGTCCGCGGAGATACCACCCATCCAGAGACCACCGGCGAAGATGGCGCTGGGGTTGCTGAAGGGCGATGCCGGTGCCGCGCTCTTCGGCACCTCGTAGCCGGAGAGCGCGTTACCACCGCGCCGCTGCCACATGTTACCACCGTTCTCGATGATGGCGCGTACGTTGTTGTAGGCCAGTTCGGTACGGTCCGATGCCGGTACGCAGGCTTCGGCCTTGGGTCGCGGCGTTTGTACCCCGTTGCCGCCAGGAGGCGTATCGGGGCGCCGACCGAAGGACGGTGATACCGTGGTCGCCACAAGGAGGCCCGGCAGAACGATCCGGGTCAGTAGGGTGCTCGTGTTGGCTTTCATGGTCTTGCGTTTTCCTTGGTCACATCAGAAGTTGAAGCGCACCCCCAAGCGGATGGTACGCGGTGCCCCGTAGTTGAACGGATTGTTCACCTTGAGCGCGTAGAGGTCGCGGAACGCCTGGGGGTCGGTCTGTCCGTTGATGATCTGCTGGGTCTGGGCCGAGGCCAGGTAACCATCGTTGTTCGGCGAACCGGTGAAGCGGTACGCGCCGGTGATGTTCTCGGTGTTGAACACGTTGGTGATCAGCAGGTACACGTTGAGGTCCGCGCTCTTGGCCTTTTCCCCTTCCTTGCCACCGAAGGTGAGCGGGATGTCGCGGTCGATCTGCATGTCCGTGGTGAACTGCCAGGGCAAACGGGATCCGTTCAAGGTGCCCTCCAGCGCGCGGCTTCCGGTGCCCGCACCTTCGTTGTACACGATGCTGCTCCGGCTGTACGGGGTACCACTACCCAGGATGCTCACCACGTTCACACCGGTTCGGCTCAGGATCGGCTTGCCGAAGAGCATGGGACCGTTGTAGTCCTTGCCGCCGCCATAGCGGAAGTCGAAGGTGGTCTGGAACCGGTGCCGCTGGTCGAAATTGAGCGGCGAGATGGTGCGCAGGTTGGGCTGGCCGCTGTTGATCAGGTTGATGCCCGTGGTGGGACCGGAACCCGTACCATCGGCGAACTGCAGGGTGTAGGAGGCCCGCATCCACACGTTGCCGGTCTGGCGCAGGTCGAAGGTGGTGGTGAAGCCCTTGACCGTGCCGAAGTCGAAATTGTCGTACGTGCGGTAGGTCCGCGGGTAGGCGTTCACGATGTTCCGGATCTGGATCTGGTCGCGCAGTTCGCGGTAGTAGGCCGCGATCTTCAGCGACGAGGATTTGGAGAGCACCTGCTGGAAACCCAGTTCGTAGTCGATGGTCTTGGTCGGCTTCAGGTCCGGGTTGTTCACGATATCGCCCGTGAGGCCCAGGAAGGTCATCGTCACCAGGTCCAGTCGGCTTTGACCGGCGTTGGGGCGCTGCGTGAGCACATCGTAGTGGGCGAAGAACACGGCTTCGTCGCTGATCGGGAAGGAGAAGGCCACACGGGGCATCACATTGATCGCCGGGGTGTAGTCCTTGAACCCGTTCTGGCGCAATTCCGAACCGGCGATCTCCTGAGGCTTGTCCCCATCCACCAGGTAGGGCTTGATCTCGCCCGCCTCCAACACCGAATTCCCATCGGTCAACTCCACGCCTTGTGGGTTGTACCAGGTGTCGCCGTGCCGATAACCGTTGATCTTATTGGGCTCCGACGTGTTGTCCACATACACCACGTAATCGTCGCCGATGTTCGCAGGTCGGTTGTCCAGCGCCTGTTGAATGTTGCTATGCGGCACCGAGGAACCGGCGGTGTAGGCCTCCTGGAAGAGGTACTTATCCTTCAGCACGGGTTGGTTGGCATCGTAACGGTCCACACGCACGCCCACGTTGAAGATGATGTCGTCGAAGGTGAACTTGTCCATGAGGTAGCCGGCCATGTAGATCGGCTCGAAAGGTGCCTGCAACCGGGTGAATTGCCCCTGGCTGTTGGTACCGGTGAAGAACTCGGCGAAGCTGGGCTTGCTGGTGAGCTTGTTCCCCAAGTGGTCATATCCCACATAGGAAACAAGGTTGTTGCCCGAATTCACCAGCTCATCCGCCGAGAACAGGTCCAAGGAGAGGGCTTCGGGATCGAGCGCGTCCAGGTCGATGAGATCGCCACCATCCGGATCAAGCCCCAAGGAGGTCCGCAGGTTGCGGTCGAAATTGAACTGGTTGGCACCCTCCGGGCTGATCCGACGTGTAAGCGCGTACGGGAAGGTGGCATCGGGAAGGTTGTTGTAGGCACCGTCCACGATCTGGTACGGGTTGGCATAGTCCCAGATCAGGTGCTGGTTCACCAGGCCACGGGCCCGGGTCCACAAACCCACCGGGGCCAGGTCATAACGCCGCTGCGACAGTTGTTCATACTCCACACCCAAGGCCACGGCATGATCACCGATGTCGGCACTGCCGAAGGCAGAGAAGCGGATCTGGTCGTTCAGGCGCTTCCGGAATTCCGCGCCATCCGGGTCGTCGATGAAACCCATGCTGTTCCACAGGTCGTAGATCACCCGTGGACGTTGCCCGTTCCAAAGCACACCACGGTTCTGTGTTTCCACCAGGTTCCGGCGGAAGCCGAGGTAACTACCACTGGGGATGCCGAACTGGAGGGATGCAGGGAAGGTCTCCTGCGGCATGTTGTTGAAGTAGAAGGTATTGATCGCGGCCAGGTCGGGATTCTGCTCGCCCGGAGTGAAGATCACCAAGGTGTCCTGCGCGCCCAACTGGGTCAGGTAGCGCGAGTCGATGCTCGGTCCGAACTCGAACTGGGGTGCGGTCAGCGTCTGGAACTTCCCGATGTAGCCATAGTCCCAGAATCGATCCTCATGCACATAATCCTCCACCTGGCTCTTGTATTGGGAATAGTCGAGCTGAAGGGTATAGTAGGCGTTCTGGATCGCACTGCGCTTCTCCTCCTCCTCGGTGCGGTTGATGAAGCGCTGTGTGAACTTCACGAAGCCCCTCCACGTATTCTCCTTGATCCGGATGTTGTTCTCGGCGTTCAGCAGGGAGTTGTCGCGGTTCCAGCTCTGGCGATTGCTGAAGTCGATGGAGCCGCCCATCGTGAGGTTGATCGTCGGTGTGGTGGTGATATCGATCTTGCCTGAGCCCAGGTAGCTGACCTCTCCGGCGTTCTGCCGGGTCTTCAACTCCTGCACATCGGAGGTTCGCAGGTATTCGCTGGAATAGGCCATGATGTAGTCGCCGACCCCGTTGGGGCGCAACTGGGCCGGGTTGGAGAGCAGGCGTTCCCGCACTTCAGGCCGCACCCGCAGGTCGCCCAGGTAAGAGGGCGAGCCATCCACCACGTTGGTGTACTGGCCCGAAAGGAAGAAACCGATCAGCGGCTTGGTCTTGTTGCCCAGGCTGTCCTTCTTGAAGAGGATCGGGCCGCTCAAGCTGGCTTCCACCTGGTTGAAGGCGTATTTGTCCAAGCCAACGATGTCGGTGATGTCGCTTCCGACCTTGTAGCCCGAAGTGAGGTAATCGAAGCCACCGAAGAATTTGCGGCTCGGACCACGCGTGGTGATGTTGATCAGACCACCGGTCACGTCACCGAAGTTGGCCGGCACACCACCGGTGATCACCTGCACCTCCTCGATCGCGCTCTTGGGAAGACCGGTACCCGCACCGGCAGGCACCTTCACCCCATCGATGTAGTAGTAGGTGTTCTCCGTGCGCGAACCGCGGATGCTCACGCCTCCACCCGTTCCGGCATCGCTGGCACCGGCCACCGTGGTGGCGATGGATGTGGCTGAACGGCCCGGCATCTTGGCGATCTGTTCGCGGGTCACGGTCCCGCCCGATGCACCGCCGTCCTTGTCGATCAGCGGCACCACGTACTGCACCACCTCGAACTCCTTCAGTTCCACGCCCTGGTTCAGGCCGATGTCCAGGAAGGTGATCTTACCGTTGGAGACCACCACCCCCACTTGTTTGTAGGGTTGGTAGCCCACGTAGCTCACCACCACATCGTAAGTTCCGGGTTCCAGCGGTTTGATGAAGTAGCCCCCGTCGAAGTCGGTGGCGCCACCCGAGACCTGGGTGCCGTTGCGCTCCACCACCACGTTCACGAACGGGAGTGGCTCGTTCGACTTCTTGTCCTTGATGGTTCCCTTCAGGCTACCGGAACCCGTCTGGGCGACGAGAGCCACGGTGGTGAGGAAGGAAAGGGCGGCTGTGGAGAATATTCTTCTCAACATCAACGGTAGGTTTTACGTTCGGCGTAACAGGGCAACGAGGGGGCGCTAATATAGAAAGTTCCCTCTTCCGACTTCCGGCCGTTGATCAGCCCATGGTGCGATCCAGGGTGGCAATGCCGGTCCCCGATCCACCCCAGTGTGCTGTTCTTGATCACTTCCCCGACGATCATGTCCGAAATGTATCGGCAGGTGGGCCGACATTCCCAGCGCCGAACGAGCAATGGTCGTTGTGTCCCAAGGACCAACCATCCGTCACCCACCAAAGGTGCGGCGGAAGAACCCGTCGCGATGCGGGCCGCTGCCGCGGCGATCCGCGCGTTTGGTGTGCCGCTTGATCCGTTTTCGGGTGGCCTTGTCCTGGATGTTCAAGTGCCGTTTACGGTCATCCCTTTCCTGGCGGGCCTTGGCCTTCTTCTCGTCCTTCGCCTTTTTTGCCTGAATGCGCTCCTGCTGCTTGCGCGAGATCCCTTCCTGGGCCTTGGCCGCACCGGGAACGACCATCAGGCTCACGGCCAAGGCCAGTATGGAGCACCATTTCCGCATGGTGCAAGGATAATGCAATGTGCCGGTCCTTATCCCGTTGGTGGTCCAGGCAATACCTTCGTTCCTGACTCCACCCCCCGTAGGATGAACAGCCTGACCTTGAACACGACCATTGTCCCGGCCGTCCTATCCCTGTTCGTGTTGCTGGGCGGTTGCCGCAAGGAGGAGCGCGGCGGGGTTCCGCTCACCCCCATCGACATCAGCATCAATGTGAACAATCCAGCGTACGCGGATGTGGCCGTCCCCGGCGGCTGGCTGTACCTGAGCGGCGGGTCCCAAGGGTTGATCGTGTACCGCGCCTCGCCCGACCAGTTCGTGGTCCTGGACCGGCATTGCCCTTACCAACCTGCGGAATACTGTCGGGTCTTCGTGGACGACAGCGAGATCATCGCACGCGACACGGCCTGTTGCCAGTCGGCCTTCAGTATCGTGGACGGAAGTGTGGTGCAGGGCCCGGCGGCGTTGAACCTGCAGCGGTACAACACCACCTTCAACGGCACAACCCTGCGGATCTACAATTGATACCATCCACGCATTCAATATCGGCCGATCCACTTGCCCTCTTTCCGGAGGCCTTCTCCGCAGACCAGGCTCGGTAGGCCCCGCTATGCAACCTGTTCTGCGTATCGTCCTCCGAAAGGATCGCGGCGCATCCCTTGGCCGACCTTGAATGCGTAAATGGTATGAAGTAGTGACGCGTAGCGAGTGGACATGTCGGGCACCACCCGGCTGACCACAGAAAGAAGGGCCGTCCCTTTCGAGACGGCCCCATCCAACTCCGGCAATGCTGTGATCAGTACCGATAGGCGTCGGTCTTGTACGGACCGTTCTTCGCCACGCCGATGTACTTGGCCTGCTTGTCGTTCAGTTCTTCAAGCTCCACGCCGATCTTGGCCAGGTGCAGGCGCGCCACCATCTCGTCGAGGTGTTTGGGCAGCACGTACACCTTGTTCTCGTACTTGGCACTGTTCTGCCAAAGCTCCAACTGGGCCAGGGTCTGGTTCGTGAAGCTGTTGCTCATCACGAAGCTGGGGTGGCCCGTGGCGCAACCGAGGTTCACCAAGCGGCCTTCGGCCAGGATGATGATGTCCTTGCCGTTGATGGTGTACTTGTCCACCTGCGGCTTGATCTCCACCTTGCTCTTACCGTGGTTCTTGTTGAGCCACGCCATGTCGATCTCGTTGTCGAAGTGGCCGATGTTGCACACGATGGCCTTGTCCTTCATGGCCTCGAAATGCGCACCGGTCACGATGTCGCAGTTGCCGGTGGTGGTGATGATGATGTCGGCCTTGCCCACCACGGTGTTCATCTGTTTCACCTCGAAACCGTCCATGGCGGCCTGCAAGGCGCAGATGGGGTCGATCTCGGTGACGATGACCCGTGCGCCGGCACCCTTCAAGGATGCAGCGGTACCCTTGCCCACATCGCCATAACCGCAGACCACGGCCACTTTTCCGGCCATCATCACATCGGTCGCACGGCGAATGGCGTCCACCGCGCTCTCCTTGCAGCCGTACTTGTTGTCGAACTTGCTCTTGGTGACGCTGTCGTTGATGTTGATCGCAGGCATCACCAGGGTGCCGTTCTTCTCCCGCTCGTGCAGGCGGTGAACGCCGGTGGTGGTCTCCTCACTCAGGCCCTTGATCCCCTTCACCAGTTCGGGGAAACGGTCGAACACCATGTTGGTCAGATCGCCCCCATCGTCCAGGATCATGTTCAAGGGCTTGCCACCCTCGAAAGCGAAGAGGGTCTGCTCGATGCACCAGTCGAACTCCTTTTCGTTCATGCCTTTCCAGGCGTACACGGGGATGCCAGCGGCGGCGATGGCTGCGGCGGCGTGGTCCTGCGTGCTGAAGATGTTGCAGCTGCTCCAGCTCACTTCGGCACCAAGCTCCTTCAGGGTCTCGATGAGCACGGCCGTCTGAATGGTCATGTGCAGGCATCCTGCGATGCGTGCATCCTTCAGCGGCTTCTGTTTGCCATATTGTGCACGCAGGGCCATCAGACCGGGCATCTCGGCCTCGGCCAGTTCGATCTCCTTTCGGCCCCAAGCGGCGAGGGACATGTCCTTTACCTTGTACTTGAGCTGCTCTTTGGTCTCCGGCATGGTCGTGTTCATTGGTGTACGTTCTTGGAACGCGGCCGCGAAGGTACGGCTATCCAGGACCATTGGCAACCGCTGTGGACAACTCCTCTTCAATTGAAGGTCAGCGGCTTATGCCCCATTGTGCCGCCAACGACCACCGTGCCTACGAACGACCCGCCACTTCCCGGTAGATGTGCTCGGTGTCCTGCGCTTTCCTGGCCCAGGTGAATTCGGTCACGGCCCGTTGATGGCCCGCATCGCCCAGGCGCTTGCGCAAGGCCGGATCCACCGCCAGTTGCCGCATGGCCGCGGCCAGGTCGTCGATCACCTGTGGGATGGACCGGGCCTCGATGGCGAAACCGGTGGTATCGTTCACATAGACCCCTGGTCCGCCGAGTTTGAGACAGACCACCGGCTTGTGCATCTCCATGGCTTCCAATAGCACGAACCCACCCGAATCGTGCAAGCTGGGATGTACGAGCACATCGGCCGCCTGGAACTGTTTCAAGCCATCCCTCCATGGCAGTTCACCGGTGAAGGTGACCTTCTCCCGGATGCCGAGCCTATCCACCAACACCTGTAGCCGTTCCATTTCCGGGCCGTTGCCCACGATGACGAACTCGGCATTGGGTATCGCAGCCTTCGCGAAGGCCTCCAGCCCGAAGTGAAAGCCTTTCCAATGCAAGAGCCTACCGACGCTCACGAAACGGACCTTGCCATCAGCCGGCCGTGCGACGTGCTCGCCCAAGCCACCTGGAGTGATCCCGATGCTGGACATCACCCGCAGGTCCTTCACGCCAAGGCGGCGCATGCGTGCAGCGGTGTCCTCGGAACAAGCGATGGCGACCGTGCTTGCCCGGGCCGTACGCCGCAACCAGGGATCCCGCTCGAACACCCACCGCATCAATGCCCGCAGGTTCTCCTCGAACAAGCCCTTCAACCCTACCCCGCGCAGGAAACCCGGCGGGGCCGATTCACCGCCACCCAAGGGTCCCCATACGAATGGAATACCCACGCCCGCTCCTGCGCTCGGCATCCAATACCGCACATACGTAACGTGGTGTACCAGGTCGAACCGATGCGTGGCGTGCATGCGCCGGGCCCGCTTGGTGGCACCGATGTTCCACAGGTAGTAGTACAGGTTCACGGTGAACTGGATCCTCCACATCCACTGCGTCCAAGCGGGCATGGCATGGTAGGCCACATGGATGTTGCGCTCGTCGTGCTTCTTCAACCAAGCCTCGATCCCGGCCTTGTGCGAAGGGTCGGTGATCACCCACACGGGCTTGTCGCGCGAAGCGGCGTACGCGCAGTTCCACCCCACGGCCGGTTCGCTGCCGCGCTCCGGCTCGCAGGCGAATGCGATCTGTAGGATTTTCAAGGGGCGCTCGCTCATCGCGGACAAACGTAGAGGGTAGGGACCGGCTTGAACGCGGACGGCACCATGATGTTCCGACAAGGCCATCAACACGGCATGGACCGATCCCCGCCCATGCGGGCCATCCCACAGCGCCTCCGTATGTTCGCACGATGGGCCACGTGCTGCATCTTCTGGAGAACGCCCGGCGTGAAGGGCGCAAGTTGCTGGCCGTGCTCATCGACCCGGACTTCGGGCAGGACACCGATCGGCTGGACCGGACCGTGCAGAACGCCTGCATGGCCAAGGCCGACCTGATCCTTGTGGGTGGCAGCTTGCTCACCTCGGCCGCCTTCGACCATTGTGTGCGACGTGTGCGGGGAACGAGCGACCGGCCCGTGGTGCTCTTCCCCGGAAGCCCTGCCCAACTCAGCGCTCATGCCGACGCGGTGCTCTTCCTCTCGCTCATCAGCGGGCGCAATCCGGAATTGTTGATCGGCCACCATGTCACGGCCGCACCCACGGTACGGGCGATGGGCCTGGAAGCGATCCCCACCGGATACCTGCTCGTGGATGGGGGCAAACCCACCACGGTGAGCTACGTGAGCCAGACCGTGCCCATCCCCCACGACAAGCCGGGTATCGCTGCGGCCACCGCCCTGGCCGGCTCCTATCTCGGCCTGCGCACGATCTACATGGACACCGGAAGCGGTGCCCTGCGGACCGTTTCGCCGGAGATGATCGCTGCGGTGCGCGCGCAGGTGGAGCTGCCGATCATCGTGGGTGGTGGCATCAAGGATGCGAAGACCGCCCGTGCGCTATGCGAGGCCGGAGCCGACGTGCTCGTGGTGGGCACGGCGTTCGAGCAGGACCCGGAGCACATCTTCGCGATGAGCGAGGCGGTACACCATACCGGTCCCCGTTAAGTGCGGGGGCCAAGCCCATGACCGCATCGCTTCGCACGTTCCACGCACTCGCGGTGGTTGCCTGCTTGCTGGCCACCGAGGCCACCATGGCCCAGAACGACTCCTTGTGGGCGGTGTGGCACGACACCTCGGCCCCGGACAGCGCACGACTGAAAGCCGTTCAGATCCTCGCTTGGAAAACCGTGTTCGAGCAGCCCGACAGCGGGATCGCCCTGGCGCGAGAACAACTGGCCCTCGCCCTGAAGGCCGGAAGCCGATCGGGGGAATACGAAGCCCACACCACCATGGCCGTGGGGGCCAGCTTGAAGAGCGACCATGCCCTGTCGCTGGAGCACCTGCGCAAGAGCCTCGCCACGGCACGCTCCATGCATGACCGCAAGCGCGAGGCCAACACGTACAGCAACATGAGCAACGTGTACAAGAACATCGGCGATCTGCCGCAGGCGCTTGAACAGTTGCAGCGCAGCCTGCGCATCGATACCGAGCTCGGGAACAAGGAAGGACTCGCGGGCACCTTCAACAACATCGGCAACATCCACACCGAACTGGGCGACCTGCCCACCGCCCTGGCGAACTACCAGCACAGTGCCGTATTGGCCGAGGAACTGAATAACATCCGGGGGCGTGCGCAAGCCCTGTTGAACCTCGGAGCCACCCACTTGGACCTCGGCGCGCCGGATACGGCGGTGCAGGAGTTCCAACGCAGCCTGGTCCTGTACCGCAGGATGGGGCGCAAGTTGGAACAAGGCATGGCCTACAACAACCTGGGGCGCGCCTATGGCAAGCTCGGCCGGATGAAGGAGGCCTTCGCCAGCCTCGATTCCGCTGAGACCCTGCTCGCCGCTATCGGTAGCATGCGCCAGGTGATCCGTACACAGGTGAACCGCGGCAACCTCCACCTGGAACAACACCACTACGCCAAAGCCGTTACAGCCTGTGCCCACGGTGCACGGCTCGCGCAGGAGCATGGACTGCTCCAGCAAGTGCGCGAGTGCCAGCAGTGCCTTACCAACGCCTACGCGGGCATGGGCGACTTTCGGAAAGCCTTCCACGCCCAACGGGCTTTCCAGGATGCGAACGATTCGCTGCTTGAACTCAACGACAGCCGCGAAGTAGCGCGGATGGAGGTGGCCCGCACCTACCAGGAGCGCATGCTCGCGGACAGCCTGGCCGATGCCCGCGAACGGTTCGCCCGCGACCTGGCCCACCGGGAACAACTCGACGCCGAACGCGACCGGCGCGATCTTTTCATCCTCTCCTCGGTGGGTGTGCTTATCGTGGCGGGTGGCTTATGGGGGCGGTTGCGCCATGTGCGGCGCTCCCGCGCGGCGATCGCCAGGGAGAAGGAACGCAGCGATGATCTCCTGCACAACATTCTTCCACATGAAGTAGCGGCGGAGTTGAAGGAGAAGGGCCATGCCGAGGCACGCCATTTCGACCAGGTGACGATCCTCTTCACCGACTTCAAGGGATTCACCCAGGCCAGTGAACGGCTCACGCCTCAAGAGCTGGTGGAGGAGCTGAATGTTTGTTTCAAAGCCTTCGATGGCATCATCGCAGCGCGTGGCATCGAGAAGATCAAGACCATCGGCGATGCCTACATGTGTGCTGGCGGACTTCCTGACCCGGCATCATGCACAGCGGCGGATGTGGTGCATGCAGCGTTGGAGATGCAAACCTTCATGAAGTTGCGCAAAGCGCAACGCGACCACGATGGAAGGCCCGCCTTCGAGATGCGGGTCGGCCTACACACCGGCCCGGTGGTGGCAGGCATCGTGGGGGTGATGAAGTTCCAATACGATATCTGGGGAGATACCGTGAACACCGCCAGTCGGATGGAATCCTCCGGCGAGGTGGGAAGGGTGAACATCAGCGAGGCGACCTATGCGCTGGTGAAGGATGTGAGGGGCGTGACGGATGCAGCACCTTCCTCCGATCCTGCCCCCCTCGCATTCACCTTCACCCCCCGCGGCCCCGTTAGCGCCAAAGGGAAAGGCGACCTGCACATGTACTTCGTGCAGGCCGCCATGCCACCTTATACCATCTCGTAGTAAGGTCCAGCCCGATCGCGGCGAATGGTGCGAACGTGAGAGGGATGTAGTTCTCGCACCCTCACCCTCTTTCGCCCATGGACAACCGTTATACCGATCCGACGCTCAGGACTCACCGCTCGGATCGGGCGCCATGGTCATGGCCCACCGTACTGCACCCCAGGATCCATGTTCCCATGATCCGGCAGGGATCACTCCACCACCAGCACTTCATGGGTCCCTGGTCCCGACAGGTCCTGGCCGATCAAGAGGTAGCGGCCCGGAGCGATGCCGGACAGGTCGATGCCGACCGGGCCGCTCCCACGGACGTTCTCCACGAGGACCTGACGACCGGTCGCATCCAACAGCCGGACCGTGGTGTTGCTCATTCCTTGCGGCAACGCGACCCACACCATGCCATGCGCTGGGTTCGGATGCACCAGGACCCCATCGTACCCCTCCTCCACAACGGACATGACCGTACCGGCGATCACCCCCTCCCGCTCCTCCAGGTCCGTGCCGAGGTCATTCACCGTGATCAACTGCACACCGCCGCTGGACAGGGTGACCTCACTGTCGAAGAAGGCGCCCCCGGTGGTAGGTCGTACCCGCAGTTCGTAACAAGCACCTGGGTCCAACCCCACCCAGCGTTCTTGGGCAATGCCCGGTGCAAAAGGTCCTTCGATGGCCACCACCCCTCCTTGCACATCATGAAGCGCCCAGGTGAATCCTCCACCTTCGCCCTGCACGCTCACATCCACTCGCACCAGTGACGTGCTGGCCTCCAAGGGACTGTCGTCGATCTCCCGGTCGAGCACATTGCCGTCGGCCACCTCGTCGGGCTGACCGTTCACGCTGATGATGTGGAACTGCAGCACATCGCCATCCACCACATCCACAGCGGGCAACAAGGGCTGCCGCACCTCGGCCTGCACGGCACCCACGGCCAGTTCCCAGTTGAAGCTGTTATCGATGATGCCGTTCTTCCAGGTCTCGACCACGCACGTGTTCATCACCTCGCTCCCATTGTTCGCGATCTTCAATCGGGGATGCACCACACCGTCGCAAGCGTAGTTCAAACCCTCGTATCCAAGGATCCGTGCGTCGAATTGGGCCTGGCCGGCAACGCATGCGGGCAGGATCAGAACAGGTAGCAGTAGCAAGCGCATGGCGATGTGGGTTGGTCGATGCAAGGTATTCCTGTCCGGGCACAGAGGCAAGTAATACCATTCAGAACCGCACGCTCACCCCGCCCAGCACGTTCAACGGTGCCTGCGGGAACAGGCCGATCATCTCCATGCGGCGGTCATTCTCGAAATAGCTGTACACCCAACCATTGCTTTCGTACAACTCGTTGAAGAGGTTGCGCACCGTGAAGTTGAATTGAATACCGCGTGTACTTTTCAGCGTTGGAAGGTCAACGTTCAAGCGCAGGTCATTGACCAGGAAGGCATCGATCATCCGGTCACTACTACCGGTGTTGTCCATGAACTGCCGACCCACGTACTTGGTGATGAAGGTGATGTCGGCATCGCCTTTGTCGGGGACGCTCCATATCCTGAAGCGCAGCTCGCTTCCGGCCACCACCGCCGGTGAAAAGGCCAGATCAGTGGTCCAGTGGTCGATGATACGTTGCCCACCGATATCCCAGTCGTCCACGTATTCGCGGAAGTCGCGCACCTTGTTCGTGCTGAAGGCGGCGTTGGCGCGCCAGGTGAGGCGTTGCAGCGGCTGCCAGGCCCACATCAACTCCAGCCCGGCCCGGTAGCTTTCGGCCACGTTGGTGCGCAGCGCTGCACCCACATCGTTCAGTTCGCCGGTGAGCACCAGCTGATCGGTGTAGTCCATGTAGTACGCGTTCAACCCGGCACTGAAGCGGCCGCTGCGCCGTTCGTAGCCCAGCTCGTAGTCCAATAACCGCTCGCTGGTGGGGCGGCTCTGCGGCGTGGTCTCCTCCAGGTCGTTGCGGTTGGGCTCGCGGTTGGCCACGGCGAACGAGGCGTACGCGCGGCCGCCTTCATGCACACGCCACAGCACACCGGCCTTCGGGTTGAAGAAGGTGTAGCCCACCTGTTGCGTGATGTTCTCCAGATCATTGTTGAAGCCGAGGAAGGAGTAGTCCACGCGGCGCACCTGGGCATCGCCGTACACGTCCAGCTTCTCGCTCACGGCGTAGTTCAGTTTGGCGAAGGCGTTCGCATCGGTCTTGCGCGCATCGTTGTCGTAGTAGCGATCGCGGATGTCGAGATCACCGGCGTAGCGCGCCCATATCACCTCGCCGAAGTGATCGCCCCCGTAATCGCTGAAGTTGCCGCCGAGCACGAGGCGGTGCGCACCAAGCTTGATGTCGGCGCTGATGTTCGCTCCGGTGAGCGTATTGTCCAGCCAGCGGCGGCGGATGATGTCCGTGCGCGTGATGGTGTCACCGTTGATCACCGCCGGTGCGATGCCGTAGGTGGACAGGCGGTCGGCCTCGCGGAACTGTTCGTAGTAGCCCTGCCCCAACACGCGGAACAGGGTGATGTTCAAGCCGACCTTCTCACCGATGCGTTGATCGAACAAGAGCTGGTAGTGCGTCTGATCGTAGTTGTCCACCTCGTTGGCATAGCTGTACGGGTTGAAGGTGCGGTTGGTATCGAGGATCGTGGGATCCACACCGGCCCATGCTTGGTAGGTCAACTCCTTACCCCGGAAGGTGATGAAGCGCAGGGAGCTGCGGTGTGTTGCGCTCTCCCATGCACCTTGCAGGAAATAACTCTTGAGGTCCGCACTGGCGCGGTCAACGTAACCGTCGGTGGTGATCGAGGAGAGGCGCATGTCCAGGCTGAACTTCGAGGCATCGGTCGCGCCGAGAAGGCCAGTGCCCGCACTTACCGAGTAACGTTGTGTGTTGTACGATCCGCCGCTCACGCTCAGGAGCCCCCAGGGATCACGCTGTACGGCCGTGGTGCGCAGGTTGATGCTGGCGCCGAAGGCCGCCGGGCCATTGGTACTGGTGCCCACACCGCGCTGGATCTCGATGTCCTCGGCGCTGGAGGCCAGGTCGGGCAGGTTCACCAGGAAGGCACCCTGGCTCTCCGCATCGTTGAAGGGCACACCGTTCAAGGTGATGTTGGTGCGCGTGGCATCGCTGCCGCGGATGCGCATGGCGGTGTAGCCGATGCCGGTGCCGCCGTCGCTGGTCACCACCACACCCGGCTGAAGGTCCAGCAGGTATGGGAGGTCCACACCGGTGTTCATTCGCTGGATCTCTTCGCGCGTGACCATGGACCTCGCGAATGGCGCACGATCGCCGGCACGTAAGGCGCTCACTTCCGCCTCGCCCAGAAGAATGGCCCCTGGAACAAGCGCGGTGTTGAACGTGTTGCTGCCCGCGTTCAGTAACAGGACCGTATCGATGGGCAGGTAGCCGAGGTAGGAGAGCCGCACACGCACGGGGCCGGACCGCAGACCCTGGATGCTGAAATGACCTTGGCGGTCGGTGGTGGCACCGAAACGATGGTCCTCTCCCGCTATGAGGTTCACTCCCTCCAGCAGGACCTGTGCATGTCCTGTGATGGTACCCTCCAAGCGGGACTGGGCACGCGCTATCAGTACGATCGCGAACATCGCGATAAGGGAAAGGATGTGTCTCATGGTCGTTCCTCCGATGTGGTCGTCGTTGCACGGAGGAACCCCACGTGAGGTGGGCCGGATCCCTTGGCAGCATTACCTGCCCAGGTTCGTCGGGTATGATCTCAGCCTTTTGAGGGGCACCCCGTTGCACGACGGGACAAAGGTAGTAAGGATCGCTGGGGATCCACCGTGGAACGTGAGAAGGGTGAGGACCCAGGACCGACAGAAGGGGACCGCCTCGTCCCCGCAGGACCCATGAACTTGATCGGGGCTTGTCCGATGCACCACGAAGCGCTCAGCCCTACGAATTCAGCGCGCCTCGAGCACCACTCGAGTCCTGAACGCGGCGGTGTGCTGCTGGTGATCCTCCTTGATCGTCATCCGGCGACGAAATCACGATCATCGCCAGTCCTGGTCCATCCGGCCACCATTACTGAGCAGGTGACGAAGATCCGGTCTCTCGATCATCCTGGCCAGAATGAGCCATTGGGTGCGAGGGTTTCAGCACTCGCACTTTCGCACCCTGTCACCCATGATCGACCTTTTCTTTTCCACCGTATCAGAAACAGGCATCAGACTGAGTTGACCGCGGCGCGATGCACCCAACGCATCGGTGACCCGCGAACAACCTTGGCCTTGCAGGGGAGCTGTTCCGTGGTGTGCGCTACAGGACGGGCTCATCCCCCCCTCAACCCATCCACGACGGAAATGGCCAATTGCATACGTTGTGCGTGTGTGCCTTCGATGATCGTGTATGGAAAGCCGTAGGTCCTCATCTCCCGCTCCCACACCGCGAAGAGGCGGTCCCGATCATACGGGTTCTCACGGAAGGGATCCGGTTCCCAAGGAATGTCGGGACGGCAGAGCAGGCGCCAGGTGTAGCCCGTATCGCGCACCAACCGTTCGATGATCGGGTGAGCGCGGCCGTATTTCTCGATGCTCCAGATCCAAAGGTTGAGCGTATCGGTATCGTAGAACGTGGGGCGCCGGATCGGCCATTGCGCGGCGTGAACGGGGTCACCGCCTGCATGCGGGGTCACATGCAACGGATCAGCCTCGCCCCCATGGGGTTCCTCCATCGAACGGGCGATCGCCTGCAGGTCCTTCTCTTCGTATGGTCGGCCCAAGTCCTCCAGATAGGTCCTGGAGATCTCGCGCACAAGGCCGCCTTCGTAGTGTACCGCCAACGCTTCGGCGAGCACGGTCTTCCCGCTGCTCTCGGGACCCACGATGGCGATCTTCAACATGGCACTCTCCCCGCTCGGCACCGAATGTAACTTTCGGTCAGGCAGTAGGCAACGAACAAGGTCGTTCCCGTTGTCTTGTGTTCAGTCCGACACCAATGGACGAAAACGTACAGCCATGACACGTCATTCACTACTCTCCGCCCTGATCGCACCGATCGTCGCGACCGCACAACTGGCTCCTGGTACCACGGCACCCTTGGCTGCGCACATGCAGGAAGTGAACCGCCAGTGGCAACACCACGCGCTACCACTTGTCACCACCCCGGTCCGGTTCACCAACGACACGGAACGGATCGCGCAGCACCTGCACCTGGTGCGCGAACACCTCGCCACACATGCACCCGCCGGGCTGAGCAGCACCCAGCGCATGGAACGCGACGAATTGCTCGAGGTCCTGGACCGCTATGCCGATGCCGGTCGGTTCCCCAAGAACCAGGTACTGCCCTATCGCAACCCCATCTTCATCGACCCGTTCGGCACCGCCTGTGCCGTGGGTCATTTGATGATCGCAAGCGGTGACCGTCCCCTGGCCGAACGCATCGACGCGGCCATGGAGACCGGCTACCTCGCCGAGATCCTCGCCGATGCGCGCTTCCACGATCCGGTGGCCACCTGGGCTGCGGCTCATGGCTTCACGGCTGATGAACTGGCCTGGATCCAGCCCGGATACCAGCCACCCGTCCTGTGGACCCCGCTCGGTGGTGGAACGAACGGGACCGTGGACGAAGTGCTCGCCCTGGCCAACGGCGACCTCCTGGTGGCGGGCACCTTCACCGATGCCGGCGGCACCACCTGCGCAAGGGCGGCGCGCTGGAACGGCAGTTCCTATACGGCCTTGGGCGAGCTGCCCGATGGAACGATCAACTGCGCTGTGGAACATGGCGGTACGCTCTACATCGGCGGCGCGTTCAACAACGGACAGGTGGACCTGCTGCATTGGAACGGCGAGTGGTGGGAGGCAGAGACCGTGTTCGCCAGCAAATCGGCCGAGGTGACGGCCCTGCTCAGCCGGGAAGGGTTGTTGTATGCAGCCGGTGGGCGAGCGGGCTTTGCCGGGATCGATCACGGGGTGCAGGTGCAGGAGGAGGGTTCCTGGAACATGATGCCGGGAGTGCTCAACGGCCCCATCCATGCGCTGGTGTTCCACGAGGACCGCCTCATTGCCGGTGGTGCGTTCACCGGGGCTTTCCTTTCCAACCAGAACGAACTGATGCACGTGGCCCGTTACTCGGATGGTGGCTGGACCCAGGTGGCCGATGGATTGGATGGCACCGTGCATGACCTGCTGGTCCACGATAACGCACTGTATGCCACGGGCGACATGGTCTCCATGGCCGGCACTTCCTTCGGGCTGGCCAGTATCGAAGGCGACCTCGCGGAATGGACCCGACTCATGCCCAATATCCAGAACTACATCACCCCCTCGCCGGTGGATGCGCCTTCCGTGGCCCGGAGCATGGTGGTGCATGGGGATCGGATCTTCATCGCCGGGGACATTTACACCTATGCCGGCCTGACCCTTGGTCGTGGTGTCGTGGTGTACAATGGCGCCCCGGATCAGGTGGAACCCTACTGCGACTTCATGGGACCGGCCAACACCATCGCCCTCACCAATAACGACCAACTCGTGGTGGGCGGAAGTTCACAACAGCTGCACCACATCATCTCCACCGACCTGACCACAGGCATCGCACCGGAACTGGCGGTGCTCGGCCTTCAACTCTTCCCGAACCCCACGGTGGACCGCCTGAGCATTACGATACCACGAAGCATGACCACGACGACCCGCGTGCACGTGATCGATGCCAGCGGCCGCCAGGTGAACACTGATCCGCGCACGATAGCCGACCGGATCGAGTTGGACACCCATGCCCTCGCTGCCGGCACCTATGTGGTGGAATTGAGCGATGGCAGCCATACCGCCACCGGCCGTTTCGTGAAGCGCTGATACCGCCTGTGAACATGTGCGCCCCGTCCAGGTCCTGGGCGGGGCGCGCGGCGTATGGCGAACACCGCATGACGTGTTCCTTTGCCGTGTGGAGCGCTACTACTACCTCTTGTTGGACCTCGGCAGTCTGGCCTTCCCCTTGCTCGCGAGTTTCGACCGCCGAGTTGCCTTCCACACCACATGGAAGGCACTCTTCCAGGGGATCGCCGTGATGGTCATGGTCTTCATCCCGTGGGATGTGGTGTTCACGGCAAAAGGCGTCTGGGGCTTCAACCCGCGCTACCTCATCGGCATCGACATCATCGGGATCCCGCTGGAAGAGTGGTTGTTCTTCCTCTTCATCCCCTACTCCTGCCTGTTCCTGTACGAAGTGATGCGCCACTTCGTGAAAAGGGACGTGATCGCACCGATCGCTGAACCACTGAGCATGGTGTTGATCGTCATGTTGCTGGTCGTTGGCCTCTTGAACTTGGACCGATCCTACACGAGCATCACCTTTCTCTGCACCGGGACCTTCCTGGCGTATCACGTTTTCATTGCGAAGAGTCCGTGGCTGGGACGTTTCTATCTCGGTTACGTGGTGAGTTTGATCCCGTTCTTCCTGGTGAACGGAATTCTCACTGGCTGGCTCCTTCCGGAACCGATCGTATGGTACAACGATGCGGAGAACCTCGGTATCCGCTTGAACACGATCCCGATCGAGGACAGCATGTACCTGCTCTTCTTCCTCTTGATCGTGACGACGTTCTACGAGCGCGCGCTCAAGCGGCATTGACCAAGGAGGCGTTCATCTGCTTCCGCCAGCGGATGAAGCCCACGACCGCCAGCACGATGTAGACCGCATTGAGCAGGGCGTAGCCATCATAGCCGATCCAGTGGTTGTATAGCACCGCGACGAGATCACCGGCGGTCCAATACAACCAGTTCTCCAGCACCTTTTTGCTCATCATCCACGTGGCCACCATGGCGAACGAGGTGATGAAGGCTTCCATACCGAGGTAAGCACCGAGCTGACCGAGCGACTGCATCAGGAACATCAAGATCCACGTCCCGATCACGCCGACGAATATGAGCGCCACATGTTGCCGCACCCCAGAACGGATGATCCTCCCTGAAGCCTCACCACGACCCCAGTTCCACCAGCCATAAAGGCCCATGATCGCATAGAACATGTTGAGCGCGGCCATGAGCCACGCATGCTGCACGGCATATAGCAGTACGCCGATCAGCGCCGCGACGAAGCCGAATAACCAACCCGCACGGATCTCTCGTCCGATGAGGATGGTGAAGACGATGTTGAGGACCACCGCCGTGTATTCCAGCACATCGGAGAGCAAGGGGGACATGGGACGAAGGAACGAAGAAGCCCGTCTCCGCGTGGCCTGGATCGAACCTTTGTGCAATTCAGGTGTATGGGCACTCTAACCAATATGGCCATGATACGCACCATACTTCTCTCGGCAACGTTCGCCGCCGCCTGCACCTCCACCGCACAACTGGCAGCAGACCTTCCGGCGACGACCGGTCAGCACTTGCTTGAAGTGAACGATCATTGGACCAGGATGGACCCATCCACGCTCGAGGGAACGCGTGTCGTTCGCTTCAACTCCGATGTGGAGCGTATCGCTGAACATCTGCATCGGGTGCGACAGCATCTATCTCAACACACCCCGGAAGGGCTCAACGCCATTGCACGTAAGCACCGAAGCACCCTCCTGGATGCACTGGACACCTACGCGGACCGAGGCATCTTCCCGATGAACAACATCGTGGCTGGACGTTCGCCCGTGTTCATCGACCACGTCGGTAACGCTTGTGCCGTTGGTCATCTGATGATCACGAGTGGCCATGCGGAAATCGCCGAACGCATCCACGATGAAATGAACCTGGCGTACGTGCATGACATCACACTGCCTGAAGTGGGAGCGTGGGCCAACGCGAACGGCTTTACCGTTGATGAGCTGGCGTGGATTCAGCCGACATATGACCGCATGATGTGGCGAGGCCCACAGGTGCTTGCATCGGTACGTCCGGCGAATGGTGCGTTGATCTTCGTTCAATCACCAGACCCCGCCGATGCCAAGCAGAAACTGCGATTGATCGAACGAGGTGACCGTGGCGACAAGGTGCTGGCCACACTTCCGATGCTCGCTACCGTGCAGGCCTTGGAATTCGATGGACGCGTATTCGTAGGTGGCTTGCCCATGGCGGAACGATCCGACGGTGAACTCTTCGAGTGGAATGGAAGCTCGCTGATCAAGCACGACCCCTTCCCTGGTGTGATCGGCGTGCAGAACATGCACGTGGCGAACGGTTCGCTGTACGTAGTGTCCTATCAACCCGGCAACAACAAGTCCGAACAGCGACGACTCACACCATCTGGTGTTTGGGAAACGCCGCCGCCGTCCGTGATCGAGCCTTTGCAGGCGCCGATCGAGCAGCCACACGACTAAGCGCGCTCACATCCCACAGTTGCACGGCTGGCTGAAGAAGATCCTCGTGGACGGCAGCAGGCTCTGTAGGTGCTCCATCTCCGGCACCTCGAACTGGATGGCACGCAGATCGAGGTAGCGCAGTGCTTGCATGTCGGCCATCTCCTCCGGGAAGTCGGCCAGGTCGTTGTCCCACAGGTCCAACGAGACCAATTCGGTGAAGGCGCCCACGCATTGGGGTAAACCCGTAAGCGCGTTGCGACTCAGGTCAAGGCGTTTCAGATGGGTGAGTTCGCAGAAACCCTTGGGCACGGCCGCGAGCTTGTTCTTCGAGGCCCGGAACTCCTGTAGGAACTTCAACTCACGCAAGCGCTCCGGCAGCTCCTTCAGCTTGTTGTTGCTCAGGTCGAGCGCGTTCAGGTTCTTCAACCGGAACACCCCTTCGGGCACTTCCTTCAGCTTCTGACCAGAGAGGTCCAATCGGTACACCTGGTCGGGGTTCTCCAGGGCTTTCTCCAGGCTCCGGTAGGTGCGCATACTGTCCAGCGCCACAGCTTCCAATAGTTGCGCGTGAAGGGAGGATGTCAACACCAGTACGAAGAGGAACAGAAGGAACCTTTGCGGTTCCACCATGGAACGCAGGGTCCTCTGCGAGAGACCCAGCGCAGGTTTGGCACACTCACACCCTCGCACGGCCACCGAAACTCCCATATTGCTCTTCATGATCTAAGGCGTTGACGTGCTACAGCCTCATCCAGTTGCATCTGCTTCTTCAACGCTTCCAGGCCATCGAATCGCATGTCGCCACGCACCCGCTCCAAGAACCGCACCGTGATCGCTTCGCCGTACAGGTCGCGGTCCAGGCCGAAGATGTTCACTTCCACGCTCAACTGCGGCACGGCCTGCTCAATGGTGGGCCGTTCGCCGATGTACAGCATGCCCCCGAAACGGCCTTCGCGCAGCTCCACCTGCACCACGTACACCCCATGCGCAGGGACCAGTTTGAAGGGGTCGATGCCACCGATATTGGCTGTGGGGTAGCCGAGGGTTCGTCCGAGTTGATCGCCCTTCACCACCACGCCGGAGAGTGCGTACGAATAGCCGAGCTGCTCATTGGCCGTGTCGATGTCGCCATCCAGTAACGCTTGGCGGATCTTGGTGCTGCTCACTTTCACATGGTCCACTTCCTGTGCCGGGATCTCTTCCACCGTGAAGTCGTAAGCCTCGCCATACTGATGCAGCACGCGCAGGTCGCCTTCGCGGTTGCGTCCGAAGCGGTGGTCGTAACCGATCACCACCGCATGCACGCCGATGCCGCCCACGAGCACATCGCGCACGTATTCCGCAGCGTGCATGCGCGAGAATTCCCGGCTGAAGGGCACCACGAGCAGATGATCCAAACCGGCCGCCTCCAAGAGCGCCACCTTCTCCTGTTGCGTATTCAGCAGCTTCAGGTCGTTGTCGCTGGGGAAGAGCACCATGCGCGGGTGGGGGTGGAAGGTGAAGAGCACACTCTCGCCACCCTCCTTACGGGCCACGGCCGTGAGCCGTTCCAGGATCTTGCGGTGGCCTCGATGAACCCCATCGAACGTGCCGGTGGTGAGCACGGGGCGACGAACGTTCTTGAAGGCGGCGATGTCGGTGTGGACCTGCATGGGCGGGGCGAAGGTCGGGGTGAATGCGGAATGCATTGGAACGCTGATGACGCTGATCGGACTGATGAACGCTGATTTATCCGACATGTAACATGAAGTTGAATGCAGGAGAGCCCGGCTCAGCGCCGATCCGCATTCATCTGCGTCATCTGCGTTCCATGTTTTTCCCCACACTCTTTCAACATCCTATCCACATCATTGGTCCATCCGGGGCCAAGCCCTACCTTTGCGGCCGCAAATGCGGATGCATCCGCTTGCCGAACAGCACAACTCCCTCATGTCCAAGCACATCGGAAAAGTCGTACAGGTCATCGGACCAGTGGTCGACGTTCGCTTCGAGGCCGGTAAGGACCTGCCCAACATCTACGATGCACTCCACGTGACCCGTCCGGACGGTAGCGTGCTGGTGCTGGAGACCCAACAGCTCACCGGTGAGGACACCGTGCGTGCCATCTCCATGGAAAGCACCGATGGCCTGAGCCGTGGCGCCGAAGTGGTGGCCCAGGGCCAGCCGATCAGCATGCCCGTGGGCGATGCGATCAAAGGACGCCTCTTCAACGTGGTGGGTGCACCCATCGACGGCATGAAGGAGGTGAAAAGCGGCAAGAGCTACCCCATCCATCGCGATGCCCCCAAGTTCGACGAACTGAGCACCAGTACCGAGGTCCTCTTCACGGGGATCAAGGTGATCGACCTGATCGAGCCCTACGCGAAGGGGGGTAAGATCGGCTTGTTCGGTGGTGCCGGTGTGGGCAAGACCGTGTTGATCCAAGAGCTGATCAACAACATCGCCAAGGGCTACAGCGGCTATAGCGTGTTCGCCGGCGTGGGTGAGCGTACCCGCGAGGGGAACGACCTGCTCCGCGAGATGATCGAGAGCGGCATCATCAAGTATGGTGACGACTTCGTACACAGCATGGAGAAAGGCGGCTGGGACCTGAGCAAGGTGGACTACAGCAAGCTCGAGAGCAGCCAAGCCACCTTCGTGTTCGGCCAGATGAACGAACCTCCTGGAGCCCGTGCCCGTGTGGCGCTGAGCGGTCTCACCCTCGCCGAATACTTCCGCGATGGCGATGAGCAGAGCGGCGGCCGCGACATCCTCTTCTTCGTGGACAACATCTTCCGCTTCACCCAGGCGGGATCCGAAGTGTCGGCTCTCCTCGGTCGTATGCCGAGCGCCGTGGGTTACCAGCCCACCCTGGCCACCGAGATGGGCGCCATGCAAGAGCGCATCACCTCCACCAAGCGCGGCTCCATCACCAGCGTACAGGCGGTGTACGTACCTGCGGATGACTTGACCGATCCCGCTCCCGCTACGACGTTCGCCCACTTGGATGCGACGACCGTATTGAGCCGGAAGATCGCCGAGCTGGGCATCTATCCTTCCGTGGATCCGCTGGACAGCACCAGCCGGATCCTCACCCCCGCCATCGTGGGCAACGAGCACTACGATTGTGCCCAGCGCGTGAAGGCCCTGCTCCAGCGCTACAAGGAGCTTCAGGACATCATCGCCATCCTCGGTATGGACGAATTGAGCGAGGACGACAAGATGAGCGTGTTGCGCGCACGCAAGGTGCAGCGCTTCCTGAGCCAGCCCTTCTTCGTGGCCGAACAGTTCACCGGGCTGCCCGGCGTGATGGTGCCGATCGAAGAAACGATCAAAGGCTTCAACATGATCATGGACGGCGCCATGGACGAGTACCCCGAAAGCGCCTTCAACCTGAAAGGCAACATCGAGGACGTGATCACCGCCGGTAAGAAAATGCTGGCCGAAGCGGCGAAAGCCTGAGCCTCACCCCCGGCCCCTCTCCCGAGGAGAGGGGAGGAATGCCCCAGACCAGAACACGCGAAATGAGAGTAGAGATCATTACTCCGGACAAGGAACTCTTCAAGGGCGAGGCCAAGAGCGTGACCGTGCCCGGCGTGGACGGCAGCCTGGGCTTCTTGAACAACCATGCCCCCCTGATCACCGTGCTGAAGGCCGGCGACGTGAAGGTGAAGACCGATGGTGGCGTAGAGACCTTCGCCGTGAAAGGCGGCGTGGTGGAGGTGAGCCACAATACCGTGATCGTGCTGGCCGAATAAGCCGGAACTATCAACGACAACGGCGCATTCCCTGGCGGAGTAATACTCAGTCGAGGGGGAGCGTTGAGGAAGGCGTCCGCAAGGGCGCCTTTCGTCGTTGGGGCGGTACTTGTACTGTTGTAACGCGGATGAAGCGGATGAAGCAGATGAACGCTGAGCCGAATGAACCTGGCGTGCCCTTGGCGGGCTTGGCGCCTTGGCGGTGGATAATGGAACGCTGATGACGCGGATGTAGCAGATGAACGCTGTTCGAAATGAGCTTGGCTCTGCCCAGGTGCGCTTGGCGACCTATCGGTGAACGATGGAACGCTGATGACGCCGATCAAGCAGATGAACGCTGAGCCGAATGAACCTGGCGTGCCCTTGGCGGGCTTGGCGCCTTGGTGGTGGATAATGGAACGCTGATGACGCCGATCAAGCAGATGAACGCTGAGCCGAATGAACATGGCGTGCCCTTGGCGGGCTTGGCGCCTTGGCGGTGGATAATGGAACGCTGATGACGCGGTTGAACGCTGGCCTGAAGCAGGTCCAACCCCGCATGTGAAGAAGGTGGCGTGGATCCGATACCTATCGGACATGTTCCGCAAGGGCCGTGTTGGAGCCGATCAATGCCCGTGGATCAGGGCAGTATCCAGTGCAGTTGGGTGCGATCGTCCAAGGCACGTACATCCTCGACCTGCAAGTGGGTGGAAAGCGCTTGGAGCGAATGCGCAGATCGACAGCGCACCGGGCAAGGGCACCACGGTGAGCGTGGAGTGGGCGGTGGTGGAGTGATCCGGCTCCTGGGCGTCAGCGAATGGTCATCGATCCCACAACCAGGTCAAGGGGACGGCCAGATCATGTGCTCCATCCATCGGGAATGCGCTCTGGCCCGCGTAGAGCAGTACGCCACCTTGCCAATCGCGTCCGGCACGATCAGCAAGCCGTCGCAGCCCTTGCCCATCGGCGGGCATTGCGGTCGCGCCGGCCTTCACTTCCACGCCCCAGGTCTTGCGCCCCTTGGTGATCACCAGGTCCACCTCCACCTGGTCCTTGTCCCGGTAGTGCCAGAAGCGGAGGTCGGGGTCGGTGCAAGCGCCCTGTGCCATGAGTTGCTGCACCACGTAGGTCTCCAGCAGGTGGCCGAAACGCTCACGCCGTGCGTTGTGGTCCGCCGTGCCCAGGCCGGAGAGGGTGGCTGCCAACCCGCTATCCAGCACATGCACTTTCGGGGTCTTGATCAATCGCGTGGCTTCGTTGCGGTGCCACGGCGGCAGGCGGCGGATCAGGTACAACCGTTCGCATACGGCCAGGTAACGATCCACCGTCTCACGACGCATGTCCAGATCGTTGCTGAGGCCTGCCACATTGAGCAGTTCGGCCGTGCGCAGCGCGAGCAATTCCATCAGGCGGCCCACCATGGCCACATCGCGAACACGGGTCACATCCTGCACATCGCGCTCCAGCAACGTGCGCAAGTAGGAACGATGCCACGCGCGTGCGCGGACCTCCGTGCGCGCCACGGCTTCGGGGAAACCACCGGCCACCACGCGCCTCGCTATATCCGTGCTATCGCCCTTGGTCGTGGCGGCCAGCTTGGGCTTCAGTTCGCCTGCGAGCAGCTGTGCCAGGAAGCGGCCCGGCTTGCGGGCCAGCTCAGCGGCGGTGAGCGGATCCAGCTGAAGCACTTCCATGCGCCCGGCCAGCGAGTCGCCCAGCTTGGGCAGCAACAAGAGGTTGGCCGAGCCGGTGAGGACGAAACGTCCGGGACGCCGGTCGCGGTCAACGGCCAGTTTCAGGGTGCGCAGCAGCTCCGGCACGCGTTGCACCTCATCCAGGATGGCCCGTTCCGGCAAGGCCGCCACGAAGCCCGTGGGGTCCTGCTGCGCGAAGGCCAGCGTGGCCGCGTCATCGAAGCTCAGGTAGGCGTAACCCGGCTCCAGCGTGCGTGCCAGCGTGGTCTTGCCGCATTGGCGCGGACCCAGGATGCACACCACCGGCGTATCGCTCAGTGCGAGCCGCAGGCTGGCGGCCAGGTGGCGGGGATAGTCGGGCATGGCATTCGGATGGCCGACGAAGATAGCGTCCAATTGCCGGTTCAGCAAGCGTCCAATTGCCGGTTTACTGACCGTCCAATTGCCTATTGGCAGGACGAAACCGGCGAAGCCCACGGGCAATCCCGATCCAAAGGTGAAGTGGCGCGCTTCGCAGTACTGGGCATCGCGATGGGCACTGGTACCTGCGCTCCAGCGGCACGGCGCAAGCGGACCGCATACTTGGCAAGTCCCCGCGGTCTGCGTCGCTACCTCGCTCAGAACCGGTTTGCAATACCCGCATTTGGCTGCGCGCTGGTCTTTGTCGACCATACTTCGCTACAAAAACAGTCGCGTAGCTGAGCTATGCTCCTGTTTCCGCATCTCGTCTGGCCGCCAAATCCCTATCGCTCGCTTCAAAAGGGGGTAATGCAAACAGGTTCTAAGTCCGTGTGGAGCAGGTGTGGCAAACGCGACCTCCTCCCCCCAAAATTCATGGTTTTCCAGTATTGTGCGGCTCTCCTGGCTTCGGTCAATTCACGATGTCAATTCCCCAACATCGATCAACCATGAGATCGCCCTACCACCTCCTCGGCGCAGCCGCATTTTTCCTGTTCACCTCCGTTTGGGCAAGAGCCCAGGATTACCGCAGCAAGGCCAGCGGGGACTGGGCCACCATTGCCACTTGGGAGCTGAGCACGGACGGTGGCAATACATGGGTGAACGCCGCCACTTGGCCCACCTATTCGAACAGTACCAGCATAACCATTCGGGCACCGCATACGGTAACACTGACCAACATCGTCGGCTCGATCGGGATAGATGACCTGGTCATCGAGGCAGGAGCGACGCTCACCAACAGTTCGGACTGCCACGGGTTCGCCAACGGCGCCGCTGCGGTGGATATAAGCATTTTCGGTACGTATAACGGCAACTCGAACTGTGGCTCGTTTGGTTGTATATCAGGTAGCTGCGGTACCGTTAGCGTGGAAAGCGGGGGGAGCATCGTGATGGGGGGAGGGGTCAACAGCGCGGTGAACTTCGGGCCGCTCATGATCCAGCCGGGTGGTAGCCTATTGTGCTTGCCCAACTTCAGGATCTCTTCGCCCTTGGTGAACAATGGTACCTTCACGGTGAACGGAGCCGTTAATCTGGAGAATGGAGCGACACCCGTCAATAACGCAACCATGTCCGTGGGCGGCGAGCTCTTATTGAACAGTGCCAATGCGTCCTTCACCAACAACGGGGTACTTACCGTCACCAATGGTGATATCAGCTTGCAAGCCGTGAATACGTCCTTCCACAATAACGGCACGCTCAACCTGGACGGGACGGCCAATGGCCACTTCGTCAACAACGGGGCAGGTGGTCAGTCGTGGAACAACAATGCCACCGGGGTCATCAACATCAACAGCACGTCGCTCAAAGGCATCGGCTGCTGCATCCCGTTCAACAACGCGGGGACTTTCAATTTGAACGCGGGACAGGTCAACCAGTCCAGCGTCTTCAACAATACCGGGGCTTTGAACATCGCATCAGGCGCAACGTTCAATCATTACGCAGCAGGCACCAATACCGGCACGATCTCCATTGCATCAGGTGGTTCTCTCATCGGGAGCATGACCCCCTTCATGGGCAGCACCCTTACCAACAATGGCAGTGTAACCCTCGCTTCCTTGCAGTTCGCCGGTACCGCTGGTCAAACACTTGCAGGGTCGGGGTCGATCAGCACACTCAATGTGAACAATCCCAATGGTGTGTTGCAGACCGGAACGCAGACCGTTTCCACGGCGCTGCTGCTCACCAACGGCAAGATCACTACCGGTACCGGTGACCTTGTTCTTGGCCCAAGTGCCAGCCTCACCGGTGGGAATGCGACCAACTATGTGGCCACCACGGGCGTGGGCAAATTGGTGCGGCGTGTACCAGTGAACACACTTACGCTCTTCCCGGTCGGCACAGCCACGAACTATCTGCCCGTGGGGATGACGTTGGCGCCTGGAAGCGTGGCCGATGATTACCGCGTGCGCGCACAGGCAGACCTGAGCAGTTCATACGATGTCCTGGGTGTCGCAACGGGTAGCAACGTCACCGACCATGTCGTGGCGCGCAGTTGGTTCATTTCGGAAGCGAACGGTGGCGGCACCGATGCAACGGTCCAATTCGATTGGAACCTGGTGGAAGAAGGTGCCGGGTTCGATCGCACCAATTCACGGGTATCCTTATACAACGGAGGTGCTTGGGACCTCGGTCCACTGGCCTCCGCATCCGGATCCGGCCCGTACTCACGCTCGCGTGCAGGTCTCACCGCGCTCGGAACCTTCGCGATCAGTGACCACGCCACGGTCTTCGGCCCGGACCTTTGCCCTGGAGACCCTGATAAGAACGACCCCGGCCAGTGCGGATGCGGCAATCCGGATACCGACAGCGACAACGACCTCACCGCCGATTGCAACGACGGCTGCCCGAACGACCCGCTGAAGATCGCCGCGGGCCAATGCGGCTGCGGCGTGGCCGATGTGGCCACTACCTGGTACGCCGATACCGATGGTGATGGCTTCGGCGATCCCAATACCAGCCAGGCAGGCTATACCTGCAACCAGCCCGTTGGCTTCGTGGCGAACAACACGGACCTGTGCGACGGTGATGTGAACAAGACCACTCCCGGTGCGTGCGGATGCGGCGTGGCCGATGTGCCCACCACTTGGTATGCCGATACCGATGGTGATGGCTTCGGCGATCCCAATGCCGGCCAGGCAGGCTTTACCTGCAACCAGCCCGTTGGCTTCGTGGCGAACAACACAGACCTCTGCGATGGTGATGTGAACAAGACCACTCCAGGTGCGTGCGGATGCGGCGTGGCCGATGTGCCCACCACTTGGTATGCCGATACCGATGGTGATGGCTTCGGCGATCCCAATGCCGGCCAGGCAGGCTTTACCTGCAACCAGCCCGGTGGCTTCGTGGCCAACAACACCGACCTCTGCGATGGCGATGTGAACAAGACCAGCCCCGGTGCATGCGGATGCGGTACCCCGGACACCGACACCGACACCGACGGCCTGGCCGATTGCATCGACCCCTGCCCCAACGACGCCACCAACACCTGCAACAACTGCAACGACCCGTGCTATGCCGAGTTCGGTACGCCCACGCCCTGCGCCACCTTCGTGGATACCGACAGTGATGGCACCTGCGACGCCACCGATGGCTGCGACAACGATCCGCTGAAGACAGCGCCCGGCGTATGCGGCTGCGGCGTGGCCGATGTGCCCACCACCTGGTATGCCGATGCGGATGGTGATGGCTTCGGCGATCCCAATACAAGCCAGGCAGGTTATACCTGCAACCAGCCCGTTGGATTCGTGGCCAACAGTGCGGACCTCTGCGACGGTGATGCCAACAAGACCACTCCCGGTGCCTGCGGCTGCGGCGTGGCCGATGTGCCCACCACTTGGTATGCCGATGTGGACGGTGACGGCTTCGGCGATCCCAATACCGGCCAGGCAGGCTATACCTGCAACCAGCCCGGTGGCTTCGTGGCGGACAACACGGACCTGTGCGACGGTGATGTGAACAAGACCACTCCCGGTGCGTGCGGCTGCGGTACCCCGGACACCGACACCGACACCGACGGCATGGCCGACTGCATCGACCCCTGCCCCAACGACGCCACCAACACCTGCAACAACTGCAACGACCCGTGCTATGCCGAGTTCGGTACGCCCACGCCCTGCGCCACCTTCGTGGACACCGACAGTGATGGCACCTGCGACGCCACCGATGGCTGCGACAACGATCCGCTGAAGACCAGCCCCGGCACCTGCGGCTGCGGCAACCCCGAGCCCGGCGCATCCTGCAACGATGGCGACAACAACACCATCAACGACATCGTCGGCGCCAACTGCATCTGTGCGGGAACACCTTCGGGCTGCGCCAACAACCTGGCCCTGGAGTTCCAGAACGATGCCAACCCCTTGGAGGTGACCTGGGAGATCCTCGATGCCAACGACGTGGTGGTCCAAAGCGGCATCAACCCCGTCCCCGCCAACAACACCGGCAACCTCCCCATCTGCCTGCCCGATGGTTGCTTCCGCCTGCGCGTGCTCGATAGCGGTGGCGATGGCATGACCACCGGCGGCTACGAACTGCGCCTGCAGAACACCGGCGAACGCCTCATCGACAACACCAACAACTTCGGCAACGGCAGCGTGAGCACCATCAGCGGCAACCAGACCTTCTGCCTGCCCATCGGTACGGACAAAC
>Ga0209573_1000979_pt1 | contig 49670 bp, 49 predicted proteins | sample TNRBio252014_DNA_FD_185870 | JGI IMG/M metagenome (GOLD analysis project Ga0209573, IMG submission 185870) | Wastewater treatment Type I Accumulibacter community from EBPR Bioreactor in Madison, WI, USA - TNR Reactor_6/25/2014_ DNA (SPAdes)... | ecosystem: Engineered > Bioreactor > EBPR >... | reverse complement strand
GCACCTCGAGGTGAAGATCGTCGACAACGAGGGCCGCATCGTGCCGCGCGGCCAGTCGGGCGAGCTGTGCACCCGCGGCTACTCGGTGATGCTCGGCTACTGGGACGACGAGGCCAAGACCCGTGAGGCGATCGACGCCGGCGGCTGGATGCACACCGGCGACCTCGCGGTGATCGACGATGAGGGCTACTGCAACATCGTCGGCCGCATCAAGGACATGGTGATCCGCGGCGGCGAGAACATCTATCCGCGCGAGATCGAGGAGTTCCTCTACGCCCACCCCAAGGTGCTCGACGTGCAGGTGGTCGGCATCCCGGACGAGAAGTTCGGCGAGGAGCTGTGCGCGTGGATCATCCTGCGCGAGGGCGAGCGCCTCTCTGAAGACGAGGTGCGCGAGTATTGCAAGGGCCAGATCGCGCACTACAAGATCCCGCGCTACATCCGCTTCGTCGACAGCTTCCCGATGACGGTGACCGGCAAGATCCAGAAATTCCTGATCCGCCAGCGCATGAAGGAAGAGCTCGGCCTCGACGAGGCCAAGACCGCGTAGGCGCGGCGCCCCGTCGGGCCCCTGTAGGAGCTGCGGCAGCCGCGAATGCCTCCGCAGCCGCAATCTCCCTGCAGGAGCGGCGGCAGCCGCGAATGCAGCCGCTCGGCGATCGGCGCGGGCGACGAAGACCTCCGCCGGATTCGCGGCTGCCGCCGCTCCTGCAGAGAGGCGAACGCCTTGTCCGTGGCTGCCGCCGCTCCTGCATCCATATGAACCTCTCCGAGGAGATGCCTTCCATGGCGAATTCAACCCTCCCAGCCGCCGTCCGCATCGTCGAGATGGGCCCGCGCGACGGCCTGCAGAACGAGAAGCAGCTCGTCTCCACCGACACCAAGCTCGAGCTGGTGCGCCGTCTCGAGCGCGCCGGGCTGAAGGCGATCGAGACCACCTCCTTCGTGTCGCCCAAGTGGGTGCCGCAGATGGGCGACAACGCCGAGTTGCTGACCCGCGTGCTGGCGCAGCCGGCGGCGAGCGTCGCCTACCCGGTGCTCACCCCCAACCTGAAGGGCTTCGAGGCCGCGCTCGCCGCCGGGGCGAAGGAGGTCGCGGTGTTCGGCGCCGCCTCCGAATCCTTCAGCCAGAAGAACATCAACTGCTCGATCGCCGAGTCGCTGGAGCGCTTTCGCCCGCTCACCGAGGCGGCGCATGCGGCCGGGGTGAAGGTGCGCGGTTATGTGTCGTGCGTGGTCGGCTGCCCCTACGAGGGCGCGATCGCGCCGCAGGCGGTGGCCGACGTGGCGGCGACGCTGCGGGACATGGGCTGCTACGAGGTCTCGCTCGGCGACACCATCGGCGTCGGCACGCCGGCGAGCGTCCGGCGCATGCTGGAGGCCGTGAGCCAGCGCGTGCCGGTGGACAAGCTCGCCGGCCACTATCACGACACCTACGGCATGGCGGTGGCCAACGTCTACGCCTCGCTCGAGCTGGGCGTCGCGGTGTTCGACGCCTCGGTCGGCGGCCTGGGCGGTTGCCCTTATGCTGCGGGCGCTTCGGGGAACGTTGCCACCGAAGACGTGGTCTGGTTACTGAACGGACTCGGCATCGCCAACGGCATCGAGCTCGACGCGCTCGTAGACACCGCGGCATGGATCAGCGCCCAACTCGGCCGCGAGCCGGCCTCGCGCGTGGCCCGCGCGGTGCTTGCGAAGCGTGCCAAGGCTGCCTGCGCCTGAGTGCCCGTGCGGGCGCGGTGCAGGCACCGCGTTTCTGCGTTGAACTGCGCCGCGCCTTCCACCAGATCATGTCAGCGCGGCGCCCCGGGCGCGGAGCGCTGTTTGCGGGCACGCCACGCCCGGCGCGGCAAGCCCGCGAGGCGGCCGGCGTCGATTCGTTCATAATCGGCCCTGTACTTCGAGAGGCGGCGCGCACGAACGCGCAGCCCGTGGCCAACAGAGAGATTCACCATGAAGGTTCCCTCACCCTGCATCAACATTTGCCGCATGAGCGCGGACACCGGCTGGTGCGAAGGTTGTCAGCGCACGATCGAGGAGATCACGCGCTGGAGCCGGACCGACGATGGCGATCGGCGCACGATCCTCGCCGCGGTCGCGGAGCGTCGCTCCTGGCTCCACGAGGCGGCAGCGGCTTCGGGCGCACGCGCATGAGCGGCGACGCGCTGTGCGTCGGGGTCTGCATGATCGACTGGGACTCGGGCGTGTGCCTCGGTTGTGGACGAAGCGCCGATGAAATCAATGGCGTGCCGGTGGCGGCCGTGCGCGAAGGGGGGGGCGCCGGCGCGCTGCCCGGCGTTGCGGACCCTGGCGCGGCCACCGCGCCGGGTGGTGCCCCCTTGCCCCCCAATGTCGCGGCTCAGGTCGGGGAGGGCAGCGATTGAGCACGCCCTCGCCCCTGCCCGCCACCCTGGAGGTCTTCGAGCGCGGCTGGCTGTCGGCCAACAACGTGCTGCTGTTCGATGGCGGCGCGGCGACGCTGGTCGATTCGGGCTACGTGACCCACGCCGCGCAGACGGTCGAGCTGGTGCGCAAGGCGCTCGACGGTCGCGCGCTGGCGCGCCTGGTCAACACCCACTCGCATTCCGACCACATCGGCGGCAATGCCGCGGTGCAACGCGCCTTCGGCTGCACGATCGCGGTCCCAGCGGGCATGGCGGACGCGGTCGAGCACTGGGACGAGGAGGCGCTGCTGCTCCGCCTCGCCGACCAGGCCGGCGAGCGCTTCACCCACGACGCCACCCTGGCAGCCGGCGAGCGCTTCGTCGCCGGTGAGCTCGAATGGCAGGCGGTGGCGGCGCCCGGCCACGACATGGACGCGCTCGCCTACTACAACGCCGAGCGCCGCATCCTGATCTCGGGCGATGCGCTGTGGCGCGACGGTTTCGGCATCCTGTTCGCCGAGGTGCTTGGCAGCGGCGATGCGCTCGGCGAGGCGCGCCGCACGCTGGAGGCGATCGGCCGGCTCGCGGTCGATACGGTGATTCCCGGTCACGGGGCGCCCTTCGTCGAGTTCGACGACGCGCTCGAACGCGCCTTCGCGCGCCTCCGCGCCTTCGAGGCCGACGGCGCACGCATGGCGCGCAATGCGATCCGTGCCTGCCTCACCTTCAAGCTGCTCGAGGTGCGCGGCATGGCGCTCGACGAACTGGCGCGCCACCTCGACGAGACACCGCTCTACCGCACCGCCAACGCGCGCTATCTGGGCCTCGATGCCGATGCGCTCGCGGGCTGGCTGGTCGCCGAGCTCGAACGCGCTGGCGTCGCGCGCCGCGAGCACGGACACCTGGTCGTCCTCTGACCCATGCGCGCGCGCGGAGCCGCTCTGTGTTCGTGCAAGCGCCCCCGCGGCGGGCCTGCGCCGGCTGCGGGGGCGCGATGCTGAGCCGGCTGATCCACGCTGAACGCCCCGACGCGCTGCGCCACGGCCTGCGCTGGCTGTACGCCTTCGTCCGCCCGCAGCGGCGCGCGATCGCCGGCCTGCTGGCGCTGTCCCTGCTCGCCTCGCTGCTGGTCCTGCTGCAGCCCTGGCTGACCAAGCTGCTGATCGACGACGGGCTGATTGCGCGCGACTACGGCATGCTGGTGACGGTGGCGGCGGCGATGATCGCCGCGGGCATCGCCGGCACCGTGCTCGCCGGTGTCAACCGGCTGCTCCATACGCGGCTCTCCGGCACCATCCTGTTCGCGCTGCGCAGCGACCTCTACCGTCACCTGCAGACCCTGTCGCCGGCCTTCTACGGACGCCAGCGCCTGGGCGACCTGATGTCGCGCATCGACGGCGACGTCGCCGAGATCCAGCGTTTCGCGGTCGATAGCCTGTTCGCCGCGGTGAGCAGCGTGATTGGATTGATCGGCGCGGTGGCGATGATGCTCGGTCTGTCGTGGAAGCTGTCGCTGCTCGCGCTCGTGATGGTGCCACTCGAAGTGGTGTGGTTGCGCCGCATGCGACGCAGGGTCGAGGCGCGCACGCGCACCGTGCGCGAGCGCGCGGCCGATGTGTCGAGTTTCCTGGTCGAGACCTTGCCGGCGATGAAGTTCATCCAGGCCTCGCGGCGCGAGGCCGCCGAGCGCGTCCGCCTCGATGCGCTCGGCGCGCGCTACCTCGACGATCTGCTCGGCCTGCAGCGCACCGAGTTTCTCACCCACGCGGTGCCGGGCACGCTGACCTCGCTGACGCGCGCCGCGGCCTTCCTGATCGGTGGCGGGTGGGTCATCGACGGCAGCTGGCAGCTCGGCGCGCTGATCGCGTTCTCGACCTATCTCGGCATGGCGACCGGTCCGGTCAACAGCCTGCTCGGGCTCTACGTCGCGATCCAGCGCATGAGCGTGAGCCTGATGCGGGTCGGTGAGCTGCGCGAGGCTGCCGCCGAGGTGCAGGGGCCGCCTTCGCCGCCTGCCTTGCTGCCGGCCTGGCAGGGGCGGGTCGAGTTCGACGGCGTGGTGTTCCGCCACCGCGAGCGCACCGAAGCGGTGCTCGACGGTGCCAGCCTGGTGATCCCGGCCGGCAGCAAGGTCGCGCTGAGTGGCGCCTCGGGGGCCGGCAAGTCCACCCTGATCGACCTGCTGCACCGCCACTACGACCCGGCGACCGGCACCCTGCGGCTTGACGGCGTCGACCTGCGCACGATTCCGCTCGGCGAACTGCGCCGCGTGGTGGCGGTGGTGAGCCAGGACATCGTGCTGTTCCGCGGCTCGCTTGCCGACAACATCCGCTACGCCGCGCCGGGGGCGGGCGACGACGCGGTGCGCACGGCGGCGGGGCGGGCACGCCTGGATGAGCTGGTGGCGAGTCTGCCACACGGGCTGGACACGCCGCTCGGCGAGCGTGGCCAGCAACTCTCCGGCGGCCAGCGCCAGCGCATCGCGATCGCCCGCGCGCTGCTGCAGGACCCCTGTGTGCTGGTGCTCGACGAGGCCACCTCGGCGGTGGATGAGGAGACCGAGGCCGCGGTGATCGCCGAGGTCGATGCGCTCTTCGCCGGGCGCACCCGCATCCTCATCAGCCATCGTGCGGCGACCCTGGTCGGCTGCGATGTGCGCGTGCGGCTCGCGGGGGGCCGGCTCGAGCGGGTTGCGAGCGCGGGGGGGGACTGAATGGGTGCGCCGGTGCGCATCGGCGTGATCGACAGCGGCTGTGCGGCCGGGCACGGCGTGCATGTCGCCGCGGCGGCGGCGTTCGTGCTCGCGGATGGCGGGGTGTGCCGTGCCGCAGCGCAGCCCGACGTGCTTGGCCACGGCAGCCGCATCGCCGACGTGCTGCTCCACTTTGCGCCGCAGGCCGAGTTGCTCGTCGCCCAGGTGTTCCGCGCGCGGCTGGCGACGACCGCGCTGCAGGTGGCGGCGGCGATCGACTGGGCGGTGGTCAACGGCGCGGATCTCATCAACCTGAGCCTGGGCCTGCGCGCGCCGCGCCCGGTGCTGGCCGAAGCCTGTGCGCGTGCGTGTGCAGCGGGCGTCGTGCTGTGCGCCGCGGCGCCGACACGCGGGCAGGCGGTATATCCGGCTGCCTTTCCCGGCGTGCTGCGGGTGACCGCCGATGCGCGTTGCGCGCGCGACGAGATCGCCGCGCTCGCCGCGGCCCACGCTGATTTCGGCGCTCACGTGCGCCCGCTCGACGACGCGCTTGCCGGGGCGGGCTCGAGCATGGCCTGCGCCCATGTGAGTGGGCTGGCGGCGTGCCACTTCGCCGCGGGCGGGGGGGCGGAGTCGCTGCGTGCGTGGCTGGTGGCGCAGGCGCGCTATCACGGGGTGGAGAATCGGGGCGCCGCCGCGCCTTCCCTGTAGGCGGGGCGCGTGCCTCGGGGCGGCGCGATGCGCCGCCTGATGCCGGGGCGGCGCGGTGCGTCCGCAGGCAGGAGCGCGCTTCCGTGCTGCGGGTGAGCTCGAGCGGGCCGAGTGGTCATCGGTTCGCAACAAGCGGATACAATCGCGGCTCTTTTCCCTGGAATCGCAAACATGCAAGCGACCGTCGACTGGATCAACGGCTGGGTGTGGAGCCCGGCGCTCGTCTATCTGTGCCTGCTCGTGGGTCTCTACTTCTCGATCCGAACCCGCTTCATGCAGGTCCGCCACATGGGCGAGATGGTGCGCGCGATGTTCCGCGGCAAGAGCTCGGCCGCCGGCGTGTCGTCCTTCCAGGCACTGACGATCGCGCTCTCCGGCCGGGTCGGCACCGGCAACATCGCCGGCGTCGCCACCGCGATCGGCTTCGGTGGTCCGGGCGCGATCTTCTGGATGTGGATGGTGGCCTTCCTCGGTGCGGCCACCGCCTATATCGAGTCGGCGCTCGGCCAGATCTACAAGACCGAGCATCATGGTCTTTACCGCGGCGGTCCGGCCTACTACATCGAGAGGGGCCTGGGCTGGCGCGTCTATGCGATCGTGTTCGCGGTCGCCACCGTCATCGCCTGCGGCCTGCTGCTGCCCGGCGTGCAGACCAACAGCATCGCCGCCAGCATGGAGAACGCCTTCGGCGTCGCGCCTGCGGTCACCGGCACCATCATCGTGATCCTGCTCGGCCTGATCATCTTCGGCGGCGTGCGTCGCATCGCTCAGGTCACTCAGGTCGTGGTGCCCTTCATGGCGCTCGGCTACATCCTCGCCGCGGCGGTGGTGGTGGCGCTCAACGTCGAGAAGGTCCCGGAGGTCTTCCGTCTGATCCTGTCGTCCGCGTTCGGCATGGATGCCGGCTTCGGCGCGATGATCGGCCTCGCCATCCAGTGGGGCGTCAAGCGTGGCGTGTATTCGAACGAAGCCGGCCAGGGGACCGGCCCGCACGCGGCCTCCGCCGCGGAAGTGCCGCACCCGGCCGCGCAAGGCCTCGTGCAGGCGTTCTCGGTCTATATCGACACCCTGTTCGTGTGCTCGGCGACCGCCTTCATGGTGCTGATCACCGGCACCTACAACGTCACCGGCGCGGACGGTCAGCAGGTGTTCACCGGCCTGGCCAATATCGCCACCGGCACCGGCTTCACCCAGGCGGCGATGGAGCAGGTGCTGCCTGGCTTCGGCTCGATGTTCGTCGCGGTCGCGCTGTTCTTCTTCGCCTTCACCACGGTGATCGCCTATTACTACATTGCTGAGACCAACGTCGCTTACCTGACGCGCAACCTGCGTTCCGATGCGCTGATCTTCGTGCTGCGCGTGGCACTGATCGCTTCCGCGCTGTACGGCTGCGTGCGCACCAGCGACCTCGCCTGGGGCCTCGGCGACATCGGTGTCGGCATCATGGCGTGGCTCAACATCATCGCCATCCTCGTGCTGCAGAAGCCGGCCCTGCTGGCGCTGAAGGACTACGAGGCGCAGCAGGCACAGGGCCGCATCGAGCCACAGTTCGACCCGCGCGCGCTCGGTATCGACAAGGCCGAGCTGTGGGTGAAGCTCGCCGATCGTCGCAAGCGCGAGGCTTGATCGCTCCCGCGACCTCCTGGAGCGACCGCCCGCCGGCACTGGGCTATAGTGTTGGCGGGCGTTTTTCATTCGGAAGCTTCAATGCAGATTGTTCTCATCAGCGGCCTGTCCGGCTCGGGCAAGAGCATCGCGCTCAACGTGCTGGAGGACGCCGGCTTTTACGTTGTCGACAACCTGCCGGCCGTGCTGCTGCCGCAACTGGTCGCACACCTGCACGGCGCAGGCTGGCGGCGGGTGGCGGTGGCGATGGACATGCGCTCGGGCTCGAGCATCGCAGCCCTGCCGCAACAGGTCGAGGCCCTGCGCGCCACGGTGCGGGACCTGCGCTTCATCTTTCTCGAGGCGCGCGATGATGCGCTGATCGCACGCTTTTCGGAGACGCGACGGCGTCATCCGCTCGCGGTCGATGGGACGACGCTCGAAGAAGCGATCCAGCGCGAGCGTGGCGCGCTTTCCGCGATTGCCGAATTCGGTCATCGCATCGACACCAGCGACCTGCATCCGAACACGCTGCGCGCCTGGGTGAAGGACTTCATCCACATGGCGCCGACCGAAGGAATGACGCTGATGTTCGAGTCCTTCGGCTTCAAGTACGGCATTCCGCTTGACGCCGACCTGGTGTTCGATGTCCGCTGCCTGCCCAACCCGCACTACGATCCTCGCCTGCGCCCGCTGACCGGGCGCGACCAGCCGGTGATCGAATTCCTGCAGAGCGTCCCCGAGGTTGGGCGGATGGCGCAGGACATCCACGATTTCGTCGCCAGGTGGCTGCCGGCCTACCTGCGCGACAATCGCAGCTATCTGACCGTGGCGATCGGCTGTACCGGTGGCCAGCATCGCTCGGTGTATATCGCGGAATGGCTCGGTGAGCGCTTCCGCAGCCAGGTCGACGTCATCGTTCGCCATCGCTCCGCGGCCCGCCGGGCGGCCGACCGCGCCGCGGGCAAGGTGGATGCGCCTGGAGCCGGGAACGGGCAGTGAAGCTGGGCCTCGCAGGCTGGTGGGCGTTGCTGCGCCCCGGTGACGTGGTGGTGGCGGCGGCCGGGCTCTGCGTGTGCGCTTACGCGGTACTGAGCCTGTGGCGTGGCGGGGCGCCCGATGGTGCGGTGATCCGTGCGGCTGGCAAGGTGGTGGCGGAGGTGGACCTCGCGCGCGCGCGGATGATCGAAGTGCCCGGCCCGCTCGGCGTGACCGTGGTCGAGATCCGCCCGGGGCGTGCGCGCGTCGCGTCAGATCCGGGGCCGCGCCAGTATTGCGTGCGCCAGGGCTGGTTGACCCAGGCCGGCGCGGTGGCGATCTGTGCCCCCAACCAGGTGAGCCTGAGCCTGAGCGGGCGCGCGGCGGACTATGACTCCCTCAACTATTGAACTCACCCCCAGCGCGGAAGACCGCCGCATCGCCCGCCATGCGGCGGCGGCGATCGTGCTCACCGTCGCCGAGGCGGCGATTCCGCTGCCGCTGCCGGGCGTCAAGCCCGGGCTCGCCAACATCGTCACGCTGGTTGTGCTGGCGCGCTGGGGCTGGCGCGAGGCGGTCTGGGTGGCGCTGCTGCGCGTGCTCGCCGGCAGCCTGCTGCTCGGCCAGTTCTTCGCGCCGAGCTTCTTCCTGAGTCTGGCGGGTGCGCTCGCGAGTCTGCTCGTGCTTGGCATGGCGATGCATTTGCCGCCGCGCTGGTTCGGCCCGGTGAGCCACAGCATCCTTGCCGCCTTCGCTCACATCGGGGCGCAGCTCGTGGTGGCGCGGTTGTGGCTGGTGCCGCACGACGGCGTGTTTTACCTGACGCCGGTGTTCGCGCTCGCCGCGGTGGTGTTCGGCTTGATCAATGGCCTGGTGGCCGCGCGCCTGCTGCAGGAACTGGCGGACGGCGGCCAGGAAAAGCCGGCGGAACGCTGAGCGCGCCGCGCCGTCCAACCGGGCACAGCCGGCGAGGGTTTGCCGGCGCAGCGGATGGAGGCGCGGGATGCGCGGAACGTGGTGGAAGTGGCTGAGCGCCGTGCTGGCGATCGTCTGCGGGCTGGTGTTCGGCTGGATCGCCGGCGCGGGCCTGGTGCAGGCCGCGCCCCTCGCGGCGATGAACGCGCCGCCCGCTGTGCAGGCGGCGCAGGGATGGGTGGGGAGCGATCAGCCGCGGCGCGCGTTGAGCCACTCAAGTGCGCGCTTCCAGCCGTCTGCCGCCGCGGCCGGTCGATAGCTCGGTCGGTAATCGGCGTGGAAGGCGTGGGGGACGTCGGCATAGAGCTGAATGGTGCTCGGGCTGCGGGCTGCCGCCAGTGCAGCCTTCATCTGTTCGACGTCGGCGACCGGGATGCCCTGATCCTGCCCGCCGTAGAGGCCGAGTACCGGTGCGTGCAGCGCACCGGCGACGTCGAGCGGATGGCGCGGGGTCAGCGTCGAGGCGGTGCCGGTGAGCCGGCCGTACCAGGCCACGCCCGCCTTCAACGCCGGGTTGTGTGCGGCGTAGAGCCAGACGATCCGCCCGCCCCAGCAGAAGCCGGTGATCGCCAGCCGCTCCGCGTCGCCGCCCTGCGCTGCAGCCCAGGCGGCGCAGGCGTCGAGGTCAGCCATGACCTGGGCGTCGGGAACCTTGGCGACGATGTTCTGCAGGATGTCGGGGATGTTCTGCAAGGTGCGCGGGTCGCCCTGGCGGAAGAACAGTTCGGGCGCGATCGCCAGGTAACCCTGGTGGGCGAACCGCCGGCAGACGTCGCGGATGTATTCATGGACGCCGAAGATCTCCTGCACCACGAGGACGATCGGCAGCTTGTCGCCGCTCGCCGGGCGTGCGAAATGAACTGGCAGGCTGCCGCCTTCCACGGCGATGCTGGCGTCGCCGGTGGCGAGCCCGGTGGTGGGGGTGCTGATCACGGTGCTGGCGTGGACCGGCTGAACGGCGAGCGCAAAGCCGGCGGCGGCGAGCGTGGCAACGAACCCGCGGCGGTCGAGCCGGGTCGCGGGCAGGAGGCTTTTGAGCTGGTCGTGGTCGTCGGTCGTGTGGCTGATGGTGGCTGTCATGGTGTCGTTCTCCTCTGGCGCAGCATGGCCTTGTCTTGTGGCGCGTGCTGGTTCGCGGTCGCGCCCGGTAGAGACAGCGCCGAGTTGGTGCGCGTTCCGCGCCTGGAGGGGGGGCGACGAAGGGCGGGCGTGCGGGATCGGAACGGGTGACCCCAGTCCAGCTAAAAAAGCTCGCGGCGCAAGCCGCGAGCTTTCAAGGTGCCGCTTTGCTGCGATCGCGCTGGATCGCGATGTACGGGCTCAGCGCCGGCGCTGCGGGGGCGCGGCGCTCGCGCCGGCGGGACGGCCGGGCAAGTGACGGAAGGTGATGCGGCCCTTGCTGAGGTCGTAGGGCGACATTTCCAGCGACACATTGTCGCCGGCGATGATGCGGATGTGGTGCTTGCGCATCTTGCCGCCGGAGTAGGCGATCAGGTTGTGACCGTTATCGAGCGTCACGCGGTAGCGGCCGTCGGGCAGCACCTCGGTGACGGATCCGTGCATTTCGATGAGTTCTTCCTTGGCCATGTCGGGGCTCCTGTAGTTTGTTCCGGCTCCGGCGTGTGTGCCGGGCAGGAAAAGGCCTGCTCCGCCGCGGGCGGGCCTGTGGAGGCCGACTGCGATGCTGTGGCGCAGCAGCGACCGGGAAAAGCGGCACCTGGTCGGCGGGCCGGCTGAAAAATGCTGCGGTTGCGCGCCTCTTGCAGACGCAAGAGGCGCGCTGCGAAGGCGAGATTGGAGCGAATACGCGTGGCGCTCGGGATCGCTGCGCGGGTGACGATGACACCGTGCGTCATCGCACGTGTCGCCCGGATTGAATGCGCGCATCCACATCCGGATTTTTGTTCGATCGAGACTATATCATTTCAGGCTTTCGCCGTCCATGCGTCTGCTGCGCTGCGTCATCCAGCATGCCGTCGTAACAGGCGATCGAGCTGGTTCGCGAACGTCTTGCCGTCCGCAGCCGAGAATGCCGCGGGCCCGCCGGTGTCGACGCCGGTGGCGCGCAGGGTGTCCATGAAATTGCGCAGGTCGAGCAGCTCGCGGATGTTATCGCGGGTGTAAGGCTCCCCGCGCGGCGACAGGGCGATGGCGCCCTTCGCCACCACCTCCGCGGCGAGCGGGATGTCGGCGGTGATCACCAGGTCCCCGGGCTCGACATGGGTGGCGATGTACTTGTCGGCCTCGTCGAATCCGCCGGGCACCTGGATCATCCGGATCGATGGTGACGCGGGCGTGCGCAGGAACTGGTTGGCGACCAGCGTGAGCGGGTGCTGCGTGCGCCCGGCGGCACGGAAGAGCATGTCCTTGATGATCACCGGACAGGCATCCGCATCGACCCAGATGTGCATGGCGGGAGGTCCTGTTGCGGGCGGCAGATGGTGCGGGAAAAATGCCCGGATCGAGATCCGGGCGCTGGCGGGCGACGCCTGGCAAGCCGTGCTGGAGCCGGACCGCCGTGCGGCTCGTCACATCAGACGAGGACAAAATCAGCGTGGGTCAGCGATGGCAGGGTGCCGATCAGGGCGATCTGGACCGAAGCACCCGCACCGCTGCCATCGGCATCGTAGAACAGCTTGCCGGTGTCGGTCTCGTAGACGATGTAGTCGTTGCTGTCAGAGGCGCGGCCGGTGCTGTTGGCCGTGAACTTGTCCGCGCCGATGACGCCTGTCGTGGTCGCGCCGAACCTGGTGAAGATCGCGTTCTCGAGCTGGATGGTGTCGTCTGCAGCCACGAAGTCCCTGATCTGGTCGACGTTGGTCGAGGCGTTGAGCGCGGTGTCGAGACGGAACAGGTCCGTGCCGCTGCCGCCGTTGAGGATGTCGTTGCCCGTGCCGCCGCGCAGCAGGTCGTTACCGCTGTCGCCATACAGCGTGTCGGTGCCGCCGTTACCGACAAGTACGTCGTTGCCGGCAAGGCCGTGCAGCTTGTTCGCTGCGGCGTTGCCGGTGAGCGTGTTGGCGCCGGTGTTGCCGATGCCGTGCAGGGCAACGGTGGCGGAGGTGCTGCCGAGGGTGAGGTTTTCGATGCCGGAGAAGGTGATGTTCCTGATCAGCCCGGACACCGTGCCACCCAGGGAGGCAGTGCTTGCAGTCGCCATGTTATAGACGACGGTATCGACGCCGCCCCATTCGGAGGCCGCATCTTCGATGACCCTGTCGAGATTCGAGTCGACGTGATACAGATCGTTTTCGTCTCCGCCGAGCATGGTGTCGTTACCCGTGCCGCCATCGAGGGTGTCGTTGCCGGCACCGCTGCTCAGCCGGTCATTGCCGGCGTAGCCGTAGAGCTTCTCGCTGGCATCACTATCGTAGGTCAGGCCGATCTTGTTGCCGAGGCTGTTGCCCCTGGCGGTGAAGGTCGAGTCCTCGTAGTAACTCATGTAAACGTCGATCTTCATGTTCTCGACGTTTGCACCCAGCGTGTAGCTGGTGAAGGTGCCCGAGGCGAGGACCTCGACGGTATCGCGTGAGCCCTGAGCAGACAGCTCGGTGACCTGGTCGGCTGCGCTATCGACCACGTAGTAATCGTCACCCGTCCCGCCCAGCATCTTGTCGGCCCCAGACTCGCCGTCGAGAAAATCGTTGCCAGCGCCGCCCGTCATCAAGTCGCTGCCGTCACCGCCCATGAGCTCGTCGTTGCCATTGCCGCCGTCGAGCGTATCGTTGCCCGCGCTCGCGCCGGGTTCGCCCATGTAACCCGAGTACCAGCCGTCGCCCATGAGGAAATCATCCCCGTCGCCACCCGCCAGCTTGTCGTTGCCTGCGAAGCCCACCATTTCGTCACCGTATGCGCTTCCGGTGATCACATCGTTGTGGGCGTGAAGGTAGGTCGCGGCCCGGTACCAGGCGGATGCCATGGCATCGTCGGCGTCCATGGCCTCGGACAGCCCGCGCAGCGACAGCCCGGTGGCGAAGCTGCCGGTCTGGCTCAGCACCGCCCTGGGCGTGCCGGACTCGCCGTCGACCGTGAACAGCTTGAAACCGGTGATGGTGCCGGCCAGCGTGTTCAGATTGAAACCCGAGCCGGTGAGCTCGAGCAGATGATTGCCGCTCTCGAGCGTGATCTTCGTGCTCGCGATCGAGCTGAGCACCGGGCTCTCACCATAAAAGAGGTCGTAAATGTCGAACTGCTGGGCGCTGCTGTAGCTGACTGTGGCCATGGCATTCTCTGGGTGTGATGAAATTGAGCGGAGGTCGCCGCGGCGCTGCGGTATCCGTGCCGTTCCGCAGCGGTCAAGGGCGGGCAGGCTAGCTATCCGGATGACATCCGTCAGCAGATTTTTGCGGGCGTTTGTGCAGTAGTGCTTCGTGGCCGGCATTCTGTCGCCGCCGACGGTCTGCCGCTGTGCGCGGGAGCAGGCGCTACGGGGGAGCGCGGGGGTGCTGCGGGGAGGGAGGATGGTCGCCTTGTAGACGGCCCGAACGGCAAAAAGGCCAACCTTGCGGTTGGCCTTTTTGCCTGATGCTGCTTGAGTTCTTGGTAGGCCGTGCGGGATTCGAACCTGCGACCAACGGATTAAAAGTCCGCTGCTCTACCAGCTGAGCTAACGACCCAAAAGCGAGGCCGAATGATAGTGGCCCGGTGCCCGTGCGTCAAGTCTAGGCGGGTTCTTGCGTCTCCGTTGCGCCAGGCTCAGCGGGTCAGGGTTCGCGCGTCATCAGCCAGTACTGGAGTTTCATTGTCGCGGTGGCGCCGGCGACGATGGCCAGGGTCGATAACGCGGCACCGAGGGCCAGTGTAGACAGACCCGAGACGCCCTGGCCGAGCGTGCACCCGAGTGCGGTGACGCCGCCAAAGCCCATCAGCAGGCCGCCGGCGATGTGGCGCACGAGGTCGCCGGCGTCGCGGAAGCTCTCGATGCGAAAGCTGCGGGTGGCGAGCGCCATCGCGGCAGCGCCGGCGATCACGCCGAGGGCGCTGGCGATGCCGAAGCTCATCTTCCGGCTGGCGTCGCTCCACAACAGCAGCAACTCCAGCGTGTACGCGTGCGGAGCGACGAAGCTGAGCGATTCGGCGCGGCCGCTGTTGGTGGCGAGGAAGACCTCTTCCAGCGTATCCGGGTGTTCGCCAATGTGGCCGAGATGGCCGGTGACGTACCAGCCGGCGACCACAGCGAGGCCGACGAAGAGCCCGCCGAGGAGCACTTCCGCGCGGCGCACGTCACGACTGGCGAGCGCCCAGGCAAGCAGGCCGCCGCCGGCGGATGTGGTGGCGGCGAGCAGCGCGCTGCGCGCATCGAGCCCGCCCGCAGCGAGGAAGGCGGGCAGGGTCTGAGCGTGCGGGAGCTGCAACGCCACCGGATCGAGCAGCGTCACCCGCCATACGCCGCTGAGGCCGCGCAGCGTCATCGAGGCGCCGATGGCGAGGAACGCGAACACCACCACCGACTTCAGGTTGCCACCGCCGATGCGGATCAGCGTCTTGCCGGCGCAGCCCGAGGCGAGCGTCATGCCGACGCCGAAGGCGAATCCGCCCACCAGATGCGACAGCCAGGGCAGGCGGCTGCCGGTGTAGATCGTCTTCGCCGGGTCGAAGAGGCCGAGCGCCTGCAGTGCGCCGGTGCCCACGATGGCGACGGCGACGGCGAGCGCCCACATCCGCATCCGTGTCCAGTCGCCGATGTTCACCACGTCGGAGACTGCGCCCATCGTGCAGAAGCCGCTGCGCTGGCTGGCGGCCCCGAACACGGCGCCGATCGCGAAGCCGAGCCAGACGATGGTTGGCGCGGAGACGAGGGCGTGGTTCATGGCGCGGCCAGCGGTGATCAGGCCGGGCGGTTCTGGTAGGGCGTGGGATCGGGTACGCCGGCAGCGGCGAAGCCGGCCGCGCGCAGGCGGCAGGCCTCGCAGCGGCCGCAGGCGCGACCGTCATCGGCAGCCTGGTAGCAGGTGACGGTGATGCCGTAGTCCACGCCGAGTGCCAGGCCGCGGCGGATGATGTCTGCCTTCGTGAGGTCGATCAGGGGGGCGTGAATGCGCAGCTGCGCGCCCTCGACGCCGGCCTTGGTGGCCAGCCGCGCCATGTGCTCGAAGGCCTCGATGAAGGCTGGCCGGCAATCGGGGTAGCCGGAATAGTCGACCGCATTGACGCCGACGAAGATGTCGTTGGCGCCGAGCACCTCGGCCCAGGCGAGCGCGATCGACAGCATCACGGTGTTGCGTGCCGGCACATAGGTGATCGGTATGCCGGCATTATCCTCGTCGACCGGGACCGCGATGTCGGGGTCGGTGAGCGCCGAGCCGCCGAACTGGCCGAGATTGACGCTGGCGGTGCGGTGCTCACGGGCGCCGAGCGCCTGCGCCACGCGCTGCGAGGCGGCGAGTTCGGCGGCGTGGCGCTGGCCGTAGGCGACCGACAGGGCATAGGTCTCGAAGCCCATTTCACGCGCGATCGCGAGGCAGGTTGCGGAATCGAGGCCGCCGGACAGCAGCACGACGGCACGGGGCGGGATGTGGGGAGCGGTCATGGTTGTCGATGGAGTGCGGTGTGTGAGCCCGCCGCGCACGGGCTGCGCCGACGGGCTGCAGCGGTCAGCGGCCGCGCGCGTCGTTCCACAGGATCTTGTGGAGCTGGAGCTGGAAGCGCACCGGCAGACGGTCGCGCATGATCCATGCAGCCAGCGTGGCGGGCTCGAGCGCGCCGGCGACCGGCGACAGCAGCACGCTGCAGCGCTCGGCGAGGCGGTGCTCGGCGATCTGCGCGCGGGCCCAGTCGTAGTCGGTGACATTTGCGAGCACGATCTTGATCTCGTCGTGGGCGCGCAGCAGCGGGACGTTCTCGTAGCGATTGCGGGCGAGCTCGCCCGAGCCAGGCGCCTTGAGGTCGACGATGCGCGCGACGCGGGCGTCGACCCCGGCGATGTCGAGCGCGCCGCTGGTTTCGAGCGAGACGTCATGACCGGCGTCGCACAGGGCGGTGAGCAGCGTGATGCAAGCCTTCTGGGCGAGCGGCTCGCCACCGGTGACGCACACGTGGCGCAGGCCGTGGCCGGCGACCTCGGCGAGGATGTCGTCGAGCGTGCGGGTATTGCCGCCGGTGAAGGCGTAGGCCGTGTCGCACCAGGTGCAGCGCAGCGGGCAGCCGGTGAGGCGCACGAACACGGTCGGCAGGCCGACCCGGCTCGACTCACCCTGCAGCGAAGCGAATATTTCGGTGACGCGCAGGCGGACGGCGGTGGCCGTCCGCGCGATGTTGCCGGTCATGCGGGAGCGCTCAGCGCGTATTCAGGCGCTGGCGGGCGACCTGGGCGGCGTTGCTCTGCGGGTAGCGCTCGACCAGCGACTGCAGCGTGCGCCTGGCGTTGGCGGCGTCGTTCATGGCCTGCTGGCTGTTGGCCAGCCCCAGCATGGCGTCGGGGGCGACATTGTCCTTCGGCCACTTGTCGGTGACGGTCTTGAAGTGTCGCGTCGCGCTGGCGACGTCGCGCCCCTGCAGCGCGGCATTGCCGGCCCAGAAGTGCGCGCCGGCGGTGAAGTTGCCCGCCGGATAGCGGGTGATGAAGCGCTCGAATGCGGCTTGAGCGTCCTTGTGCCTGCCGTTCTTGAGCAGCGCGAGAGCACCCTCATAGTCGGTCGATTCGGACGCCGAGACGGAGGGCGTCGGCGCCCCGGCAGCCGGGGCTGCCGGGGCGGGATCCTCGGAAGCCGGGGCTGCCGCAGTACCGTTCACGGTCCCGCCTGACTCGAACTTGCGCAAGCGCGCGTCGAGATCGACATAGAAATCCTTCTGCCGCTGCTTGAGCGTCTCGACCTCGTTGGTCAGCAGCTCGATCTGGCCACGCAGGCGCGCCATCTCGGCGCGCATCTGCTCGTTCTGCATGGCGAGTTCGAGCTGACCGCGGCTCGTGGTCTCGATCTGGCCCTGAACATCCTGGCGCAGCTGGATGAGCTGGTTGCGTGCCTCGGTATCACCCCCGAACAGTTGGGCGTGCACCGGCGCGGCCGGCACGAGGGCAAGCATTGCAACGAGCGGCAGAAGGCGTTTCATGTCCGGACTCTCTTAGAACTCGCCCGAGTAGAGCATGTCGCCACGACGGTTCTCGGCGTAGCAGGTCTCGGTGCGGTCTTCGCAACGCGGCTTCTCTTCGCCCAGGCTCACGGACTCGATCTGCGCCTCCTTGGCACCCAGCAGCATCAGGGCCTGCTTGACCACGTCGGCACGCTTCTGGCCCAGCGCCAGGTTGTATTCACGGCTGCCGCGCTCGTCGGTGTTGCCCTGGACGAGCATCTTCATCTGCGGGTTCTGCACCAGGAAACGGGCGTGGGCTTCGACCAGCGCACGGGCTTCCTGCTTGATCACGAAACTGTCGAAGTCGAAGAACACGCTGCGCTTCGAGAGGATGTTGTTGGGGTCGGTCAGCGCTGCGATGCCGCTGCCGCTGGCGCTGCCGGCGGTCACGGTGGCGACGCCTGCGCCACCGTTCTGGGTCGACGCGCCGGTGTTTTCGGGGCCGGTGCTCGAGCAGGCGGCGAGGGTCAGGGCGAGCAGGGCGGGGAGGACGAGTTTCTTCATGGATGTTGCTCCAGTACTAGTTTTGAGACAGCAGAAAGGAAAGCACGGCTTTTGGCGCCGCTTCGTTATTACCGGATCTGCGGACCCCAGGCGGGTTCGCGGACGTCGGCGGCCTGCACCGTCAGCCTTTGGCGGATGCGCCCGTCAGTCGACACCGCCGACAGCACGCCCCGGCCACCGCTGTCGGTGGCGTAAAGGATCATGCGGCCGTTGGGGGCGAAGCTGGGCGATTCGTCACGTGCCGAATCGGTGAGGATGGTGGTCTGCCGGGTGGCGAGGTCCTGCACGGCCACCTGGAAGCGGCCGGCATTGCGGGTGATGAAGGCGAGCAGCTTGCCGTCGAAGGATACGCGCGGCGACACGTTGTAGTTGCCGTCGAAGCTCACCCGCTGGGCGCCACCGCCACTGGCAGGAATGCGGTAGATCTGCGGACTGCCGCCGCGATCGGAGGTGAAGTAGATGTTGCCGTCGGCGCCCCAGAACGGCTCGGTGTCGATGCCCGCGGACTGCGCCAGGCGGCGCACGCCCGAGCCGTCGGCGCCAAGCGCGTAGAGCTGCGACTGGCCGTCCTTGGTCAGCACCACGGCGAGCTGGCTGCCATCGGGCGACCATGCCGGCGCCGAGTTGGAGCCCTTGAAGTTGGCGACCACGCGGCGCTGGCCGGTGGCAAGTGTGTGTACGTAGACGATCGGCTTCTTCTGCTCGAAGGAGACATAAGCCAGGCGCTGGCCGTCGGGCGACCAGGCCGGGGAGATGATCGGCTCGCGCGAGCGCAGCGCGGTGGCGGCATTCATGCCGTCGGCGTCGGCGACCTGGAGCTCGAAGTTGGGGCCCGACTTGATCACGTAGGCGATGCGGGTGGCGAAGTAGCCGGGCAGACCGGTGAGTTTCTCGTACACGAAGTCGGCGATGCGATGACCGACCAGGCGGTTCTGCGCCGGGCTCATCGGCAGCGCCATGGCGCCGAGCTCCTGCTGCTTCTGGGCGTCGAAGAGGCGGAAGCGTGCCTCGTAGCGGCCGTCGGCGAGCGGGATCAGGCTGCCGGTGAGGACCGCGTCGGCGCCACGGCCACGCACCGCGGCGAGGTCGGGCATCACCGACTCGGGCATCGGCAGCGGGCCGGTGTCGATCAGGGTGAACAGGCCGCTGCGCTCGAGATCGGCGCGGACGACGTCGGTCACGCTCTGCGGCAGGCGACCCTCGTTCTCGAAGATCGGGATGATGACCGGGAAGCGCGCGGCACCGGTGCCGGTGATCTCGATCGAGAGCTGGGCGTGCGCGCCGAGCGTGAGGCTGGCGAGCAGGCCGGCGAGGAAGAGGCGGAATGCGTGCAGTGTTTTGATCATGCGGGGTTTTCTCCAGCCGCGGATTATAGACATGACGGGCTCAATCGTCCGCCAGCGGACGGAATTTCAGCTCCAGCGTGCGCTGGAACTGGCTACGGTTCTCCGGCAGAGGCAGCGGGCTCGAGCGCCGGATCGAGCGTTCGATCGCCTCGTCCAGCGCCGGCACGCCCGACGAGCGCTTCAGGCGCACGTTGAGGACCTCGCCGCTCGGCAGCTGATCGACCTCGAACACTGCCTCCGGGTTGCCGCTGAGCCCGGGCGGACGCAGCAGGTTGCCGCGCACCTTGGCGGCGATCGCTGCGCGGTATTTGTCGAGATCACCGCCCGCCGCGCCCGCAGCGGCGCCCTGGGCGGCCGCGCGCGCGCCTTCCTGAGCCATCAGGCTGGCAAGGCGGGCCTGCTCGGCGCGTTGCGTCTCCTGCACGAGGCGCTTTGCCATGTAGTCCTCGATCGGCTTGGTGTCCGTCTTCGGCTGCGGCCTGGGTTCGGGCTTGGGCTGCGGCTTCGGCTCCGGTTTGGGTTCGGGTTTGGGCAGCGGCTTCAGTTCTGGTTTGGGTTCCGGCTTGGGCTTGGGAGGTTCGGGCTTGGGAGGTTCGGGCTTGGGTTCGGGCTTCTTCTCCGGTGCCTTGGCCACGATTTCGGGCTTGACCACCGGTTTGGGCGGTTCAGGCTTTGGCTCGGGCCGGGGTTCCGGCCTGGGTTCGGGCTTTGGCTCGGGTCTGGGCTCGGGTTTCGGTTCCGGTCGGGGTTCGGGCCGGGGCTCTGGCGCCGGCTGCGGGCGCGCCGCGGGCGCACTCGTGCGCGCCGGCGCGGAGGCGAGCCCGACCTCGAGCGCGGCCGGCGGCGGGCTTTGCCAGCGCACGCCGAAGAACAGGAACAGGAAGAGCCCCAGGTGGACGGCGACGGTCAGGCCCAGGGACTGCCACTTGCCGGGGGGCTCGCGATGGGACGGTGCTGCGCGTTCCCTCATTTCTGGGTCGTCGCGCTCTGGGTGACGAGGCTGATCTTGCGCACGCCTGCGCCGCGTGCGACTTCGAGCACGTCGATGACCTTCTGGTAGTCCAGCTTGCTGTCGGCTGCGACCAGGAAGGCTTGTTCGGGGTTCTTCGTCAGGGCGTCCTGCAGCGCGATGCCGAGCTGATCCTTGCGGATCGCGCGCGCGTTGCCGCTGGTGCTGGGCCGCAGCGCGAGCGCACCGTCGGCCTTGACCTCGATGAAGATCGCCTCGGATTGCGGCGGCGGCGTGCCCGCCCCGGCGGAGGGGATGTTGATGGTGCCCTGCTGGATCATCGGCGCGGTGACCATGAAGATGACCAGCAGGACCAGCATCACGTCGATATAGGGCACGACGTTGATCTGGTTAATGAGACGGCGTTGGCGCATCGATCGATCTCCGCCCGCGTCAGCGCAGGTTGCGCTGCAGGATGTTGGAGAACTCTTCCATGAAGCTCTCGAAGCGGATGCCGAGGCGGTCGATGTCGTGCGCGAAGCGGTTGTAGGCGACGACTGCCGGGATGGCGGCGAAGAGGCCGATCGCGGTGGCGACCAGCGCCTCAGCGATGCCGGGTGCGACCTGGGCGAGGGTGGCGGCGCCGACGCTGGACAGTCCGCGGAAGGAGTTCATGATCCCCCACACGGTACCGAGCAGGCCGATGTAGGGCGACACCGAGCCGACCGAGGCGAGGAAGGCGAGGTGGGCCTCAAGGTCGTCGATCTCGCGTTGATGCGTTGCACGCATCGCGCGCCGGGCACCGTCGAGCGTGGCGCCGTGATCGTGGCCCTTGGAGCGCAGCTTGGTGAACTCGCGGTAGCCGGCCTCGAAGATGCGCTCCATGCCTTCGGCCTGGTGGCGGCCCGCCGATTCGAACAGGGTGTTGAGGTCGCCGCCGCTCCAGAAATCGCGCTCGAAGTCGTCGGTCGCGGTGCGTGCGTGGCGGATCTGGAAGGACTTGCGGAAGATCCAGTACCAGGAGACGAGCGACAAGGTGGCCAGCAGCGCCATGACGAGCTGGACGAGGATGCTCGCCTGGGAGATCAGGCTGAGGATTGAAAGGTCTTGAGTGACGGTCATGCTTGGCTTTCGAGGAGTGCGTGCAGGGAGGCGGGAAGGGCTGCGGGCCGGAGGCGGCGCATATCTACGCTGGCAACGAGGACTCGCGCGCTGAACAGAAGTTCGTTGTCGCGGTGGATCTCGTGATCAAACACGAGGCTCGCGCGGCGCAGGGTGGCGATTCGGGTGCGCACTTCCAGCGCGTCGTCGAGGCGCGCCGGCGCGAGGTAGTCCGCCTGCACCGAGCGCACGACGAAGCCGAGCTGCTGCTCGGCCAGCATCACCTGCTGGCCGATGCCGAGCGCGCGCAACCATTCGGTGCGCGCACGCTCACAGAATTTGAGATAGTTTGCGTAATAGACGACAGCCCCGGCATCGGTGTCTTCGTAATAGACTCGAACCGGCAGGGAATAGCACGACGACACGGGTAACGACTCGCTACCCGTGTCTCGATCGGATTTCGGTTGCATTGCAGCATTCTAGCCGAGCTTTGGGGCTGCATGCACGTTTGTTGCAAAGCGTGCAACCGTTTTTGCGCGTGTGCTTACTGCTTGTTGTAGAAGCGCTTTTCTGTAAATGTTGTTGGTGGCGGCGACGTCCTCGCGGTGGGCCCGGTCCGGCTCTCGTGCGGTGCGTCGATGTCACGGGAAAACCGACGTGGCACTCCCCTTCTTCGGCAAGAAACCGGCTTCGCCTGCGCCCGCTGCGGAGCGGCGTGCGACCGTCGCGCCGGAAGCTCACGATGCGGACCCGCCCACCGAATTGTCCGGGCTGGACTTCACCGGCACCGATCACGGTCGGGCGCTGGCTCATGCGGCTGGACTGGTCGAGGTGCGCGAGTGTGGCAGCGGCATCGGTGCGGCCTTCGAGGAGGCCGCGGTGCTGTACGCGAACGGCAGCGACGCCGAGGCGCTCGCGTTGCTCGAGGCTGCGGTGGGTGATGCGACGGGCGGCTGCGGCGAGGGGGCGTGGCTGATGCTGCTCGACCTTTACCGGCTTGGTGGCCTGCGTCAGCGCTTCGAGTCACGGGTGCTCGACTACGCCACCCGGTTCGAGCGCTCGCCACCGCCGTGGGAGGATCTTTCCGCGGGGGCGGGCAAGTCCGCCAGCGGGCGGACCCCGCTGGTGAACCTCAGCGGCCAGCTGTCGGCGGCGGCCGAGCGCCAGTTTGCGCAGGTCGCGGCGATCGCGCGCCGCAGTGGCGGGGTGCGGATCGATGTCGGCAAGGTGCGCGGTGTGGACGATGGCGGCTGTGGCGTGTGGCGCCGGCTGCTGGCCGAGCTCGGCGCGGAGCGTGTCGGCGTCGAACTGGTCAACGTGCATGCACTCGCCGAAGTCCTCGCTCAAAGGCTGCAGGCTGGGCGGGCGGACGCGCGCGATAGCTGGCTGATGCTGCTCGAGCTGTTGCAGTATGGCGGCGATCAGGGGCGTTTTGAGGATGTCGCGGTCGATTATGCGGTGACCTTCGAGGAGTCACCGCCGTCATGGGAGCGTCGGGGGCGGCTGGATGCGGCGCCGGTGGTGCCGGCCCGCGTGGCGCCGCCTGCCGATCCGGAGGGCTTCGAGTTCGACGGTGAACTGAGCGGAGGCGGTAATGAGACGCTCAAGCGCTTCGCGGCCTTCGCCGCCGAGCGCCGCTCGACCCGGGTCGAGTGCGCGCGCCTGCGGCGGATCGACTTCGTGTGTGCGGGCACTCTCTTCAACATGCTCGCGACGCTGCAGGCTCAGGGTAAACTCGTGAGCCTTGCCAACGTGAACGCCATGGTGGCGGGCCTGTTGCGCGTCATGAGTGTCGACAACGTCGCCCACGTCACCCTGCGTCATTGAACAACGCATCAGCCCCGGCACGACCGCGGGCGGAGAGACCGAATGGAACAGTATCGCGGCACCACCATCCTGTCGGTGCGGCGCGGCAACCGCGTCGCCCTTGGCGGGGACGGCCAGGTCACCCTGGGCAACATCGTCATCAAGGCCTCGGCGCGCAAGGTGCGCACGCTCTACAACGGCCAGATCCTCGCCGGCTTTGCCGGCGGCACCGCCGACGCCTTTACGCTTTTCGAGCGTTTCGAGGCCAAGCTCGACAAGCACCAGGGCAACCTGCTGCGCAGCGCGGTCGAACTCGCCAAGGACTGGCGCACCGACCGCATGCTGCGCCGGCTCGAGGCCATGCTGGCGGTGGCCGATCGTGAGCACTCGCTGGTGATCACCGGCAACGGCGACGTGCTCGAGCCCGAGCAGGGCATCGTCGCCATCGGCAGCGGCGGCGCCTATGCTCAGGCCGCGGCGCGCGCGCTGATCGAGAACACCGAGTTCGATCCCAAGGAGGTCGTGTCAAAGGCGCTTTCCATCGCCGGCGACCTGTGCATCTACACCAATCACCACCACACCATCGAAGTGCTGGATTGAGAGCGAACGCATGACCCAGATGACCCCGCCGGAGATTGTCTCCGAGCTCGACAAGCACATCGTCGGCCAGGACAAGGCCAAGAAGGCCGTCGCCATCGCGCTGCGCAACCGCTGGCGCCGCGCCCAGGTCGAGGAGCCGCTGCGCAGCGAGATCACCCCCAAGAACATCCTCATGATCGGCCCCACCGGCGTCGGCAAGACCGAGATCGCACGCCGCCTGGCGCGCCTGGCCAACGCGCCCTTCATCAAGATCGAGGCAACCAAGTTCACCGAAGTGGGCTACGTCGGCCGCGACGTGGACACCATCATCCGCGACCTCATGGAGATCGCGATCAAGGACGGCCGCGAGTGCGCGATGAAGTCGGTGCGCGACCGCGCGCTCGACGCCGCCGAGGACCGCGTCCTCGACGCCCTGCTGCCCCCGGCGCGTCCGGTCGGCTTCAACGCCGAAGCCGAGCCAGCGCAGGATTCCGCCACCCGGCAGAAATTCCGCAAGAAGCTGCGCGAGGGCGAACTCGACGACAAGGAGATCGACATCGAGGTCGCCGCCGCGCCGATGCAGGCCGAGATCTTCGCGCCGCCGGGCATGGAGGAGCTCACCCAGCAGATCCAGGGCATGTTCCAGAACCTGGGCGGGGGCAAAAAGAAGCAGCGCAAGCTGCAGATCCGCGAGGCGCTCAAGCTGCTCGCCGACGAGGAGGCCGCGCGCCTGATCAACGACGAGGAGGTCAAGCTCGAGGCCGTGCGTTCGGTCGAGCAGAACGGCATCGTGTTCCTCGACGAGGTCGACAAGATCGCCGCGCGCAGCGACGTGCAGGGCGCCGACGTGTCGCGCCAGGGCGTGCAGCGCGACCTGCTGCCGCTGGTCGAAGGCACGACGATCTCGACCAAGTACGGCATGATCAAGACCGATCACATCCTGTTCATCGCCAGCGGCGCCTTCCACCTGTCCAAGCCGAGCGACCTGATCCCCGAGCTGCAGGGCCGCTTCCCGATCCGTGTCGAGCTCGAGTCCCTGTCGGTGGAAGACTTCGCCCGCATCCTCACCAGCACCGACGCCTGCCTGACGCGACAGTACGCGGCGCTGCTGGCGACCGACGGGGTGACGGTGGAGTTCACCGACGAGGGCATCCGCCGCCTCGCCGAGATCGCCTTTCAGGTTAACGAGAAGACCGAGAACATCGGCGCCCGCCGCCTGTACACGGTGATGGAGAAGCTGCTCGAGGAGGTGTCCTTCTCCGCCGGCCGCAGTAGCGCGACGCAGACCGTCGCGGTCGACGCCGCTTACGTCGATTCCCGCCTCGACATGCTGGCGCAGCGCGAGGATCTGGCGCGCTACGTGCTTTGAATTTCGCCAGGCGGTCCTGAATGCTGATCCGCATCGTCGAAATCCTCTTTCCGCTGTTCTTCATCACCGCGCTTGGTTTCCTCGTTGGCCGGCGCATGAAGCCGGACCTCGCGCAAGCCAACAAGCTCAACATGGATGTGTTCGTACCGGCGCTGGTGTTTGCGGCGCTGGCCAACAAGGCTTTCGAGGTCGCCGCCTTCCTGCCCCTCATCGTGGCGTCCACGTTCATGGTGGTGGGCTCCGGGCTGGCGGGCTGGGGGCTGGCGCGCGCGACCGGCATGCAGACCAGAACGCTGGTGCCGCCGATGATGTTCAACAACTGCGGCAATCTCGGCCTGCCGCTGGCGGTGCTCGCCTTCGGCGAACTTGCGCTGGCGCCGATGGTGGTGATGTTCATGGTGTCGAACCTGATCCACTTCTCCTTCGGCGCCTGGCTGCTCGACCATCGGGTCCGCTTTCACATGCTCTGGCGCGTGCCCTCGGTGATGGCGACCATGCTCGGCCTGTCGGTGAGCCTGACCCAGTTCGAGGTGTGGCCGCCGCTCCTTACCGCGATTCGCATGCTCGGCGAGATCTCCATCCCGCTGATGCTGTTCGGCCTCGGCGTGCGCCTGGCCGATTCGCGCATCGGCGCGGTCGGGGTCGGGGTCTTCGGTGCCGTGGCACGTCCGCTGGTCGGGCTCGCGCTGTCGTGGATCGTGTTGCAGTTCATCGACTTGCCGCCGCGCGAGCAGGCGCTGGTGCTGGTTTTTGGCGCGCTGCCGCCAGCGGTGCTCAACTTCATGTTCGCCGAGCGCTACGGTCAGGAACCCGACAAGGTTGCCTCGATGGTGCTGATCGGCAATGTGGCTGCGGTGGTGTTCCTGCCGCTCGCGCTGGCGCTGGTGCTCGACTGATTGTCGTCGGCGCTGGTGTAGCGAGCGGACTGGACGTCTGCGTTCAGAATCCGCCGAAGCGGTCGATGCGGCGCCGGTCACGCTTGGTTGGCCGCCCGTGAAGGTCGGCGCCGGGGGCTGCGGCAAACTTGCGCAGGTCGTGCGCACGCGCGCGCGCCTCTATGCTCTCGGCCGTTTCCTCGTAAAGGGTCTGCGCCGCGGTCGCCGAGCCCCGCTTGTCGGCGATGGCGCGCACGATGACCACGCGTGTGTCCTCGCCGATCGTGATCTCGAGGCGGTCTCCCATCTTCACGTCGCGCGCTGGCTTGACTGCCGCCCCGTTGAGCTTGACCTTGCCGCCGTCCACCGCTTCGGTGGCAGTGCTGCGGTGTTTGAAGAAGCGTGCCGCCCACAGCCACTTGTCGATGCGGGTGCGGGCGGCCTCGGCCAGGGTGCGTTCGGTCATGATGGGGTGCTCGATTCAGGGGCGCCGATGAACGACGGCGCTGCCGACATTATCGACAGCGCCGCGTCCGTGGCAACGTCCGGCGCCGGGCGCCGGCGGCGCGCCCTGATGTTGCGCGAGCGCGCGACTGCCGCCGTGGCGGTGCGGTGCTGGGGTCAGAACAGGCCTGAGATCGAGTTGATCAGGCCTTTCTTCAGTTCGGGCAGTGCCTCCTCGAAGGCGAGATTGACCTTGTTCGCGCTCGAGCCGATGCGGGTCTGGTAGGTCTTGTAAGCGGATTCCTCGTCATACGAGACCTGCGAGCCACCGCTGTTGCCCTGGCGCAGCCGGTGCCTCGTGCTTACCTGGGCCTTGCCCGCGCCGCGGATGCGCTCCTTGAGCTGCAGGTCGGTGATCATCGAGAAGTAGACATCCTTGACCGCTGCGCCTGCGATGCCCTCGGCCAGCGCGCCGACCAGCCCGGCAGCGGCGATGCCGCGGCCGCTGGCGCCGCCCACGTAGGCAGCCCCCGAGGCCAGCATCAGACCGCCGGCGGCGGCGACACCATAGCCCTGGTCGATCGCCGCTTCGAGCGCGGTGGGGGCGGACTTGCCGACCTGCAGGATGTTGGCCTGGAGGATGTAGTGTGCGGCGTCCGGGTCCTGCAGCAGCGTGTAGCCCTTGGCCTGCAGGGCCGCGGCGATCTGCTCGTGTACCGAGAGGTCGGGCTTGTCGGAGGTGTTGCGGATCTGCAGGAAGATCGTCCGCTTGTCGGCACCGACCGGATCGAGGAAGACGGTGTCGGACATCTTGGTCTGCACGTCGAGGTCGCGCTTGCTGATCGCGACATGGGTGGCGGCGCAGCCGGAAAGGGTGAGGGCGGCGATGGTGACGAGGGTGATTCGCTTCAGCATGGGAGGGCTTCCTTGATGATGAATGAGCCTTTCGGGCGAGTGGCTGCCGGGCGTGGCGGGCGGTGAGATCGGGGCGGGTCTTGAGTTGCGAAAATGAGAGATCAATTTCATGGAAATTCTATAGCAATATGTCATATGAATCGATGCGGCAGTTGTCCGGCGTGGTGCTTCTGGCGTGTTCGCACGTGTGAGCCGTTGCACGTCAGTTCACCCGCAGCACGCAAAAAACCCCGGCGCCCTCTCGGGGGCCGGGGTTTTGCGGGTGCTTCCTGCGCTGGCGCGGTCAGCTGATCATGCCGGCGCCCACCGTGTTGTTGGTGCTCTCGTCGATGACGATGAAGGCGCCGGTGGCGCGGTTGACCTTGTAGCGGTCGGCGACGATCGGTTGGGCGAGCTTGAGGGTGATGCGGGCGATGTCGTTCATCGCCAGGCCGCTCGTGGCTTCCTGCTCCAGCGTGTTCACATCGAGCCGGTAGTCGATGTTCGCGACCTTCGCTTTCACTTCGCGGGTGGTGTGGCGCACGAGGTAGGTGCGCGCCGGGCTCAGCGGCGTCTCGGATAGCCAGCACACGGTGGCGTCGATCTGTTTGACCGGTTCGGGCGCTTCGGCTGACTTGACGATGATGTCGCCGCGCGAGATGTCGATCTCGTCCTCGAGCAGCAGGGTCACCGACTGCTCGTGGATCGCGCGTGGCAGCGCGGTGGCGCCGAGTTCGATCTTCTTCACGCGGCTGCTCGCGCCCGAGGGCAGCACCGTCACCGCGTCGCCGACCGCCACCTCGCCCGACTCGACCCGGCCCATGAAGCCGCGGTAGTCGTGCAGTTCGGGGTTGGCCGAGTCCTGCGGGCGGCACACGTACTGCACCGGGAAGCGGAAGTCCTCGGCCTGTTCGGTGTGTGCGGCGGGGGCGTTCTCGAGGATGTCGAGCAGAGTCGGGCCGTCGTACCAGGAAAGGCGTTCGCCGCGGTCGACGATCATGTCGCCGGCCAGCGCCGAGATCGGGATGAAGCGCACGTCCGCAATGCCGAGCCTGGCGGCGAAGGCGAGGTAGTCGGCCTTGATGCGCTCGAACACGGCCTGGTCGTAGTCGACCAGGTCCATCTTGTTCACCGCGACCACCAGGTGGGGGATCCCGACCAGGCTGGCGAGGTAGGAGTGGCGGCGGGTCTGGGTGAGCACGCCCTTGCGCGCGTCGATGAGGATGATGGCGAGGTTGGCGGTGGAGGCGGCGGTCACCATGTTGCGGGTGTACTGCTCGTGGCCGGGGGCGTCGGCGATGATGTATTTGCGCCGGCCGGTGGAGAAGTAGCGGTAGGCGACGTCGATGGTGATGCCCTGCTCGCGCTCGGCCTGCAGGCCGTCGGTGAGGAGCGACAGGTCGACCGCGCCCATGCCACGCTTGGCGGAGGTCTTCTCGATGGCGTTGAGGGTGTCGGCGAGGATGGTCTTGGTGTCGAACAGCAGGCGGCCGATCAGGGTGCTCTTGCCGTCGTCGACGCTGCCGCAGGTGAGGAAGCGCAGCAGGCCGTTGTCGATTTCGGGGAGGTTTTCCAGGGCGGACATGGTTTGGATTCCTTTGTTCATGCTTTGAAATTCTGTTTGGCGTTTGGGGCTCGTGGCGTTTTCTGGCGGTGCAGTGGGTGGGGCAGAGGCAGCTGTGCTTGAGGCGGCTTTGGATTTGCGGCCTGACGGGGACGCGCGGGGTATTCCTTCCGGGGCTGCACCGCTGCGCGGTGCTTTGCGGAGGGTACGCAAATGAGCACCTTCGCTTCGCTCGGCTCGGACAGTCCTCGCCCCTTGACGAATACCCCGCACATCCCCGGCTACCGTGGTTGCTGCCCGATTGCACAAGAACCATCGAGTGTCGGCGCTGTGCTCGCTTGCGGTGCGGACTTTCGCGCGGCTTCAGCCCCGGTGTTTTGCCTTCCAATGAGCTGCATCCACGATTCCTGGATGCGTGCGGGGTGTTCCTGAAGGGGCGAGGACTGTCCGAGCGAAGCGAGTTCCGCAGCCCCGGAAGGAACACCCCGTGCGCGTCCGCGCCGCGAGCCGTCGAGCACCAACACTCAAGCCGCCATCAACAGCCCGATTAGAAGTAGCCTTCCTTCTTCCGCTGCTCCATCGACGCCTCCGAAGTCTGGTCATCCATCCGCGTCGCCCCGCGCTCGGTAATCGTCGTGGTCGCCGTCTCGGCGAGGATCTTCTCCACCGTGTCCGCATCCGACTCCACCGGCGCCGTGCAGGTGATGTCGCCCACGGTGCGGAAGCGCACCCGCACGTCCTCCACCACGTCGCCATCCCTGGCCGGGGTCACCTCGGTTACCGGCTGCAGCAGCCCGTTCTTGCGCACCACCGGACGCACGTGCGCGAAGTAGATCGACGGCAACTCCAGCTGCTCGCGCTGGATGTACTGCCACACGTCGAGCTCGGTCCAATTGCTGATCGGGAAGGCGCGGATGTTCTCGCCCTTGTGGCTGCGCGCGTTGTACAGGTTCCATAGTTCCGGGCGCTGGTTCTTCGGATCCCACTGACCGAACTCGTCGCGGAAGCTCATGATCCGCTCCTTGGCGCGCGCCTTCTCCTCGTCGCGGCGGGCGCCGCCGATGCAGGCGTCGAAGCCGAACTCCTCGATCGCCTCCAGCAGCGTTACCGACTGATGCTTGTTGCGCGACTCGCCCGCGTGCTTCAGCACCACGGTGCCACGCGCCATCGAGTCCTCCACCGAACGCACGATCAGGCGCTCGCCGAGCTCGGCGGCGCGCTTGTCGCGGAAGTCGGTGACCTCCTTGTAGTTGTGGCCGGTGTCGATGTGCATCAGCGGGAAGGGAAAACGCCCCGGGCGGAAGGCCTTCTCGGCCAGGCGCAGCAGGCAGATCGAATCCTTGCCGCCGGAGAACAGCAGCACCGGGTTGGCGCACTGGCCGGCGACTTCGCGCAGGATGTGGATGGCTTCGCCCTCGAGCCAGTCGAGGTGGGACAGCGTCTGTTTGGTCAGCGTGGACATGTTGCGATTACCGTTGCGGATGCTTGAGCGGATGTGTTCTGAATGCGCGCAGCGCGGCCTTGAGGCCGGCGTGCAGGGCGCCGAGGCGATGCTGCAGGCTGCGCCGCACCGCGCCGATCGCCGGGCTGTGCGCGGACTGCGCGGGATGCTTGCCGTTCATGATGTCAACCCTCCTTGACGTGCAGGCCGCACTCCTTGGTCTCCGGGTTCTCCCACCACCAGCGCCCGGCGCGCACGTCCTCGCCGACGGCGATCGCGCGCGTGCACGGGGCGCAGCCGATACTGGGGAAGAACTGATCGTGGAGCGCGTTGTGGGGCACCGCGTTGATTCGGATATAGGCCCATACCTCGGCCTCCGTCCAGTCCGACAGCGGGTTGAGCTTCTCCAGCCCATTGGCGGGGTCGAACTCGCGCACCGGCAGTCCGGCGCGAGTCACCGACTGCGCGGCGCGCAGGCCAGTGATCCACGCCTTGCGGCCGGCGAGCGCGCGCCGCAGCGGCTCCATCTTGCGCACGCCGCAGCAGGCCTTGCGCAGCTCGACCGAGTCGTAGAAGGCGTTGATGCCGTGGCTGCGCACATAGGTCTCGACCGCGCCGGCGTCGGGGAAGTAGATCTCGAGCTTTGTGCCGTAGCGGCGCTCGACCTCACCGATCAGGGTGTAGGTTTCCGCGGGCAGGCGACCGGTGTCGAGCGAGAAGACCGTGATCGGCAGCGCGTTCGACAGGATCAGGTCGGTCAGCACCATGTCCTCGGCGCCGAAGCTGTTCGCGAAGGCGAGTTCGCCGTGCGCGCCGAACTCGGCGACGGCCTCGCGCAGCAGTGCGAGCGCAGCGGCGGACCTGGCGCCCACGGTGGCGCGCAGGGCGTCGGTGAGTGCCGGTCGGGTGGCGGCGTTCACCGGCGCCGGGCGCAGGATCGAGACGCTCGCGTTCATGCCTGCACCTGCGGGCCGGCGCTGCGGTCGATGCGGCGGAACAGCGGCAGCGGATCCTTCACCGAGCGCTGGTAGGGCTGGGTGAAGTCGTCGATGCTGGCGAGTGCGGCCTCGAGCTGGGCGTCGGTGTAGCGCTCGGCGCGCGGCTCGAGGGCATCGAAGCCGCAGCGGGTCATGTAGTTGAACTGGTCGCGCAGGACCTCGCCGATCGCACGCAGCTCGCCGTCGTAACCGTAGCGGGTGCGCAGCAGGGTGGCGGCGGAGTAGCTGCGGCCGTCGGTGAACTTCGGGAAGTGCAGGCCGATGACGTGCAGCAGCGTGAGGTCATCGGCGAGCGCGGCGACGTCCTCGCCGGCGGCCAGCCACACGCCGACTTCACCGCTGCGCGCGCGCGCCAGCAGTTCGTCGCGGCGCGCCTGCCACACCGCCAGCGGCACCAGCACCGGGCCTGCTGGCACCGCGGTGTCGGCAGGCGCCTCGCCCTCGGCGAGGGTGACGGTCAGGCGGGCGTCGGCCACGACACGGCCGTTCTTGATGATCTTGTCAGACATGGGCGGCTTTCCTTTGCGGCTGGCGATCGGCATACACACGCTCCTTGAAGGGCTCGGTGCCGACGCGTTGTACGGTGTCGATGAAGCGCTCGTCTTCACGGCGCAATTCGACGTAGGTTTCGAGCAGCTTCTCGATCACGCCCACCACCTCATCCTGGGCGAACGAGGGTCCGAGCACCTTGCCGAGCGTGGTGCCATTGCCCTGGGTGCCACCGATGCTGATCTGGTACCACTCCGTGTCGTTCTTATCGACGCCGAGGATGCCGATGTGGCCGACGTGGTGGTGGCCGCAGGAGTTCATGCAGCCCGAAATGTTGAGGTCGATCTCGCCGATGTCGTGCTGGTAGTCGAGATCGTCGAAGCGGCGCTGGATGGCGTCGGCGACCGGGATCGAGCGCGCGTTGGCGAGGCTGCAGAAGTCGCCGCCGGGGCAGCAGATGATGTCGGTCAGCAGGCCGATGTTCGGCGTCGCCAGGCCGGCGGCACGCGCTGCCTGCCACAGCTCGAAGAGGTCGGCGCGGCGCACGTCGGCGAGCGCGACGTTCTGCTCGTGCAGCATGCGCGCCTCGCCGAAGCTGAAGCGGTCGGCCAGTTCGGCGATCAGGTCCATCTGCTCGGCGGTGACGTCGCCCGGCGCGGTGCCGGTCTTTTTCAGCGACAGGATCACCGCGGCGTAGCCGGGCTGGCGGTGGGTGCGCACGTTGCGCTTCACCCAGGTGGCGAAGGCCTTGTCGGTGGCGAGCAGGGCGTCGACGGTTGCATCCTGCGCCGGCTGCGCCTCGTAGGCGGGCGGGGCGAAGTGGGCCGACACGCGGGCGAGTTCGGCCGCGGTGATGGTGTTCGGGCCGTCCTTGGAGTTTGCCCACTCCTCTTCCACCTGGCGGCGGAACTCGTCGGGCCCGAGCGCCTTGACGAGGATCTTGATGCGCGCCTTCCACAGGTTGTCACGGCGGCCCCAGCGGTTGTAGACCCGCAGGATGGCCTCGCAGTAGCTGATCAGGTGCTGCCAGGGCACGAAGGCGCCGATCTCTTCGCCGAGGATCGGGGTGCGGCCGAGGCCGCCGCCCACGAGCACGCGAAAGCCCAGCTCACCGGCGTCGTTGCGCACCAGATCGAGGCCGATGTCGTACACCCGCAGCACGACGCGATCCTCAGCGGCGCTGTTGAAGGCGATCTTGAACTTGCGCGGCAGGAAGGCGAACTCCGGGTTGTAGGTCGCCCACTGGCGCAGGATCTCGGCGAACGGGCGCGGATCGGCGACCTCGTCGGCGGCCACGCCGGCGAAGGGGTCGGCGGTGATGTTGCGGATGCAGTTGCCCGAGGTCTGGTTGGCGTGCATCTGCACGCTGGCCAGCTCGGCGAGCATCTCCGGCACGTCCTCCAGCTTCGGCCAGTTGAACTGGACGTTGGTGCGGGTGGTGAAGTGGGCGTAGCCGTGATCGTAGTTGCGCGCGAGGTGGGCGAGCTTGCGAAGCTGGCGGCTGGCGAGGTGGCCGTAGGGCACCGAGATGCGGAACATCGGCGCGTGGCGCTGGATGTAGAGGCCGTTCTGCAGGCGCAGCGGGCGGAACTCGTCGGCGCTCAGTTCGCCGGCCAGGTGGCGGCGCATCTGGTCGCGGAACTGGGCGACGCGTTGGTCGAGCAGGCGCTGATCGTGTTCGTCGTACTGGTACATGTGGGCTCTCTCTGTCGTATTCGGGAATTCGGGGCGGGGGAGGGGTGCGTCGTTCTTGTTCAGTGCGCCATCAGCTTGGCGCCGACCAGCACCAGCATCGTCGCCAGGATCGGGCGCAGGATGCGGTCGGGCACCTTGGTCGAGATGTGGCTGCCGAGCCAGATGCCGGGCAGCGAGCCGACCAGCAGGCTGCCGAGCAGGAACCAGTCGACGCTGCCGAGGAACCAGTGACCGATGCCGGCCACCGCGGTCAGCGGCACGGCGTGGGCGATGTCGGAGCCGACAATGCGCAGCGCGGGCATCGCCGGGTAGAGGAAGAACAGCGCGGTGACGCCGAGCGCGCCGGCGCCCACCGAGGAGATCGACACCAGCACGCCGAGGACCGCGCCGCTGAGCACGGTCAGGCGGGCGGTGCGCGCAGGATCCGGCACGCGGCCGCCCGAGCGGGCCAGCGCGAAGGCCTGGATGCGCTTGCGAAAGATCAGCGCGACCGCGGTCAGCACCAGCGCCACGCCGAGCGAGACCTGAATCAGGTGCGCAGCGCCCTCGATGCCGCCGGGTGCGAAATGGCCGATCAGCAGCAGCGTGGCCGCCGCGGCCGGGAGGCTGCCGGTGGCGAGCAGGCGGGTGATCTTCCAGTCCACCGTGCCCTTGAGGCCATGCGCCAGGGTGCCGCCGGCCTTGGTGATTGCGGCGTAAAGCAGGTCGGTACCGACCGCCACCGAGGGGTGGATGCCGAACATCAGCACCAGCAGCGGCGTCATCAACGAACCGCCCCCAACGCCGGTGAGACCGACGATGGCACCGACTGCAAAACCGGCGATGGTGTAGGCGAAGTCCATGTGATGCGCTCCAGGATGGTGCGGCGCATCGTAAGGACTTCGTTTAAGCGCAAGAAGCGGTTTAAGGTTAGACTTTAAGAACTCGTTGTTATATTGATGCCGCCATGAACCTGCAGCAACTGCGCTACGTGCACGAAGTCGCCCGCCGCGGGCTCAATGTGTCCGACGCCGCCGAGGCCCTGTTCACCTCGCAACCGGGGGTGTCGAAGCAGATCCGCCTGCTCGAGACCGAGCTCGGCATCGAGATCTTCACCCGCCACGGCAAGCGCCTGGTGGCGGTCACCGAGCCCGGGCGCGCGGTGCTGGCGATCGCCGAGCGCGTGCTGCGCGACCTCGACAACCTGCAGCAGGTGGGCGACGAGTTCGCCAACGAGGCAGTGGGCAGGCTGTCGATCGCCACCACCCACACCCAGGCACGCTACGTGCTGCCCGACGTGGTCCGCCGCTTCATGCAGCGCTACCCGCAGGTCAAGCTCGAGTTGCACCAGGGCAACCCGCGCCAGGTGTGCGAGATGGTGCTCGAGGGCAGCGCCGACATCGCGATCGCCACAGAGGCGATCGCCGAGTACGACGAGCTGGTGATGCTGCCCTGTTACCAGTGGAACCGCTGCGTGGTTGCCACCCCGCGCCACCCCATCCTGCAGGCCGCGCCGCTCACGCTTGAGGCGATCGCGCGCTATCCGCTGATCACCTACGACGACGCCTTCACCGGTCGTGGCCAGATCAACAAGGCTTTCCTCGGCCGCGGCCTCAAGCCCAAGGTGGTGCTCACCGCGATCGATTCGGACGTGATCAAGAAGTATGTGGAGATGGACCTGGGCATCGGCATCCTCGCGCGCATGGCCTACGACCCCACGGAGGATCGCAAGCTCGGCATGATCGATGCGGCTCATCTTTTTGAGTCGAGCACGACGCGGATCGGTCTGCGCAAGCGCGCGTGGCTGCGCGCCTATGTATACGCCTTCATCGAGGGTTTCGCACCCCATCTGTCGCGGCGCATGGTCGAGGCCGCGCTCGCCGGCGGCGGCACCGACCCGGGGCTGTGATTCGGCGCGCTTGAGGCGGTTTTTGCATGCGACGGTTGTCGCAGGCACGGCGCGCGCCGCGCGGTTCTGCGGCCGTCGGTTTCGTGCCGGAAATTCAGGCGCGCTCGAACCAGCGTCGCAGGCGCGCGCCGCGCAGGCCGGCGCCGAGGCCGACGATCAGGCGCACGCGCGCCTTGAGCGGGTCTAGTGCGCCTGCGTCGAGCCAGTTGGCGGGGGCGTTGTTGCGCTGGCGGCGCACGCCGCCGCCGCAGCGGCTGGAAAGCACGACCGGTACTGCGTGGGGCAGCTCTTCGAGCGCCGGCAGCCAGGCGTCGGGCAGGCTCGCATTGCCTGGCAGTGCCAGCACCAGGCCGGCGGCGCCGGTGAGCAGGCTGGCACGGGCGAGCGCGCGCGCCACCGCGGAGGCGAGCGCGGGCGAGCTGCCGGCGGCCACGGTCAGCAACTCCACGGGTGGCAAGGTCTGCAGCGTGTCCGGCAGGGCGATCCGGCTGTAGCGCGAGGGCGCAAGCGCGTGCAGCGCGGCATCGCTGGCCAGCGTGGTGAGTGCGCCTTGCTGGGTGAACGCGTCCACTGCGGACGGATGGCGCTTGGCGAGCGTGGCGGCGGGAAGGATGCGGTCGCCAAGCACCGCGAGCACGCCGGCGCGCGCAGCGGCGGGACGGCAGGCGAGTTCCACCGCCTGATACAGGTTGAGCGGTCCGTCTGCCGACAGCGCGGTCGCCGGGCGCATCGCCGCGGTCATCACCACCGGCTTGGTACTGGCGACAGTGATGCTCAGGAAATAGGCGGTTTCTTCCAGGGTGTCGGTGCCGTGGGTGATCACGATGCCGTCGATCGCGGGATCGTCGACGAGCGCGTGCACGCGGCGGCACAGCACCAGCCAGTGCTGCGGCGTCATGTCCTTGCTGTCGATGCCGAATAGCTGGCGGGCGTCGATGCGGGCGAGCTCGGCCAGTTGTGGCACCGCGCCAATGAGGGCGTCGGGGCCAAGCTGGCCGGCGGTGTAGTCGCGGGTGTCGGTCGCCGAGCCCGCGGTGCCGGCGATGGTGCCGCCGGTGGTGAGGAGCGCGATGCGAGGCTTGCGGATGATCTGGAGGGCGTTGTGCTGCGGAATCATGACGGATCGTGTCGGGTGGCTGGGCAGTCAGGCGGTACCCGCGTCGCGCAGTGCGACGATGCGGCGCTCGCGCTCCTGTTCGAGCTGACGCAGCGCCGCATCGGGCGGAACGCCCAGGGTTTCGAGCACCCAGCCGGTGAGCTTGAGGCTGGATTCGAGCGTTTCCGGCACCACCACCGAGGCGCCGGCCTCGCGCAGCAGCAGTGCGTGCTTTTCGTCGCGGGCGCGGGCGATGACGCGCATCATCGGCGCCATGCGGCGGATGCCCTGCACCGCGTGGATGGCCGCTGCGGTGTGGTCCATGGTCAGCACCACCGCGCGCGCCCGGTCGATGCGCAGCTTGCGCAGCAGCTCGGGCCGGCTGGCGTCGCCGAACACCAGCGGAACGCCCGCCTTGCGCTGGTGGGCGATGAGGTGGGCGTCGTTCTCGATGGCGACGAAGGAGACGCCCTGCTCGCCCAGCATCTGGCCCACCATCTGGCCGACCCGTCCGTATCCGGCGATGATGACGTGACCACCGAGCTCGCCCAGTTCGGCGTCGTCTTCCGGCGCAGGCAGCGCTGCGCGGCGGTCGATGCCGTCGCCCAGGCTCTGGCCGAGGCGGGCCACCACCGGGGCGGCCAGCATGGAGACGCCGACCACGATCAGCATGAACTGGCCGATCTGGCGTTCCAGCAGGCCCAGGCCGAGCGCCATGCCGATGACGATGAAGGCGAACTCACCACCCTGGCCGAGCAGCAATCCACCCTCGGCCGCACGCCCCCACGACAGTCCGAACACGCGCAGCAACACGAATACGACCAGGGCCTTGAGGGTGAGCAGGCCGATCACCGAGAGCGGAATCCACAGCGGCTCGGCGAGCAGCGCGCGCAGATCGATGCCCATGCCCACCGACATGAAGAACAAGCCCATCAGCAGCCCCTTGAAGGGCTCGATGGTGATCTCGACCTCGTGGCGGAACTCGGTCTCGGCGATGATCAGGCCGGCCAGCAGCGCGCCGAGCGCCATCGACAGGCCCGCGAACCAGGTCAGTGCCGCCACGCCGAGCGTGGTCAGCAGGGTCAGTGCGGTGAAGGTGTCGGGTTGCTTGTCCACCGCAATCTGATGGAACAGGGGGCGCACCACGCGACGGCCGACGAGGTAGATCAGTACTACCGTGAGCACACCCTTGAGTACGGCGGTTCCGAGCAGTGTCGCGAAACTTCCCTCGCCGGCCGAGGCACCGAGAATGCTGATCAGCACCAGCAGCGGCACCACCGCGAGATCCTGAAAGAGCAGGATCGCGAACGCCGACTGACCGAGTGGCGTGCCGAGTTCGCGGCGCTGGATCAGCAACTGCATGACGATCGCGGTGGACGAGAACGCCAGCACCACACCGAGGATCACCGAGGCCTCGATGCTGTTGCCGAACCACAATGCCAGCGCGCCGACGGCCGCGGCCGAGATCGCGACCTGCAGCGCGCCGAGGCCGAACACCAGCCGACGCATCGACCACAGGCGCTCGATCGACATTTCGAGGCCGATCATGAACATCAGGAAGATCACCCCGAGCTCGGCGAGGAACTCGACCTGGTCTGGACGCGCGAAGGTGAACCACGACAACGCTGGCCAGCTGCCCGCCAGTGACGCGAGCCCGTATGGGCCGAGCAGGACGCCGACGGAGAGGAAGCCGAGCACCGCGTTGATGCGCAGCCGGGACAGCAGCGGCATCAGCACGCCGCTGAGGGCGAGGAAGAGGATCGTTTCCTTCAGGAAAGGGAAGTTGCCGTGGGCGTCCATGCAGGCGTCTTCAAATGGAATGACCTTTAAGTCTACGCCACCCCGCCCGCCGGTGCGTCGCAAGACTTGGCATCTTCCGTCAGGTTGTCGGCTGTCGCGGCACTTTCCTCCTGCTGCTGCAGCATCCACATCTGCGCGTAGGCGCCGCCCTGCGCCAGCAGCGCGTGATGCCGGCCGCGTTCGACGATGCGTCCCTGATCGAGCACGATGATCTCGTCCGCGTCCATGATCGTTGACAGGCGGTGGGCGATGACGAGTGCGGTGCGGCCTTGCGCGGCGCGCTCGATCTGCGCCTGGATGGCCTTCTCGGTCTTGGAGTCGAGCGCCGAGGTGGCTTCGTCGAAGATCAGGATGGCGGGGTTCTTCAACAGCGCGCGCGCGATCGCGACGCGCTGCTTCTCGCCACCGGAGAGCTTCAATCCGCGCTCGCCGACGCGGGTCTCGTAGCCCTCGGGCAACTGGCGGATGAAGTCTTCCAGTTGCGCAGCGTGCGCGGCCGCCTCGACCTCCGCGCGACTGGCGCTCGGGCGACCGTACTGGATGTTGTAGTACAGCGTATCGTTGAACAGCACCGTGTCCTGCGGGACGATGCCGATCGCCGCGCGCAGGCTGTCCTGGGTGAGGCTGCGCAGGTCGTGGCCGTTGATGCGCAGCGCGCCGCCCTGCACGTCGTAGAAGCGGTACAGCAGGCGGGCGAGCGTGGACTTGCCCGAGCCCGAGTGGCCCACCACCGCCACCGTGCTGCCGGTGGGGACGTCAAAATCCACGTCGAACAGGATTGGGCGTTTGGCGTCGTAGGCGAAGCTGACGTTCTCGAAGCGCACGCTTGCCGGGCCGGCAGGCAGGGCGTGGGCGTCGGGCGCGTCGGCGATCTCGCGGTGGGTGTGCATGAGGCCGAACATGCGCTCGATGTCGGTCAGCGACTGGCGGATCTCGCGGTAGAGCACGCCGAGGAAGTTGAGCGGGATGTAGAGCTGGATCATGAAGGCGTTGACCAGCACGATGTCGCCGATCGTCATCTCGCCACTGGCCACGCGGTCGGCCGCCTGCCACATCATCGCGGTGACCGCGATCGCGATGATCGCCGCCTGGCCTACGTTGAGCGCCGACAGCGAGTACTGGTTGGTGACCTGTGCCTTGGTCCATTTCTGCAGTTGCTCGTCGTAGCGCCGCGCCTCGAACTCCTCGTTGTTGAAGTATTTCACCGTCTCATAGTTGATCAGGCTGTCGATCGCGCGTGCGTTGGCGGCCGAATCCAGCTCGTTGGCCTCGCGGCGCAGCGCGGTGCGCCAGTTCGTCACCTTGACGGTGAACACGATGTAGATCGTCAGCGCAGTGAGCGTGATGAGCGCGAACACCGCGTCGTACTGCACCAGCAGGATGCCGATGACCATGCCGATCTCGATCAGCGTGGGCAGGATGGAGTACAGCGTGTAGCTGATCAGGGAGCCGATCGAGCGCGTGCCGCGTTCGATGTCGCGGGTGAGGCCGCCGGTCTGGCGCTCCAGGTGAAAGCGTAGCGACAGCGCGTGCAGGTGGCGGAACACGCGCAGCGAGATCTCGCGTACCGCCTGCTGAGTCACGCGCGCGAACACCACTTCGCGCAGTTCGGTGAGCAGCGAGGTCGAGAAGCGGAGCGCGCCGTAGGCCAGCAGCAGTGCCGCCGGCACCACGATGAAGGCTTGGGCAGGCGTGATCGTGAGGTCGTCGATCAGGTGCTTGAAGATGATCGGCACCGTCACGTTGGCGCCCTTGGCCGCGACCAGGCAGGCGAGCGCGAACAGCACGCGGACCTTGTAGGCCCAGATGAATGGGAACAGGCTCTTCAGTGTCTGCCAGTCGCGGCGTTCGGTCGGTTCGGGGGCGGGCAGGGCGGCGGCTGGAGCGCGTCTCATCGGGAGTCTGCTGGAGGGGGGGCGCCTGATTCTGTTGTGGCATCGACGGCGAGTCAAACACCGTTGCAGGGACACGCTGTTCCTGCTGGAGTCATTGCGTCCCCATGGCGCAACCGATGGGGGTTACGGTGTCGTTTAGCTTGACAGGTCATAAGAAAAACGTATGATTAAAACAAACGTTTGAAAGATATCGAGATCGATGGCCGCCAGTCCGCCTGCGACGAACACCGACACCCGTGACCGCATCCTTGATGCGGCCGAGCGCCTGTTCGTCGAGTACGGTTTCGACGGGACCTCGATGCGCATGATCACCAGTACGGCCAACGCCAATCTCGCCGCGGTCAATTACCACTTTGGCAGCAAGGATGCGCTGGTGCAGGAAGTCTTCCGGCGCCGCCTGACCGCATTGAATCAACGCCGCCTTGCCGCGCTCGACCGCCTCGAGGCCGACGCCTGTGGCGAGCCCCTCAAGCCGAGCCGCATCGTCGAGGCCTTCTTCGGCAACGCGCTCGAGCTCGCCGCCGACACCGAGCAGGGTGGATGTACCTTCATGCGCCTGCTCGCCCGCACCTATAACGAACCAAATGCCTTCGTACGCCAGTTCCTCGCCGAGGAATACGCCGAGGTGATGGATCGCTTCCTCGGTGCCCTCTTTCGCGCGCTTCCCGAGGTGCCGCGGGCCGAGATCCTGTGGCGCTTCCATTTCATGATCGGCGCGATGGCGTTCGCAATCGCCGGGCTCGGCGGATTGAGCGAACTGATCGACGACACACCACAAGACGACGACCCCGCCCGCTTGCTGCCGCGCCTGATGAGCTTCCTGCTCGGCGGCCTGCGCGCGCCCCTGCCGGGTGCGGAAGCAGCACCGACGAAATGAATTCACCCGCGGGCGCCGATTCCGGGCCTGCGGCAACAGGAGATGACGATGATGACCTGGATCTTGCTGATTTCCCTCCCTCCCTTGGCAGGCGCGCTCGCCTACGGGCGAGCGCCTCTTTTTTCCTGGTTGTTGGCAGGGCTGGCGTGGCTGGTGGCTGCAGGGTGGGCGGGTGGCTGGGGATTCGGGTGGACGCTGCTGGCGATGCTCGTGTTCGGCGGTGCGATGTGGGTTTTTCTGAGCGACTCGATTCGTCGCAGTCGCATCACCGCGCCGATCTTCAAGGCCTTCCGCGCGGCGCTGCCCACCATGTCGCAGACCGAAAAAGACGCCCTCGAGGCCGGCACCGTGTGGTGGGAAGGCGAACTCTTCGCCGGCAATCCCGACTGGAAAAAGCTGCAGGCCTACCCGTGGCCGAAGCTCACGTCCGAAGAGCAGTCCTTCCTCGACAACGAAACGACCGAACTCTGCAGCCTTACTCACGACTGGGAATGCACCCAGCAGGGCGATATGCCCGCCGCGGTCTGGCAGTTCATCAAGGCCAAGGGCTTTCTGGGCATGATCATCCCCAAGGAGTACGGCGGCAAAGGCTTCTCGGCCTATGCGCACTCTCAGGTGGTCACCAAGCTGTCGACGCGCTCCTCTGCCCCGGCAGTTACCGTGATGGTGCCCAACTCGCTCGGCCCGGCCGAGCTGCTGCTGCACTACGGCACGCCCGAGCAGAAGCAGCACTACCTGCCGCGACTTGCGAGCGGCGCGGATATCCCGGCATTCGCGCTTACAAGCCCGTGGGCGGGTTCGGACGCTGCCTCCATCCCCGACGCCGGTGTGGTGTGCAAGGGCGATTGGAAGGGCGAGGAAGTGCTGGGCATGCGCGTCACCTTCGACAAACGCTACATCACGCTCGCGCCAGTGTGCACCGTGTTCGGGCTGGCCTTCCACCTCTACGACCCGGATCACCTGCTCGGTGGCGACGAGGTGCTCGGCATCACCTGCGCGCTCATCCCGCACGACCACCCCGGCGTGGACATCGGCCGCCGCCACTTCCCCCTCAACGCGGTGTGGATGAACGGCCCGGTGCGCGGCAAGGACGTGTTCGTGCCGCTCGACTTCATCATCGGCGGTCCGAAGATGGCCGGCCAGGGCTGGCGCATGCTGATGGAGTGCCTGGCCGCCGGGCGCAGCATCTCGCTGCCCGGCTCCAACACCGGCATGCAGAAGATGGTGGCGCGCGCCGTCGGTGCCTATGCCCGTGTGCGCTATCAGTTCAAGACCGCGATCGGCCGCTTCGAGGGCGTGGAGGAAGCGCTCACCCGCATCGGCGCCAATACCTATCTGTCCGACGCCGCGCGCGTGATGACTGCTGGCGCGATCGACCTCGGCGAGAAGCCCTCAGTGGTGTCGGCGATCGTCAAGTACCACGTCACCGAGCGTGCCCGCCAGACGGTGAACGACGGCATGGACGTGATCGGCGGCAAGGGCATCTGCCTCGGCCCGCAGAACTTCCTCGGCCGTGCCTACCAGCAGATCCCGGTCGGCATCACGGTTGAAGGCGCCAACATCCTCACCCGCAGCCTGATCCTGTTCGGCCAGGGCGCGATCCGCTGCCATCCTTATGTACTCAAGGAAATGCACGCCGCGCAGCAGGGCGACCTGGTCGCTTTCGACAAGGCCTTGTGGGGTCACGTCGGCTTCACCGTGTCGAACGCCGCGCGCGCGCTGATCATGGGGTTGACCGGCTCGCATTTCGTCAAGGTGCCCGTGGGCGTGGCGCCAGAAACCCGGCGCTACTACCAGCAACTCACCCGCTTCTCGGCCGCATTCGCCTTCATCGCCGACATCTCCATGGGCACCATGGGCGGCGCGCTCAAGCGCAAGGAAAAACTCTCCGCGCGGCTGGGCGACATCCTGTCGCTGATGTATCTGGCCACCGCCACGCTCAAGCGCTTCGAGTCCGAAGGCCGCCACGCCGCCGACGCACCGCTGATGCACTGGGCGATCTGGGATTGCATGTTCCGCATCCAGCAGGCTTTCGAAGGCGTGATCGCCAACTTCCCGAACAAGCTCTTCGCCTTCGTGCTGCGCAGCGTGATCGTGTTTCCGCTCGGCCGGCCCTATGTCGTGCCCTCGGACAAGCTCGGCCACCAGGTCGCCGCGCTGCTGCTCGAGCCCTCGCCCACTCGCGACCGGCTGACCTCGGACGTGCATCTGTCCTCCGACGTCGAAGAGCCGATCGGTGCGCTCGAGGCTGCGCTCGCCGCGACGCTGGCCGCCGACCCGGTGGATGCCAAGCTCAAGGATGCTCGCCGGCAGGGGCGCTTCGATCCGAAGGTGCTGGCCGCGGGGGACGTCGACGAGATCTGGCGCCTTGCGCTACATGCTGGCGTGATCAGCGAGCAGGAGTTCGCGCTCGTCGAGCGTCGCAATCAGCTGCGCGACAAGGTGATCCGTGTCGATGACTTCCCCTACGACTTCGGCCTCAAGTCGGTGATGCGCAAGCTCCACGGGCATTCCCCGGCGCAGGACAAGGTGGCGGAATGAGCAGGGCCGTCTATGTCGTCGATGGCGCTCGCACGCCCTTCCTCAAGGCGAAGAACGCCCCCGGTCCCTTCACCGCGTCCGATCTCGCCACCGCGGCGGGCAGCGCCCTGCTGATGCGCCAGCCCTTCGCGCCCGACCAGCTCGACGAGGTCATCCTGGGCTGTGCCAGCCCCTCGCCCGACGAGGTCAACATCGGCCGCGTGGTCGCGCTGCGCCTGGGTTGCGGCGACAAGGTGCCGGGCTGGACCGTGATGCGCAACTGTGCCTCGGGCATGCAGGCGATCGATTCCGCGATCGCCAACCTCCAGTGTGGGCGCAGCCAGCTCGTACTCGCCGGCGGCGTCGATGCGCTCTCGCACGCGCCGCTGCTGTTCTCCGAGAAGATGGTGCGCTGGCTTGCGGGCTGGTATGCGGCCCGGACCACCGGCGCCAGGCTGGCGATGCTCAAGTCCTTCCGCCTCGGCCATCTCGCGCCGGTGATCGGCATCATGAAGGGCCTCACCGACCCGATCGTCGGCCAGCTGATGGGCCAGACCGCCGAGAGCCTGGCGTGGAAGTTCGGCATCACGCGCGCGGACATGGACGCCTTCGCGGTCGAGAGCCACCGCCGCGTGTGCGCCGGCCAGGACGCCGGGCATTACGCCGACGAGATCGTCCCGTTGATCGACCGCGACGGCCAGGTGTACGCCGCAGACGACGGCGTGCGGCGCGACTCCTCGATGGCCAACCTCGCCAAGCTCAAGCCCTTCTTCGACAAAAAATACGGGCGCGTCACCCCCGGCAACAGCTCGCAGATCACTGACGGCGCGGCGTGGATGGTGCTTGCCTCGGAAGAGGCGGTCGAGCGCCACGGCTTGAAGCCGCTCGGGCGCATCGTCGACAGCCAGTGGGCGGGCCTCGCGCCCGACCAGATGGGGCTCGGCCCGGTGCATGCCACGATGCCGATCCTGCAACGCCACAATCTCGCGCCCAACGACCTCGACGCCTGGGAGCTCAACGAGGCCTTCGCAGCCCAGGTCATCGCCTGCCTGCGCGCCTTCGAGGATGGCGACTACTGCCGTACGCACTTCGGTGTCGATGCGCCGGGCGCGCCCGATGCCGCGCGCCTCAACGTGGATGGCGGCGCGGTCGCGCTCGGCCACCCGGTGGGCGCGAGCGGTGCGCGCATCGTGCTGCATCTGCTCGAAGTGCTGCGCCGCAAGGGCGGCGGGCGCGGTTTGGCGTCGATCTGCATCGGCGGCGGGCAGGGCGGGGCGATGCTGGTGGAGACGGTGCGATGAGCGCGAAGATGGAAAACGACTGGAAGCATTGGCGCCTGCGCCGTGAGGAGACCGGCCTGGCCTGGCTGGAACTGGACAAGGCGGACAGCAGCACCAATGTGCTTTCCCCCGAGCTGATGAACGAATTCGCGGGCGTGCTCGATGCGCTCGATGCCGCGCCGCCCAAAGCGCTGGTGATCGCCTCGGCCAAGCCCGCCGGCTTCATCGCCGGCGCCGACATCGAGGAGTTCGCCCGCCTGGATTCGGTGCTCGCCGCGCGCATGCTGGTCGAGCGCGGCTGGCTGCTCTACAACCGCCTCGCTGCGGTGCCGTACCCGACGCTGGCGCTGATCCGCGGTCACTGCATGGGCGGTGGACTGGAGCTCGCGCTCGCCTGCCGCCACCGCATCGTGGTCGACGAGCCGGGCACCAGGCTCGCGTTGCCTGAGGTCATGCTCGGCATCGTCCCCGGCTGGGGCGGAATGCTGCGCCTGCCCGAGCTCATCGGCCCGGCCGCGGCGCTCGACCTGATGCTGAGCGGCAAGAGTGTCGATGCGAAGAAGGCCAAGCGCCTCGGGCTGGCCGACGACTGCGTGCCGGCGCGGGTCATGGAGTCGGCTGCGCGCATCGTGGCGCTCGGCGGCAAGCCCGTGAGAAAGCTGCCAGCGCAGGAACGCGCCACGCGCTGGGCCATGAACGGCCCGCTGCGCAAGATGGTCGCCGACAAGGCGCGCGCCCAGGCGGCGCGCAAGGTCAGTCGCGCCAACTACCTGGCCCCCTTCGCGATCGTCGACATCTGGGAAAACTACGGAGGCAACGCGCTCGACGTGCCGGCGGGCGATCCGTCCTCGCTCGACACCATTTTCACCTCGCCCACCGCGCGCAACCTGGTGCGCGTCTTCCACCTGCAGGAGCGCCTCAAGGCCTTCGGCAAGGACAGCGACTTCGCGCCGCGCCACGTGCATGTGGTGGGCGCGGGCGTGATGGGCGGCGACATCGCCGCGGTGTGCGCGCTGCGCGGCATGACGGTGACGCTGCAGGACCAGTCCGTCGAGCGCATTGCGCCCGCAATCGCCCGCGTCGCCAAGCTCTTCGAGCACCGCCACAAGGGCGACGCCCGGGAGGTGCGCTTCACCCTCGACCGCCTGATTCCCGACCCGAAGGGTGAGGGTGCAGCGCGCGCCGACGTGATCATCGAGGCGATCTTCGAGAACCTCGAGGTCAAGCGCGCGCTGTTCGCCGAGCTCGAGGCGCGTGCCAAGCCCGACGCGGTGCTCGCCACCAACACCTCCAGCCTGCGCCTCGAAGACATCGCTACGGCATTGAAAGACCCCTCGCGCCTGGTCGGCATCCACTTCTTCAACCCGGTGCCGATGCTGCCGCTGGTCGAGGTGGTGCAGGGCGAGGCCACCGACGCCGAGGTGCTGCGCCGCGCCACCGGTTTCGTGCGCCGCATCGACAAGCTGGCGCTGCCGGTCAAGAGCGCGCCTGGCTTCCTGGTCAACGCCGTGCTCGGCCCCTACATGCTCGAAGCGCTGCGCTGCGTCGAGGAAGGCATCCCCCCCGAAACGGTGGACGCCGCGCTGGTCGAATTCGGCATGCCGATGGGGCCGGTCGAGCTGGTCGACACCGTGGGCCTGGACATCGCCGTGGCCGCGGGCAAGGCGCTCGCGGGCGAGGGCGCCGAGCCGCCCGCGCGGCTGCTGAAGCTGGTCGGCGAAGGCAAGCTCGGACGCAAGAGCGGCGAGGGCTATTACCGCTGGGTGGATGGCAAGGCGGTCAAGGGAGAAGGCAAGGATGCGGCGAAGGGCGGGCTGCTCGGTGGGCTCTTGAGCAGGCTGCCAGGCAAGCGCGTGTCGGAGGCCCCCCCGCCCATCTCCGCCGGCCTTGCTGAGCGCGTGCTCGCGCCCCTGCTCGCCGCCACGCAGCGCTGCGTGGACCGGGGCGTGGTTGCCGATGCCGATCTGGCCGACGCCGGCGTGATCTTCGGCACCGGCTTCGCGCCGCATACGGGCGGTCCGCTGAACTACTGCGTTGAAAAGGGAAAACCCGAATAGGAACCACTTTTGGCGTGGCGGATGGTGCGGACATCATAGGTGACTCGCATGAACTGCATCGTTGCTGCGAGAGAGGGCGACCGCAGCGAGGAATCAAGGATGGTTCGCAGCAGTCAGTCGCACCCCCCAGGGCGCCGGGGTGCAGATTCCAATACCAGGTGCCAGGTACGCCACCGGGAGAAACCCGGGGCTTTTTGATCTTAGTGAGGAGACCCGAAATGCAGAAAATCCTGATCGCCCGCTTGCTGCCCGCAGCACTACTGGCCCTCGCAAGCGGCACCGCCTCGGCGGCTGGCTTCCAGTTGCTCGAGCAGAACGCCAGCGGCATCGGCAACGCCTACGCCGGCTCGGCCGCGGTGGCTGAGAACGCCAGCACCATCTTCTACAACCCCGCCGGCATGACGCAGCTCCAGGCGCGCGAAATGTCGGTTGGTCTTTCGCTGGTGCGGCCGAGCTTCAAGTTCACGGATCAAGGTTCGAGTGCGGGCGTGCTGTCCGGGAGCGCTCAGGACGCGGGTGACTGGGCGGCGCTGCCGAATGCCTACCTGTCGTGGGCGCTCGACAAGGATCTTTACGTCGGCGTTGGCCTTGGCGCGCCGTTTGGCCTTGTCACCGAGTACAACCGTGACTGGATTGGGTCGGCGCATTCGATCAAATTTGACATCAAAACGATGAATATCAATCCGTCGATTGCCTGGCGGGTGAATGAGAAGGTCTCGCTCGGCTTCGGCTTGAACTGGCAGCGCATGGAGGCGGAGTACGTTCGGCGGGCAGGCATCGTGGACCTTCCCGCGGGTGTCGGCGGGGTGCCCATTCCCCGTCCTCTGAGCCAGTCTTTTGCTACGCTCGATGCGGATGATGACTCCTGGGGCTGGAACGTCGGGGCGCTATTCACCGTTTCCGACGCGACCAAGGTCGGCGTCTCCTACCGCTCCAAGATCAAGCATGAGCTGGAGGGAAGCCTGTCGGTGACGGGGCCGAACCCTGTGTTCAACACCGTGGGGTCTTCGGGCGCGAATGCCACGGTGGAACTGCCGGATATCTTCATCTTCAGTGTCGCGCACAAGCTCGATCCGAGGTGGGAACTGCTCGGCGATGTCTCATGGACTGGCTGGAGCAGCGTCGACAAGGTCGACATCGTGCGAAGCTCCGGAGCGTTGGCCCAGACCCTGGATACCGACTTCCAGGACACCTGGCGCGTCGCCCTCGGCGCGAACTACCAGCTCAACGACGCCTGGAAGCTGAAGTTGGGCGTGGCCTTCGACGAGACCCCGGTCAAGAACGCAGAGAAGCGCCTGACCTCGCTGCCTGACAACGACCGCATCTGGTTCTCCTTCGGTGGCCAGTGGAAGGCGAGCAAGGCGTCCACGCTCGATATGGGGGTGTCCTACCTGTACGTGGACGACACGGAGATCAATAACGGCAACGCAGCGGATGTGCAGAAAGGCCTCGTCAAGGGCGAATACGATTCCAGCGTCTGGATCCTCGGCGCGCAGTATTCGATGTCCTTCTAAGACATGCCCGGAGGACGGCCCGGGTTGCATGCGGCAGGAGTCGCTTGCACCCGGTAACCACCCATCGCCGGGCACAATGTCAAAGCCACGCGCGCACGGGACGCGCATCAGCGCAAGCCTGTGCTTGCGTCCTGCACTTTCCCGCTTTCCGGAGAACCGCATGAGCCGTCTCATCATCCGTAAAGTCGCTGTCCTCGGCGCCGGCGTCATGGGGGCGCAGATCGCAGCCCATTGCGCCAACGCCGACGTGCCGGTGATCCTGTTCGACCTGCCGGCCAGGGAAGGCCCGGCCAACGGCGTCGTCGACAAGGCGCTCGCCGGCATGAAGAAGCTCGACCCCGCGCCCTTCGCCGCCAAGGATCGCGCGCAGTACATCGAGCTCGCCAACTACGGCAGCGATCTCGCCCGCCTGGGCGAATGCGACCTCGTGATCGAGGCGATCGCCGAGAAGATGGAGTGGAAGCTCGACCTCTACGCCAAGGTCGCGCCGCACCTGAAGGCGGGCGCGATCTTCGCCTCCAACACCTCCGGCCTGTCGATCGAGGCGCTCGCCGCCGGCATGCCCGACGATCGCCGCAGCCAGTTCTGCGGCATCCACTTCTTCAACCCGCCGCGCTACATGCCGCTGGTCGAGCTGATCCCGACCGCCGCCACCGATCCCGCGCTGCTCGATGGCCTCGAAGCCTGGCTCGTCACGCGCCTGGGCAAGAGCATCGTGCGCGCCAGGGACACGCCCAACTTCGTCGCCAACCGCGTCGGCGTGTTCTCGATCCTCGCCGTGCTGCACCACACGCAGCGCCTGGGACTGGCCTTCGACGAGGTGGACCTGCTCACCGGCCCGCGCATCGGCCGCCCCAAGAGCGCGACCTTCCGCACCGCCGACGTGGTCGGCCTCGACACCCTGGTGCACGTGCTCGGCACCATGCAGGCGACGCTGCCGGACGACCCCTGGTGCGCGCACTTCAGGACGCCCGAATGGCTGCAGGCCCTGATCGCCAAGGGCGCGCTCGGGCAGAAGACCAAGGCCGGCATCTACCGCAAGCAGGGCAGGCAGATCCAGGTGCTCGACCTGCACCTGCAGGATTACCGCGAGAGCGGCGGCGAGGTGCTGCCCGAGGTGGAGGAGATCCTCAAGCTCCGCAACCCGGTGGAGAAGTTCGCACAGCTCGCCGCGCACCCGCATCCGCAGGCGCAGTTCCTGTGGTCGATCTTCCGCGACGTGTTCCACTACTGCGCGGTGCATCTGGGCGACATCGCCGACAACGCACGCGACA
>Ga0209573_1000978_pt1 | contig 49671 bp, 49 predicted proteins | sample TNRBio252014_DNA_FD_185870 | JGI IMG/M metagenome (GOLD analysis project Ga0209573, IMG submission 185870) | Wastewater treatment Type I Accumulibacter community from EBPR Bioreactor in Madison, WI, USA - TNR Reactor_6/25/2014_ DNA (SPAdes)... | ecosystem: Engineered > Bioreactor > EBPR >... | reverse complement strand
ACGTCCGGATCGATCGTGACCTCCGTCTGCATGCTTTCCAGCGACCGGCGGATGTTCTGAAGCGTGATCCGCTTCATGTGCGGACACAGGCCGCAGGGCTTGATGAATTCGACGTATGGCGCTTCGGCCGCGATGTTGTCGCCCATGGAGCATTCCGTGAGCAGCAGGACCTTGGCCGGGCGCTGGACGTTGATGTAGTCGATCATCTCCGCCGTCGAGCCGGTAAAGTCGGCGGCGGTGATGACCTCGGGCGGGCACTCCGGATGGGCGATGACGAACAGCCCGTCGACGACGTCACGCATCGCCTCGATCTCGCCCCCGGTGAACTGCTCGTGGACCTCGCAACGGCCTCGCCAGCCGACGATCTCGACGCTCGTCTGGCTGGCGACATAGTGGGCGAGGTACTCGTCCGGCAGGAGAATGACCTTCGGCGCGCCGAGCGCTTCGACCACCCGTACGGCGTTGCTGGACGTGCAGCAGATGTCCGACTCCGCTTTCACGTCGGCCGAGGTGTTGACGTAGGTCACGATCGGAACGCCCGGGTAGGCTTCGCGCAGGAGCCGGACGTCGGCGCCGGTGATCGACGCCGCCAGGGAGCAGCCGGCCTCGACGTCGGGGATCAGAACCGTCTTGTCCGGATTGAGCAGCTTCGCCGTCTCGGCCATGAAGTACACGCCGGCCTGAACGATGACGTCCGCATCCGTTTTCGCGGCCTGACGGGCCAGCGCCAGGGAGTCGCCGACGACGTCGGCAACGCCGTGGAAGATCTCCGGGGTCTGGTAGTTGTGGGCGAGGATGATCGCGTTGCGCTCCGTCTTGAGCCGGCGGATGGCGTCGATCTCGGGCGCGAACTGCGGCCACTTGAACGCCGTCATGGTGTTCTTCAGGCGCTGATAGACGTCCTGCGTGCGCGCCTCCACCTCCGGGGTGAAGGGCAGCGGCTCCGGCTGTGCGAAGGTGGGCGTGGGCGTGGGCGTGGGCGAGGGCATGGGGCGATGTCCCTTCTGCTCATCGTGAGCATATCTAGATCAAAAAAAACACCGCCTGCGTGTCGGCTTGCTCCGGGAAACGTGCGGCGGCGGCTTCTGCTCGCGACGAGCATAACCGCCCTGCGCTATGCGTCAAGGGTAACTCCCGCGGCGGGTCGCGGCGACGCGGACCCCGGGAGCCGGCCGCTCCAGGGTCACCTCGCTGCGGAAGCGCATCAGCTTGGCCGGTCGTCCGCCGGTGTCCGTGGCCATGTCGCTCGTTTCCTCGACCAGCCCCTGCTGGGCGATGAGCCGGCGGAAGTTCTGCTTGTGCAGGGAAACGCCCGAGAGCGCCTCGGCGGTTTTCTGGAGCGCCGAGAGGGTGAACGTCGGCGGCATCAGCTCGAAGAGGACGGGCCGATACTTGATCTTCGCGCGCAGGCGACTGATCGCGGTGGCCAGGATGCGCCGGTGGTCGGCGAACATTGGAACACCGGCGAACGCGGCGAGGTCGGCAGGCGGTTCGAGGCCCCGGTCGAACGAGGCCTCGGGAACCAGCCCGGCCTCGTAGAGCATCTCGTAGCGCTCCAGCGCGCGTTCTTCGTCCCACGGAACCCCGTCAACGCCGAACGTGAGGTTCACCCGGCGGACGCGGTCCCTGTCGGGGCTTTGGCCGGCGGACCGCGCCCAGTCCAGAAGGCGCTCGAGAACCAGAAAGCGCGCGGGTGGTTCGTCGAAGCGCCGGTCCTCCCACGGGAAGAACCGGTACCACGGCCGCCAGCCCTGCTGCATCGGCAGGTCGTCGCCGCCGATGGGGACCAGCGCCAGGTAGGCGATGGAGACCGTTCTATTCCTGTCGGCCGGGCGCTCGGGAAGCAGGCTGGTGCGGTCGCCGAAAGTGTAGAGCTGCTCGACGTAGCCCAGGCGGCAACGGGTCTGCCGCTCCACCCAGCTGCGCAGTCCCGCCTGAAGCGAGCAGTGACCGGGCTGCAGCGGACCGGACGGCAGGGCGACGGCGGCCGGTGCCGGACCGGCGACGGTCAGCACGTGCGGGACGTAACTCCGCACCGCGATGACGACCGCGGTCAGATCGACGCGAACCCGAACGTCTTCGACGCTATTGGCGGCAGGTATCGTCAAGTTTGATCAGACGAGAACGCCGTCATCGCGGGTAGGCGAATGACGACGAAGCAATCCAGTGCCTGCAGGACTGGGCCTCGCCGCTTCGCGGCTCGCGATGACGCGGTTGTTAAACTCGGTCCCATCATTGCGGGTCATGCGCCATCCGGCACGCCCGCGGCATGCCCGGGCGCGAGCCCATCATAGCCGCCAATGGCCCTGCCGACACGTCCATCGCCGTCGGTTCGCCGAGAGTAACCCCTGCTCAGCCGCCCGGCGCCGGCGGGGCTTCCGCGTCGATGAAGACGTCGACCTGCTGGCCGATGTAGACGGGCAGCCCCTCGGGGTCGAAGCTGTAGACCAGCTCCAGCACCCGGGTGTCGACGCGTTCGGCAATGTCGCCGGTGAGCGAGCGCTTCGCCAGCACGTACGGCTCGATGCGGACGAAGGCCAGCTTGAAGCGGATGTCGCGGTTGCCGCGGACGACGGCCTCCGCCGGCGCACCTTGCCGGAGCCGCCAGATGTCGTTCTCGTCCACCTGGACGCGCACGTGCAGCGGCTTCTCCCCGCCCATCAGCACCAACGGCGTCGCACTCGGGCCGGCGGTGACGAACTCGCCGGGGCGGATGCTGACCTTGAGGATGCGGCCGTCGACCGGCGCGCGCACCGTCAGCCGATCCAGCGTCACCCGCGCCGCCTCTTCCTCTGCCGCCGCCACGTCCACCCTGGTTTTCGCCGCCGCCACCGCCGCCCTGCCGGCGTCGACGGCGAAGCGCAGCCTGGCCCAGGCGTCTTCGCTGAGGACGAAGCCGCGCTCCAGCTTCTCGCGCCGGCGCAGCTGGTCAAGCCGGTCGGCCAGCAGCGACTCCGCTTCCGCCACCTCGGCGGCCGCGGCCAGGCGCTGCTGCTCGGCCGTGGCCAGGTCGGCCTCCGCGGCCCGCGCATCAAGGACGAACAGCGGCTGGCCGCGCGCGATCTCGTCGCCCTCGGTCACCGGCACCTCGACGACGATGCCGGAGAGGAAGCTGCCGACGGCGATGTTGCGGGTGTTGGCCTCGATCAGGCCGCTGCCGGCGACCGTGACGGCGTAGGGGCTCTCCGCGGGCATGGCGAGCTGATTGGGCGGCGGCGGCTCGCGCTCGTCGCTGAGCGTGGAGAAGGCGACGGCGTAGGCAACGCCCGCGACGGCCAGGATCGGGACGACGATGCGGGTGAAGGTTCCCTTCATGCGCCCTCCGCCGCCGGCGGCGCCTCGACGCCCAGGATCCGGCCGTCGTCCATCCGGGCGATGCGGTCGGCGAAGGGAAAGATGCGGCTGTCGTGGGTGACGATCAGCAGCGTCGTGCCGCGCTCGCGGACGACGTCGCGCATCAGCGCCATGATCCGCTGGCCGGTGTCGTGGTCGAGCGCGCTGGTGGGCTCGTCGCAGACGATGAGCCGCGGCTTATGCACCAGCGCCCGGGCGATGGCGACGCGCTGCTGCTCGCCGCCGGACAGACCGCCCGGCGGGTCCTTCTCGCGCCCTCCGAGCCCCACCAGCGCCAGCAGCGCCGCAGCCGCGGCCAGTGCGTCGGCACGCGCCGCCCCGTTGATGATCATCGGGATGGCGACGTTGTCGACGACGCTCAAGGACGGCAGCAGGTGGAACTGCTGGAAGATGAAGCCGATGGTCTCGGCGCGAAAGTCGAGCCGGTCGCGCGGCCGCAACGCTTCGCTGTCCGTGCCGAACACGGTGCACCGGCCGCCGTCGCGGGTGAGGATGCCGGCGATGACCGAGAGCAGCGTCGTCTTGCCGCAGCCGGACGGGCCGACCAGCATGGTGATGCCGCCTTCCGGTACCACCAGGTCGACCCCGCGCAGCGCCCACAGGGGACCGGCGGCGGTGGGGAAGGACTTGCTGACGTCGGCGCAGACCACGGCCGGCGAAGGCTCGGCATCAGGCGCGCTCCGGCTCGCGGCCAGGCCTGCGCTCACGAGCGGAAGACCACGGCCGGGTCGAGGCGGACCACCTGGCGGATGCCGAGAAGCGCCGAGAGCGAGACGATGGCGAGCACGCCGACGGCGGCGAAGACCAGGATCTCCGGCACCATGGAGAAGGCGAGCACGCTGTCCTTGACGTTGCTGCCGAAGATCGCGGCGATGCCGACGCCCAGCCCGTAGCCGATCACGCCGACGACCAGCGCCTGGAGCAGCACCATGCGGACGACCACGCCGGTGCGCAGGCCCATGGCCTTCAGCGCCGCGTACTGGTCCAGGTTCTCGCGGACGAAATTGAAGAAGCTCTGCCCGGCGATGGCGGCGCCGACCAGGAAGCCCAGCGCCACCGAGATGCCGAAGTTGATGGGGATGCCGGTGTTCTCCATCCAGTAGGTGAGCGTCGCCCGGCGGAACTCCGCCTGGGTCTGGGCGGTAAGCCCGGTTTCGGCGGCGATGCGCCTGGCGAGCTCCGTGGGATCGACACCGTCGCGCGCCTTGACCAGGACGTACGTCAGCTGCCGGCGTTGCGGCGGCGCCCAGGCCAGGGCCCGGGAGTAGGTGGTGAAGGCCTTGGGCACCAGGACGAAGTCGCGGCTGGAGCGGCTGATGGCGACGACGACGGCGCGGTTGTCGTTGATCTCCACCTCGTCGCCGATGGACAATGGCCGCACGCCGCCGTCGGCGGCGACGTAGCTCAGGCGGTCCGTGGCGGCTTCCTGATCGACGATCACGCCGTCGGTCTGGCGAAGGTCGGCGAGGCCGCCTTCGGCCATCTCCGGCGGCGCGCCGACCAGGGTCGCGTCGTCCAGCCCGGTGAGGTTGATGCTCTTGGTCTGGCCGTCGGGCAGGCGGATGTTGATGATCGCCTTGAACATCGGCACGGCCCAGGCGACGCCGGTGACGCCACGCACCCGGGTCAGCGCCGTGTCGCGCATCGGCTTGCTCTCCTCGACGTACTCGACGCCGGGGTCCATGACCCAGATGTCCGGCAGGCTCACGTCGTCGATGAAGGCGAAGGTGCGCGACATCAGGCCGACGAAGATCGACGGCTGCTGCGTCATGATCAGCGCGGCGAAGGTGATGCCGATGATCATGCCCAGGTACTTGCCGCGGTCGCCGAACAGCATGTGCAGGGCGATGATCAGCATCGGCGCGGCCGCGGTGGGCGGGACGATGATCGGGGGTGCGGCATCGCCCGTCAACGTAGGGCGATTCACCTCCCGCCGCCAGCCGCTCGCGGGGCGGCGCGCGGCGCCGGTACTGCCTGCGCTGGAGGCCTCGGGCGCAAAGGGAGAACCTGTCGGCATGATCAAGGCGGTGGTGTTCGATCTCGACGGCACGCTCGTCGACAGCGCCGAAGACCTGTGCGCGGCGCTCAACCGGCTCATGGCCGAGGAGCATCTGCCGCCGCTGGCCGTGGCCGAGGTGGTGCCGATGATCGGCGACGGCGCGGCCAAGCTGGTCGAGCGGGCGATCACAGCCGCCGGCGGCGCGCGCGGCGAGGGGCTTGCAGAGCTCACCCGCCGCTTCCTCGCCCACTACGAGCCGCACGCCGCGGACGCCACGCGCGCCGTGCCGGGCGTCGTCGAGGCGCTGGACGCTCTGGCGGCGCAGGGCTTGGCACTCGGCGTCTGCACCAACAAGCCGGAGCAGGCGACCCTCGCGATCCTCCGCGCCCTCGACCTCGAGCACCGTTTCGCCGCGGTGATCGGCGGCGATAGCGTTCCGGGCGCGCGAAAGCCCGACCCGGCGACGGTCATCGCCGTCCTCGAGCGGCTGGGCGCCGGGCCCCGCGAGGCGGTGATGGTCGGCGACAGCGGCAACGACGTCGCCGCCGCCCGCGCCGCCGGCCTGCCGGTGCTGCTGCGGGCCGGCGGTTACACCGGCGTTCCGGCCGAGGACCTTGGTGCCGACGGGGTCTTCACCTCGTTCGCCGAGCTGCCCGAAGCGATCGCGGCTTTGCCCGAAGATCGCGCGGAGCATCGGCTTTAGGGTCGAGGCGAGCATCGTGCCGGGCATCGGGCCGGCTCCCGCGCGGCCACTCCTGCCGTGCGTTCAGGCGACCACGCGGACCCCGTGCGGGGGGCTCTGCCGGGCGTGAGGCCTGGCGGCACTGGCCGGGCCTTCGCCGACGGCGTCGGAGCGTCCGTTAAGCGTTCGGGCGCTTCCTTGACAGCCTGCCTGCGTCTTCCTTTAATGGCGCGCCTTTCGGGCGCGTAGCTCAGCGGGAGAGCACTGCCTTCACACGGCAGGGGTCGCTGGTTCAATCCCAGCCGCGCCCACCATCCCGTCGCACTTGCCAAAGTCACGTTGCCGGCTACATCGCGCGCCTCCTCAGCCCGTCGGCAGCGTGGCGAGGTCGCCGGGCTCGGCCAGGTCGGCGAGCTGGTAGCCGCCGCCGAAGTCGCGGTTGAGCCAGACGTTGTCGACGAGCAGGCGGGAGTTGGCCGGGTCGTCGGCCGTGCCCGCGATCCGGTCGTTGACGACGGCGAAGCCGATGGTCAGCTCCTCGTCCCCGGTCGCCGTGTAGACCGAGGTGCGCCAGCCGGTGGCGCCGGCATCGCCGGTGGCGCGCACATCGGCCAGCTTGAACACCAGCGAACCGTCGCTCCCGATCACGGTGAAGACGGCGAAGTCGTTGTCCGGCAGCCGGTCGCCGGCGTCGAACATCCAGTCGAAGGAGACGCGGTCGCCGGCCTCGACGGCGACCTTGAGCCTGGTCGCGGCGCCGGAGACGGGGTTGGAGCCGTCGACGTCTATGGGCAGGGCGGTGAGCGCGTCCTTCGGCTTTGCGAGGCCGAGGAAGGCCTCCAGCTGCGGCCTGGTGCCGCCCCAGGCGGTGAGCACCGCCATGCCGGCGCCTTCGGTGGGCGCATAGGCCGAGCGGCAGCCGTCCGGCTCGGTGAAGCGGCCGGCCGTCGTCACGCTGCCGAGCCGCTCCAGCGGGTGGATAACGCTCTCGAAGCCGGCGACGAGCCGCCCTTCCGCGGCCGGCTCCTCCGGCCTTGGCGCCAGCAGTTCGAAGCGGCCGCCGAGGGCGTCGCTCCGCTCGGCGATCACCTGCAGCTTCGTCGGATCCGGCGCGCTCCCGGCGCCGTCGACGTAGAGCCGCGACAGGCCGGCCGACATCCCGTCGTCGATGAGGAAGTCGTCGACGATGGCGAAGCCGATCGTGTACGTGCCGCGGACGCCGGCGGTGTAGCGCAGGGTCTGCCAGGGGCTGGCGCCGAAGTCTCCCGTCGCGGCGACCGAGGAGAGGACGAAGGCCTCGCCGATGCCGTCCCGGGCGACGGTGAAGGCGCCGTAGTCGTTGTTGGGCAGCATGTCGGCCGCGTCGAACAGCACGTCGAAGACCAGCGTCTGCCCCGCCTCGAGCCGAACCGAGGTCCTGATGGCGGAGCCGTCGCGGGCCGTCGTGCCCGCGACGAGGTGGTCCAGCGCGTTGTGCTGGAGGCCGAGGAACCCTTCCAGATCGACATGGTCGCCGGCTCCCGGCGACAGCGCGGCCATGCTTTCGCCTTCCACCGGCTGGATCTCCCGCCACACTGGATCGAGGGGCCCCTGCCACTCGCGGTCGCCCCCGGAAACCCAGGCATAGCCGGCGGCGTCCCAGGTGCGTCCGGCCGGCTCCCAGCCGCGCAGGTGCGGCGCGGGCTCCGCCGGGGGCGGCGGCGGAAGCTGCATCTCGACAGGGCGTTGCCAGAGGAACAGCGCGTCGATGGCGTGCCCCTGCTGCGCCTGGGGCGCGGCCCGCGGGGCGACCGAAGCCGACGCGTCCCCGATGGGCGGCGACGGCAGCGGCGCGGCGGCGAAGCCATGATCGGCCAGGCTCCGTGGCGCCGGCCCCGGCTGGGCAAGGACGAACGTCGGGTCGCCGACTTCCGCCGCGCCGGCGCCGGTCTCGAAGTCGATGCCGGCCTCCAGGTCCTCCGCCTCCGCCGGCTCCACGTCCGCGGGCGGCCCGGCTTCTGCGGCGAGCAGCAGGTCCGCCGGCAGTGACGCCGGCTCGCCGGCCGACATGGGCACGGGCGGGTCAGACCAGGCCGGGACGGCGAAGGCCGACGCCTGCGGGTCGAGCGCATGCACGCCGCTGGCGTTGACGATCTGTCCCCGGACCGCGTCCGCCACTGCACCGGGACCCGCGCCGGCCGTGAGCCCGGTGTCCAACGCGTAGCGGAAGGCGAGCGAGCCCGCCTCGACGGTGAGAATAGCGGCGCCGGTTTCGACCGTCACCGCCCCCGCGCCTTGGCCGGGACCGGGTCCGGCGGCGACGACGAAGGCGCCGGCATGGGCGACCAGACGGGCGTGGCCCGCGTCGGCGGCGACGATCTCGGCACGGGCGTCGCCCACCATGGCCAGGGTGGCGCCACCGGCGAACTCGATGAGCGCGCCCGCGCCGGCCACGGTGATGAGCACGTCGCCGGGCGCAACGGCGTCGCCCGCGGCGAGCGCCACGGTGCCGCCGGTGGCATCGATGGCGATCAGCCGGCCATCGAACGCTTGAACGACGCCCGCCTCAGCCGGCGGCGGCGAAGCCGGCCGGGTCTGCGACTGAAGGCTGGGAGGAAAGCTTGCGGGAAACCCGGTGGAGACGGCGGAAGGCTCGAGCACGGGCACGGAAGGCCTCGCTATCGACGGCAAACAACCTATACGATAGTATCACCTTTAAGCAAAATTAACAGAAGCAAGATGGCGAAGTGCGGCAACCGCAAGTCAAGCGCTGCGCCGAAGTGCGTAGCTGTCGAGCGCCAGCGACGGCGGAACCGGCCGTCGGAAATGCTGCCGCGACGGCCTGGCGGCCGGACTGGCGAGCGTCAGCCGCCGACCTGGGTGTGATCGCGATCCAGCGGCGTCGGGTAGCTGTCGGCGAACTGCTCGGCGGCGCTGGCATGGCAGCGGGTGTAGGCGGCGAGCAGGTCGGCGTCGCTCATCTTGACGCCCGCCGCGGCGAAGTCGGCGCCGACGTCCTGAAGCACGACACCGGCACCCGGAGCCTCGGCGCAACGGCCGACCAGCCGCTGCGCGTAGCCGCGCGCCTCCTCGTGGGCCTGGCCGAGACGCTCCGCTGCCCAGAGGCCGAACAGCTTCGCCGCCCGGCAGCGGACCTTGAAGCGCAGCTCCTCGTCGAGCTTGAACTTCGCCTCATGGCCCTTCTCGATCTCACGCAGCATGTCGGTCATGATCGCCCGCGCCCTACACCAGAGTCCCACCGCTTCTATTAGGCCGCGAACGCGCTTGCCGCAATGGCGAGTAAGCGGTTAAGTGGCCGGCTGACGTTGCCTCACCCTCGACGCATTGCCCGGACCGTGTGCACCTTCGTCATCCTCCGCAGGCCGAACCACCGCTGGCCGCTTCTCATCGCCGCCAACCGCGACGAGATGGCGGACCGGCCGTGGCGGCCACCCGGCCGGCACTGGCCGGACCGGCCCGAGGTCGTCGGCGGCATGGACGAACTGGCCGGCGGCACCTGGTGCGCGATCAACGACGACGGCGTGGTCGCCGCCATCCTCAACCGCATCAACACCCTGGGCCCGGCCCCGGGCCTGCGCAGCCGCGGCGAACTGCCGCTCGAGGCCCTCGACCACGCCGAGGCGCATTGCGCCGCGGCCGCGCTCGCGGACCTGAACCCCCTCGCCTACCGGCCGTTCAACCTCGTGGTGGCGGACGCGCGGGACGCCTACTGGATCCGGCTGCGCGGCGGCGACGGCGACGCCGGGCCAGCCGTCGACGTGCTGGAGGTGCCGGAAGGCTACTCGATGATCACCGCCTACGACCGCAACGACCTGGCCTCGCCCAGGATCCGCCGCTACCTGCCGCGGTTTCGCGCCGCCGCCGTTCCCGACCCGGACGCGGGCGACTGGAGGGCCTGGGCGGCGCTGCTGGCCGAGCGCGAGCACGATCCGGAGGCCGGGCCTGGGGGGGCGATGAACGTCGTCACCGCCACCGGCTTCGGCACCATCTGCTCGTCGCTGCTGGCGCTGCCGGCGGCGGAGGGCGACGAGGACGGCGGAGCGGAGGCAGAGGAGATCAAGCCGGTCTGGCGCTTCGCCGCCTGGACCGACGCGCCCGGAAACTACACGACCGTGGAGCTTTGACCGCGACCCAAGGGTGCTCCGTGGCCGACCGGAGGTGCTCCGGCGCCGGGCCGAGCGATCGATTGTGTTGCTGACGGACAATTGCTATATGCTGCCGGCGCAGCACAGGCCGCCCGCCGGCTTGGCATCCCCTGGATATCCTCCATGGCCAGACGCAGACAGATTTTCGAAGGCAAGGCCAAGATCCTCTACGAGGGGCCTGAGCCGGGGACGCTGGTACAGTACTTCAAGGACGAGGTCACCGCATCGAGCGCGCTCAAGCGCGGCGTGATCACCGGGAAGGGCGTGCTCAACAACCGCATCTCCGAATACCTGATGACCCGGCTGGGCGAGATCGGGATCCCGACCCACTTCGTCCGCCGGCTGAACATGCGCGAGCAGCTGGTCCGCGAGGTCGAGATCATCCCGATCGAGGTGGTGGTCCACAACGTCGCCGCCGCCGAGTTTGCCAAGCGCTTCGGCATGGCCGACGGCACGCCGCTGCCGCGCTCGATCGTCGAGTTCTATTACAAGTCCGAGGAGCTGGCCTATCCGCTGGTGTCCGAGGAGCACATCACCGCCTTCGGCTGGGCGACGCCGCAGGATCTCGACGAGATCATGTCGCTGTGCCTCAGGGTGAACGACTTCCTCACCGGCCTGTTCCTCGGCATCGGCATGCGGCTGATGGACCTGAAGGTCGAGTTCGGCCGGTTGTGGGAAGACGAGCAGATGCGCATCGTCCTCGCCGACGAGGTCAGCCCCGACTCCTGCCGGCTGTGGGACACGCGGACCAACGAGCGGCTGGACCGCGAGCGGATCCCGACGGACTTCGCGAAGGTGGCGGACACGTATCAGGAGGTGGCGCGGCGCCTGGGCATCCTGCCCGAGGGCGGCCCCGCCGATTTCCAGGGGCCAGAGACGATCCAGTAGTCGGAAGGCGCCCGGGCCGCCGCCGGCACCGGGACCGCAAGAACAGACGCTGGCAACGGAGCGGGAACGGTGACCAAGGCGCGCGTGCACGTGACCCTCAAGCAGGGCGTCCTCGACCCGCAGGGCAAGGCGGTCCAGGGCGCGCTCGGCCGCCTCGGCTTTACCGGCGTCGACGGCGTCCGCCAGGGCAAGTACCTGGAGATCGAGCTCGCCGAGAGCGATCCGGAGAAGGCCCGTGCCGAGGTCGCGGAGATGTGCCGCCAGCTCCTCGCCAACACCGTCATCGAGGACTACGCGATCGATGTCGGCGAGTAGCGGTCAGCGATGGGAGCAAGAGCACATCATCGCAAGCCGCGAAGCGGCATGGCCACCCAGGAAACTGGATTGCTTCGTCGGCTTGCGCCTCCTCGCAATGACGACGTCGTGTTGGACCGGGCGTATGATCCGCAGCTCTGACGGGCACCGGCGGTGAAGTCCGCGGTCGTCGTCTTTCCCGGCTCCAACTGCGACCGCGACGTCGCCGTTGCAATCGAGCGGGTCACCGGCGTTGCGGCGAAGATGGTCTGGCACGCCGAGACGGACCTCGCCGGCTTCGACCTCATCGTCGTCCCGGGCGGCTTCGCCTATGGCGACTACCTGCGCTGCGGCGCCATGGCGGCGCATTCCCCGGTCATGCGCGAGGTGGTCGCCCGCGCCGAGGCAGGGGCCATGGTGCTCGGCATCTGCAACGGCTTCCAGGTGCTGACCGAGGCCGGCCTGCTGCCGGGCGCGCTGATGCGCAACGCCGACCTTCGCTTCGTTTGCAAGGACGTGGCGCTGAAGGTGGAGACCAGCGACAGCCCGTTCACCCGGCGCTACCGGAAGGGCGAGGTCGTCCGCATTCCCGTCGCCCACAACGAGGGCAACTACTTCGCCGACGAGGACACGCTGGAGCGGCTGTTCGACGAAGACCGGGTCGCCTTCCGCTACTGCTCGGCAACGGGCGACCCGGCCCCGGACGCGAACCCCAACGGCTCGCAGCGCAACATCGCCGGCATCCTCAACGAGCGGCGCAACGTCCTCGGGCTGATGCCCCACCCCGAACGGATGGCCGAAGCGGCGCTGGGCGGCACCGACGGCCGCGGCATGTTCGAGAGCCTGATGGCGGCGCTCTCCTGAGCCGGGCAGGGGCGAAACCGCGGTGAACGGCGAGCAACGACGAGGAGATGCTGTGGCTGACGGTGTCATGGAGGAAGCGGCGGGAGCGGTGCCGGAGGTGGTCACCCGCCACGGCATTACGGCTGAAGAGTACGCCAAGATCCTCGACATCCTCGGCCGCGAGCCGAACATAACCGAGCTCGGCATCTTCTCGGTGATGTGGAGCGAGCACTGCTCGTACAAGTCGTCGAAGAAGTGGCTGCGCTGCCTGCCGACGACGGGGCCGAAGGTGATCCATGGTCCCGGCGAGAACGCCGGCGTTGTCGACATCGGCGACGGCCAAGCGGCCGTCTTCAAGATTGAGAGCCACAACCACCCCTCCTACATCGAGCCCTACCAGGGCGCGGCGACCGGCGTCGGCGGCATCCTCCGCGACGTCTTCACCATGGGCGCCAGGCCCGTCGCCAACCTCAACGCGCTCCGCTTCGGCTCGCCTGAGCATCCCAAAACCCGGCACCTCGTCGCCGGCGTCGTCGCCGGGATCGGCGGCTACGGCAACTGCGTCGGCGTGCCCACGGTCGGCGGCGAGTGCACCTTCCATCGCGGCTACGACGGCAACATCCTGGTCAACGCGATGGCGGTGGGCACGGCCGAGCGCGACCGGATCTTCCTCTCCGCCGCCAGCGGCGTCGGCAACCCCATCGTCTACGTCGGCTCGAAGACCGGGCGCGACGGCATCCACGGCGCGACCATGGCGTCGGCGGAGTTCAGCGACGACTCCGAGGCCAAGCGGCCGACGGTGCAGGTGGGCGATCCGTTTACCGAGAAGCTCCTGATCGAGGCGTGCCTGGAGCTGATGGCGACCGACGCCATCGTCGCGATCCAGGACATGGGCGCGGCCGGGCTGACGTCCTCGTCGTTCGAGATGGCGTCGAAGGGCGGCCTCGGCGTCGAACTCGACCTTGACCGGGTGCCCATCCGCGAAGCCGGCATGAGCGCCTACGAGATCATGCTCTCCGAGAGCCAGGAGCGCATGCTGATGGTGCTCAAGCCCGGCCGCGAGGGTGCGGCCCGGGTGGTGTTCGAGAAGTGGGAGCTGGACTTCGCCATCGTCGGCAGGATCACCGACAGCAAGCACATGATCGTGCGCCACCACGGCGAGGTCGTCATCGATGTCCCCATCGACCCGCTCGCCGCGGCCTCGCCGGAATACGACCGCCCCTGGCTCGCCACCCGCCGCCAACCCGCCATCGCCGCCCGCGAGGTGCCGACGGTTCCGCCGATCGAGGCGCTGAAGACGCTGCTCGCCTGCCCCGACCTCGCCAGCAAGCGCTGGGTCTGGGAGCAGTACGACCACATGGTCATGGGCGACACCATCGGTCGCCCCGGTGGCGACGCCGCCGTCGTGCGCGTGCACGGCACCGGCAAGGCGATCGCCATGACCACCGACTGCACGCCGCGCTACTGCCTGGCCGACCCGGTCGAGGGCGGCCGCCAGGCCGTGGCCGAGGCGTGGCGCAACCTCGTGGCGGTGGGCGCCACGCCGCTGGCCCTCACCGACTGCCTCAACTTCGGCAGCCCGGAGAAGCCGGAGGTGATGGGCCAGTTCGCCGGGTGCCTGCAGGGCATGGCCGACGCCTGCCGGGCGCTGGAGTTCCCGGTCGTCTCCGGCAACGTCTCTTTCTACAACGAAACCAACGGCGTCTCGATCCCGCCGACCCCGACCATCGGCGGCGTCGGCCTGATCGAAGATTACGAACGGCGCGCCTCCCTTGCGCTGCACGCCGACGGCGAGGCGCTGGTGCTGATCGGCGGCAACGACGAGGAGGACGACTGGCTTGGCCAGTCGCTCTACCTGCGTGAGATCTGCGGCCGCGAGGACGGCGCGCCGCCTCCGGTCGACCTGGCGCACGAGCGGCGCGCCGGCGACCTGGTCCGGGGCCTGATCGCCAGCGGCGAGGTCACCGTCTGCCACGACGTCTCCGACGGGGGCCTGCTGGTCGCCATCGCCGAGATGGCCATGGCCGGCAACCACGGCGTCTCGCTCACGATCGCTCGCCCGGGCACCGCCAACCTGCATGCCAAGCTGTTCGGCGAGAGCCAGGGCCGCTACGTCCTTGCCGTCCCGCCCTCGCGGCTGACGGCGCTGGTGCAGCGGGCCGGCCGCGCCGGCGTCTTGGCCCGGGTGATCGGCACCACCGGCGGCGATCGATTGACCGTCGGCGAAGGCCAATCCATATCCTTGGCGAGTTTACGGGAGCTGAACCAGTCGTGGCTCCCCAACTACATGGCGGACGCGGCGGAAGCGCCCTGAGGCTTGCGGGAGATAGGTCATGGCCATGGAGGCCGGGGAGATCGAGCGCCTCATCAAGGACGCTCTGCCCGACGCCCAGGTGATCATCGAGGACCTTCGCGGCGACGGCGACCACTACGCCGCCCTGGTCACCTCTGCGGCGTTCGCCGGGAAAAGTCGGGTGCAGCAGCACCAGATGGTGTATGCGGCGCTGCGCGGCCGCATGGGCTCGGAATTGCACGCGCTGGCGCTGCAGACGGCCCTGCCCGGCCAGGAGCCGGCGTGAGCCGCGTCAAGACGTATCGAGGGAGCGAGCCGATGAGCGAGAATGCCGTCTTCAGCCGGATCCAGCAGGAGGTGGAGGAGAACCCGGTGGTCCTGTTCATGAAGGGATCGCCGATGTTCCCGCAGTGCGGTTTCTCCGCCGCGGTCGTCCAGGTGCTTTCCGAAGCCGGGGTGAAGTTCAAGGGCATCGACGTGCTCTCCGATCCGTCGCTGCGCGAGGGCATCAAGCAGTTCAGCAACTGGCCGACCATTCCGCAGCTCTACATCAAGGGCGAGTTCGTCGGCGGCTGCGACATCGTCCGCGAGATGTACGCCTCGGGCGAACTGGAGCAGGTGCTGGAGGACAAGAAGGTGCCGCGCGCCGGCTGACGACCGGCGGAGCGGGCAAGCTTATTTGCCACCCGCTCCGGCACTCGGGCTCCCGCGCCCCTGCTCGGCCAACGGGGCTTCGCCATGGCCAAAAGCGCCGTTCGCGTCCTGATCGCCATCGTCGTCGCCGGCATCGTCGGCACGATTGCCAATACGGCCGCCCTGGTCGCGGTCCTCGGCTCTGACCGCCTGGGCCTGGGGCTGGTGCCGGGCCGCTACCTGGTCGCCATCCTGCTGTGCGTCGCATTGCCGCTGCTGGACCGCTGGCTTCGGGGAGCCTCGTTCTGGGCCGTCTCGATCGTCTGGCTGACGGTCGCGCCGTCCCTCCTCGCCAAGCTGGTCTTCGGGGCCGCTGCCGATTGGACCGCGGTGCTGGGCTTCAACCTCGTCTACGCGCTGGCGGCGCTCGCCACCTACTGGCTGATCGCGGGTCTGCGCCGCGGAGCGGTGCGAGACTAAGGGAGGACCCATGCCCGAGCACAAGAGCGTCCTGTTCATCGGCCTCGACCCCGCCGTCGTCGATTACGCACGCTGGCCCGGCCTCACCGAGGAGAAGCTGCGCTCGGCGCTGGAGGCCGACCGCGCCGCCCTCGCCGATGCCGGCTACGACGTAGCCATCTGCTTCATCGACCGTGGCGAGACGGCGGAAAGCGCCATCGCCGACGCGCTTTCGCGGAAGCGCTACGACGCGGTCATGATCGGCGCCGGCGTGCGCAAGGACGACGAGCATTTCCTCCTCTTCGAGAAGGCGATCAACGCCGTGCACCGCGGCGCCCCGGACGCCCGGATTTGCTTCAACACCGGGCCCTTCGACTCCGCCGATGCGGTTCGCCGCTGGATCTAGTGGTACCGCAGCGAAGGCAGACCGGAACTCCCGCCGCGACCGGCCGTTGACCTAGCGCATGCCCAGCCCGTCACGGGTGGCAGGAAAGGGTCATCGCTCATGCTCTTCGGCGGCTGGTACGATCTCTTCCGGGTCCTCATCGTCGGCATCTTCGCCTACGCCGGCCTGGTCGCGCTGCTGCGCGTTACCGGCAAGCGGACGCTGTCGAAGATGAACGCCTTCGACCTGATCGTCACCGTCGCGTTGGGCTCGACGCTGGCGACCGTGCTGCTGTCTTCGGATGTCTCCCTGGCCGAGGGCCTGCTCGCGCTCGCGCTGCTGTGCGGGTTGCAGTACGCGGTGGCCTACGCCTCGGTGCGTTCGCCACGGTTTCAGGACTTGGTGAAGGCCGAGCCCTCGCTCCTCTATTTCCGCGGCCGGTTCCTCGAAGAGGCGCTGCGCAGCGAGCGGGTCACCGAGGAGGAAATCCTGGCCGCCGTCCGTGCCCAGGGTGGCGCCGAGCTTTCCCGGATCGACGCAGTCGTGCTGGAGACCGACGGCACCTTCAGCGTGATTTCGGGCGCCGACGGGGCGAACGTCTCGTCGCTGCGCTACGTCCGCGGGGCGGATGACGTCACGGCGGCGTGAGCCCAGGTCGCGACGTTCAGTGCGGGAGGTGACGTAGCAGCAGGTCGACGTTGCGGCGGTTGGCCTTGTAACGGGCGTCAAACAGGTCGCCCACCAGCGGGATCAGACCTAATGCAGCGTCAACGCCCATGTTCGCCAGCATACGCAGGATGACGCCCCGCGGCACGCCTAGGCGCGCCGCCTCGGCGATGATGTAGGTGGCGCACGCCGCTCCGGCGGCATCACCGACCCCAGGGACCAGACCGATGATCGCGTCCCAGCCGAAGCGCCAGCGTGTACCGGGGATGCGGAAGCGGTCGTCAAGAAGATTCGCCAGCCGCTCCAGCCGGCGAACCCGCGCCCAGTCCCGGTTGCTCGGGTAGCTCGTATCCAATCGCGTCTCCGCCATACGCCACAGGAACGGCAACGGCGGCTTCAGGTTCCACCGGTTCCGCGCGGCCTCCTCTTGAGCGGCTGCGCTCCAGGAGCCCGCGGGGAGCGGGCGTCGGGTCAGCTCGGCTGGGCGAAGGTGGTGTAGCGGGCCTTGGCGGCGCGCTCGATGGCGACGGCGACGAGCCTGTCGACCGTCAGGCGGTCGCGGATGATCTCGAGCATGCGCAACTCCTCGCGGTCCACCCGGCCGTCGGCGACGGCGACGTCGCAGGCCAGCGCATAGGCGGTCTCGCGCAGCTTCGCCGGCAGCGCCGCCTCGATCTGGCCGAGCGCCGCCTCCAGCCCGTCGTCGACGTCGAGGCACTCGGCGCACGCCGCGGCCGTAGCCGGCAGAAGCTCGCGGTTGTAGTCCCTGAACACCGGCAGCCCCTGGATGATCTCGCCGATCTTGCGCAGCTCGGCGTCGGTCATGTCCCGGTCGGCCGCAGAAACCATGACCATGGTGTAGATCAGCGCCGCGTGGTGGGTGATCATCGTCCGTCCTCGACCCAGCATCAGGCCACGCGCAGGCACGCGGCGTTCCCCAAGACCCATCATACTGTCGCGCAATCTGCCGGCAGCCGCAAAGAATGGCAACCACGCCGGCGGCGCGCTTGCCGGGCCGCGGCTACCACGGCGGCGAAACGCGCTATAATGACGATCGCTCGCGCGGCAACCGGCCGGCGGGCGGGGACCGGACCAGGCGACGGCCGCGCTCGCCTCGTCCGCAAGCGGGAAGGGGCAGGACCATGGGTGCCGGCCGGCTGCTGATCTGCGACGACGAGGAACGGTTCGGGCGCTTCGTCCAACGCGTGGCCGCCGACCTCGGCTTCGACGTCGAGGTCACGAACAGCGCCGACGATTTCATGGTCGCCTACGACGACTTCGGCCCCACGGTCATCGTTCTCGACATGATCATGCCGGACATGGACGGCAACGAGCTGATCCTCTGGCTGGCCCAGCGGCGCTGCGCCGCCGACCTGATCATCTGCACCGGCTACAACCCCGACTACGCCGCCAACGCCAAGATCCTGGCGGAGTTCAAAGGGCTGAAGAGCGTGACCACGCTGCGAAAGCCGGTGAGCGTCGCCCTCCTCCGCGAGGCGCTGCAGGCCATGCCGCAAGAAACGCAGCGGACTTGAGGGCGGCGGCGGGGGAACCGGGCGTGCGCGAATACCGGAGCGTCGTCCTCCTGATCCTGATCATGACCGGCGTTACGCTGGTCGTCGGCGGCACCGCGATCCTGATCCTCTACGAGACCGCCATGACCCAGGCCCGCGAGCGGCTGACCGAGGCGGCGCACAGCCAGGCCGTCCTCGTCGACGCCATCGTCGGCCACGAGATCTCGCTCGGCGAGCCGGCAGCGGACGCGCTGCGCAACGCCGTCCTCCAGGTCGGCATGGCCTACGCCGCGGCCGGGGCAGCGTCCGGAAAAGCCTCAGGGTCCGGCGAGCTCAACCTGGCGCGCCGCGAAGGCGACGAGATCGTCTTTCTCGTGCGCAGCGACCAGCCGGTCGGCACGCCGCTGCGGGTCGGCATCGACGCGCCTGGGATCGAACCGATGCGCCGGGCCCTGAACGGCGAGAACGGCGTGCTCACCGGCGTGCATTATCTCGGCCGCCGGGTCATGGCCGCCTACGAGCCGGTACCGACGGGCGACCTCGGCATCGTCAGCAAGATCGACCTCGAAGCCATGCGCGCGCCGTTCAAGCGCGCCGCCCTCGCCGTGTTGGCGCTGGCGCTGGTGATGATCGGCCTCGGTACCACGCTGTTCGTCCAGATCAGCGCCCCGATGATCGAGCATATCCGCACCAGCGAGCGCCGCTTCCGCGACCTGTTCGCGACCATGAGCAGCGGTGTCGCCGTGTTCAAAGCGGTGGGCGAAGGCGACGACTTCGTCTTCACCGACCTCAACCCCGCCGGCGAGCGTATCACCCAGATGAGCCGCTCGGGCCTGCTCGGCCGCCCCATCGGCGAGGTGCTTCCGGGCAGCGAGGCGTCGGGCCTGCTCGACGTTCTCCGCCGGGTTTGGCTGACCGGCCAGCCGGAGCACCTGCCGCCCCGCCTCTACGAGGACGAGCGCATCCGTGGCTGGCGGGAGAGCATCGTTTACAAGCTGCCGGGCGGCGAGGTGGTCGAGCTGTTCGACGACGTGACCGAGCGCCACGCCACCGAGGAGCAGCTTCGCCACGCCCAGAAGATGGAGGTGGTGGGCCAGCTCACCGGCGGCGTCGCCCACGACTTCAACAATCTGCTGGCCATCATCCTCGGCAACCTCCAGCTTCTCCGCGAGCGGCTGGGCGAGGATCCGGTCGCGCGCGAGCTCGTCGCCGACGCCCTGTGGTCGGCGGAACGGGGCGCGGAGCTCACCCACCGCCTGCTCGCCTTCGCCCGCCGCCAGCCGCTGAGCCCGGTCGTAACCGACGTCAACGCCCTCATTCACGGCATGATCGAGCTGGTCCGCCGCACGGTCGCCGGCGGCAGCCTGGGGATCCCGGCCGTCGTCGTCGAGGAGAACCTGGAGAAGACGCTTTGGCCGGCCACCATCGACCGCGGCCAGCTGGAAAGCGCGCTGATGAACCTCATCGTCAACGCCCGCGACGCCATGTCCGCCGGCGGCACCCTGACGCTTGCGACCGCCAACGTCGTCGTCGAGGCGCCCGGCGGCGAGCCCGTGGCAAACGACGCCATCGCGGCGGGCGCCTACATCACCGTGGCGGTGAGCGACACCGGCGTCGGCATCCCCGCCGACGTCATCGCCCACATCTTCGAGCCGTTCTTCACCACCAAGCGCCCCGGCGAGGGCAGCGGCCTGGGCCTCAGCATGGTCTATGGCTTCGCCAAGCAGTCGGGGGGGCACGTCGAGGTCGACAGCGCCCCGGGCCGCGGCACCACCGTGCGGCTGTACCTGCCCCGCGCCGAGGAGCCCGCCGCGGCGCATACGCCGGCGAACCCGACCGTTCCGGCAGCGGCGGGCGCCGGCTAGGACGCGCCGGGCACCATCGGCTTCTTCGGCGCCTCGATGCCGGGTTCGGGCGTCGGCGTCGCCACCGGCGCCACGGTCACCGAGGAGTACAGATCCTCCGGCGTGGTCACGAGATCCATGGTCATCTTCGCGCCGACGCCGATGACGAGAAGGGCGAGCAGGATGCGCAACTGCTCGGCCGCGAGCTTGGCACCCAGGCGCACGCCGACCTGCGCGCCGATGACGCCGCCTATGAGCAGCAGCATCGCCAGCACGACGTCGACCGTGCGGGTGTGAACCGCCTGCAGGACGGTGACGTTGGCGGTGACGAAGGTGACCTGGAACAGCGAGGTGCCGACCACCACCCGGGTCGGCATGCCGAGCAGGTAGATCATCGCCGGCACCATGGCGAAGCCGCCGCCCACGCCCATGATCGCCGACAGCACGCCGACGAAGAAGCCGATGCCGAGCGGCAGGAGCGCGCTGATGTACAGCATCGACTTGCGGAAGCGCACCTTGAACGGCAGCCGGTGCATCCAGGTGTGGCGGCCGGGCCCGCGCGAGGTGCTCGTGCCGCCGGTGCGGCGGCGCTTGAGGACGGTCCCCACCCCCTCGATCAGCATCAGCACGCCGATGACGACGAGCATCACCACGTAGGAGATGGAGATGACCAGGTCGATCTGGCCGATGGCCTTGAGCAGGGCGAACAGCCAGACGCCGAGGCCGGAGCCGGCGAGGCCGCCCACCAGCAGGATCAGGCCCATCTTGACGTCGACGTTGCCGCGCTCGAAATGGGCGATGACGCCGGACACCGAGGCGCCGACGACCTGGTTGGCCCCCGAGGCGACAGCGACCGGCGCCGGGATGCCGAGAAACAGCAGCATGGGCGTCAGCAGGAAGCCGCCGCCGACGCCGAAGACGCCAGACAGGATGCCGACGCCGGCGCCGACGCCGAGCAGCACCAGCACGTTGGCGCTCAACTCCGCGATCGGGAGATAGATGTCCATGATGAGAGGCGGCAACCGTCGGCAGAAGGTCTTGTTCTTGTAGCGCGAATCGCGCCCGACTTGAAGGTGCAGCGCGCCGGCGCCGGCGCGGAAAGGGTGGGATGCGCCCGCTCCCGATTGCGCTGGCCCGGGCCCCGGCGGCTGGGTACAGTTCCCATACCTTGCGCAGCCACCGGCTTCCGAGGCTGCGGCTCCCTCGCCGCCACAGGCTTTTGCCCGGGACGCGGTTGCCCCTATCGTGGGCGAGCGGGCACGCGCACGACCTGCGATCCGCGATCTGCTTGGAGACGAAGCGCCGACATGACGTATCGAATTCAGGGCGACAGCCAGGAGTGGGAGGTGGTCGTGGGCCTCGAGGTCCACGCCCAGGTCAATGCCAAGGCGAAGCTGTTTTCCGGCGCCGCCACCGACTTCGGCGCCGAGCCCAACTCGCAAGTCTCCCTGGTCGACGCCGCCTTCCCCGGGATGCTGCCGGTCCTCAACGGCTACTGCATCGAGCAGGCCGTTCGTACCGGGCTCGGCCTGAACGCCGCGATCAACCTCGTCAGCGTCTTCGAGCGTAAGAACTATTTCTACGCCGACCTGCCGGCCGGCTATCAGATCTCGCAGTACCAGCGGCCGCTTGTGGGCGAGGGCTGGGTCAGCGTCGACCTCGCCGACGGCAGCAGCAAGACCATCGGCATCGAGCGGCTGCACGTCGAGCAGGACGCCGGGAAGTCGATGCACGACCAGCATCCGGCGTACACCCTGATCGACCTCAACCGCGCCGGCGTGGCGCTCATGGAGATCGTCTCCAAGCCGGACGTGCGCAGCCCCGAGGAGGCCGGCGCCTACCTGCGCAAGCTCCGCGCGATCATGCGCTACCTCGGCACCTGCGACGGCAACATGGAGCAGGGGTCCATGCGCTGCGACGTCAACGTCAGCGTCCGTCCCGTCGGCGACAACGAACTGCGCACCCGCACCGAGATCAAGAACGTCAACTCCGTGCGCTTCGTCATGCAGGCGATCGAGCGCGAGGCCGAGCGTCAGGTGGGCGTGTACGACGCCGGCGGCGCCATCCGCCAGGAGACCCGGCTCTACGACGCGGTGAAGGGCGAGACGCGGTCGATGCGGGCGAAGGAGTTCGCCCACGACTACCGCTACTTCCCCGACCCCGACCTGCTGCCGCTGACGCTGACGAGCGCGCACGTCGACGAGATCCGCCGAACGCTGGCCGAGCTCCCCGACCAGCGCAAGCAGCGCTACATCGACGACTTCGGCCTGTCGGCCTACGACGCCGCGGTGCTGACGGCGGAGAAGGAGGCCTCCGAGTACTACGAGCGGCTCACCGCGGGCCGTGATCCCAAGCTCGCCGCCAACTGGCTCATCACCAACCTGTTCGCCGTGCTGAACAAGCAGGGTCGGTCCATCGCCGACTCGCCGATCTCGGCGGACGACCTGGGCGCCCTCCTCGACCTGATGAGCGCCGGCAAGATCTCCGGCCGCCAGGCCAAGGAGGTGTTCGAGGCGATGGCCGAGACCGGCGCCAAGCCCGCCGCCATCGTCGCCGAGCGTGGGCTCAGCCAGATCACCGACGAGGGCGCGATCGAAGCGGCAGTGGACGCGGCCATCGCCGCGAACCCCGGCCAGGTCGAGCAGTTCCGAGGCGGCAACGACAAGGTGCTGGGCTGGTTCGTCGGCCAGATCATGAAGGCGACCAAGGGCAAGGCCAACCCGCCGCAGGTCAACGCCCTGTTGCGAAAAAAGCTCCTGGACTGACGGCCTCTACGCGCCGCCTACAGCGGGTAGCGCAGGATCGCCGCGAGCGCGGCGTCGCCCGGGATCTCCTCGCGGCGCATGGCCAGCACCCGGCCGCCGGTCATGAGCACGCGGGTGGCGATCTGGTCGAGCACGCCATGGGTTTCGGCGCTCGCCGTCTCGGCGAAGACGACGGTACCGTCCTCGTCGTCGACGGTCCCCGGAACCTGCACGTCCATATCGACGGCAATGGCGGCCACCGCGCCATGGGTCGCGGCGTAGGCGGCCTTCTCGATGTCGGTGGTGGTGCGCCCCTGCCCCGTCCGCTGCGCGAACAGCTCGGCGAAGGCGCTGAGCTTGCCGGCATGGAGCTCGTCGAGGATTTCGCGGGCGGCGAGCGCCAGGTCGTGATCCGAAGTCGTCTCGGGGTTACCCCGGATCAGCTGGTCGACGAGGTGGGGGTAGGTGCAGGCGGAGCGGAAGATGCTGTCGAGCGGCGGCGTCGCCGCGAGGATCAGCGGCGTCTCCCGACCGGCGAGCAGCTCGCGAAGGGCGCCGTCCACCGCGCGGGCATACTGCCCCATGCGCACCTTCTTTCCCTCCGAGCCCTGGATCCGGCCGCGCGGCGACCGGCTGTCGAGCGAGCCGCGGCCGACGGCGTCGCTCATGTCGCGGGGCAGATCCGGAACCCGCACCGGCGCCGCCGGCAGGTCGGCGCTGACCTCGACGAGGCGCACCGAGCCCTGGGCCAGGGCGAGGACGAAGCCTTCATGATCGGCGAGCACGGCCCGCAGCAGCGGCTTGACGTGGAACCGGTCGGCGACCTCGACGGACGCCGCGAGCCGGTTGGCGAGGCGGAAGGTGAGAAGGCTGGCCGGCGTGGCGAAGACCGCGAGGCTGCGCGCCTGCACCGCCCAGAACGCGTCGTCGTCGATGAGGTCGTCGAGTTGCTCGCCGATGGCCTGGACGGAAGCCGAGCGATGGCCGGCCGCGCGCAATTGCTCCTGGGCCTCGCGCGACAGGTTGCCGAGGGCGATGCGGTCGGCCTGTGCCTCCTGCGTCATCGGCGTCGTCGGCAGGTAGATCGAGACGCACGCCGGCTCCCGCCGCGCAACCAGGCTTTCGAAGTCCGAGCGGGTCGGCAAGTCGACGTGCAGCATGATGGCCTCCTGAAAGGGTTATCCTCTTGGGGGTGCGACCCCGTTCCCGCCACTGGATAGCGGCATCGCGTGCGGAGCGCCACCGCCGTTGGGCCGACACGAGGCGATAGCATCTTCGTCATCATCGCCGTGGTACCGTCCTACCGGGGAGGCGCACATGCCGCTGTTGCTGATCAAGGGCACGTTCAGGCCGGGCGCGGGCGTGGCCGACGGGGACACGGTGCGTTTCGCCGCCGACGATCCGAACCTGCCGTTCAGGCTGATGCGGCAAGGCTCAACGCCGAGGGTGAGCGAGCAGACGGGGACCATTCCCATTCGCTACGAGGGCATCGACGCCATGGAGCGCGGCGCCCGGACGCCGGAGTCCTCGGACGCGACCAGGCGCAATCTGGAACTCCTCGGCCTGTCCGGCCCAAACGACGAAGGCCGCGGCCACATTCTGAGCCGGCTCCTCGACACCAACGGCCGGGTCATCGCCTTCGTCTTCGCCGGCGACGCGCCGGAGGAGGACGGCACCGAGGTCTTCGTCGACGTGGACCGCGTCCGCAACAGCGTCAACTGGCGCCTGCTCGACGGCGGCAACGCCTATCCGCTGTTCTACGACACCCTGTTCGCGGACCTGCGCCAGGAGCTCGGCCAGGTGGCGGCGGCGGCCGAGAGCGCGGATCGCGGCGTCTGGCGCGAGGACGCCACGAATACCGGCCTCGCCTGGGGCGGAAGGGCCTCGCTGGCGACCCTGCCCCCGTTCATGCCGAAGCTCTGGCGCCGACTGGAGGACTACTCCAGCGACCGGCTGTTCCGGGAGTTCGCCGACACGCTCGACGCCTTCCCGGAATACCTGAGAACCAGGAACGATCGCCTTCTCGTGGTCCCGGAAAACCGCTTCACCGGGCTCGACAACGTCGTCACCGTTTCCGGCAACCGGCTCTCCCTGGACGTTCCGCAGCAACAGCTCGTCTTCGTCTCCTGACGCGGCCAGCGTGGAGACCGCGCGAGACGTCTGCTTCTACCGCTCGCGAAAGGCCTCGGCGCGGAGCTTCAGCACCGGCTTGACGAGGTAGTCGATGACCGTGCGGCTGCCGGTGCGAACATCGACGGTGGCCTGCATGCCGGTCGTGATCGGCAGCGGGTTGGCGTCGTCGCCGAGGTGGGAGCGGCTCGTCTCCACCGTCACCGGGAAGTACGGCTCGCTCCGGTCGCCGCCAGCGGCATCCGGCGCAACCCGGACGACCGTGCCCTCCAGGGCGCCGTAGCGGATGAAGTCGTAGGTGCCGATCTTGACCACCGCCGGCTGGCCCTCGCGGACGTAGCCGCGGTCGATGGTGCGAAGCCTGGCCTCGATCACCAGCTTGCCGCTGGTCGGGACGATGTCCATGATCGGCTCGCCCGGCCCGACCACCCCGCCGATGGTGGTGGTGCGGACGTTGTCGACGACGCCGTCGATGGGGCTGCGCACGGTCGTGCGCCGGCCCTGGTCGTCCGCCTCGGCGAGAAGCTCGCGAAGCTGGGCAATGGCCTGCTCGCAAAGGGCCAGTTGCTGCTCGGCCTCGCGGCGGAAGCGCACGCCGAGTTCATGCAGCCGCCGCTCGGCCTCCGCCGCCGCGGCCTGTGCCGCCGGAATGGCCGGAACCAGGCTCTGCACCTCGCCCTGCAGGCTTTCCACCTCGGCCTTCAGTTCCAGGTGCTCCATCCGCGCCGTCAGCTCCTCGGCGAGAAGCTGTTCCGACATCTCCAGCCGCTGCCGCGCCAGGCCGAGGTTTCGGCGGACGGCGCCGGCGCGGGCCTGGAGCTCGTCGACGGCCAGCTTGCGCTGGCGAACCTGGGCGCGGACCACGTCCTCGGCGGCCGCCAGCTCCCGCCGCCTGGCCTGGAAGGCGCGCGCCTCGGCCGCCGCCAGCTCCGGCTGGCGCGCGGCCGCCCGGGCGACGGGACCTTCCGGGGCGCCCATCTCCCGGCCCTCCGCTTCCGCCGACAGCCGGCGGCGGCGGAGCAGTTCGCCGTCGAGGCGGGCCTCCAGCTCGCGGCGGTTGACGCCGCCGGTGGCGAGGTCGAGGCGCAGGAGCGGATCGCCCGCGGCCACAACCGCGCCTTCCGCGACGTGCAGTTCGGCCACGATCCCGCCTTCCAGGTGCTGGACGGTCTTGACCCGGCCCTGTGGCGCGACGACGCCTTCGGCAACCGCGACCTCGTCGAGGCGGGCAAAGCAGCACCAGCCGATGAACGCAGCGAGCAGCAGGGCCGCCGCCCAGGCGATCGGCCGCCAGGTCGGCAGCGGATGGCGGGAAAGCAGCGCGTCGAGCGGCGTGGAAGATCCCGTCATTCCGCGGCGCCCGGCACGGCTGCGGCGGGGCGGCCGGGCTCTTGCGGCCACGGCTCGGCAGCGGGTCGGGTGCGCTGCGGCGGCACCGGCCCGGCGAGGCTTGCCAGAACCTCACCCGCGGGCCCGGAGGCGAGGGCCGCGCCGGCGGCCAGCCGGGTGATCCCGTCGGCTGCGGCGAGCAGCAGCCGGCTGTGGGTGGCGACCACGACCGGCCGGGTGCGGGCCAGCGCCCGCAGGCTCTCGCGAAGGCGCACCACCATGTCCTCGTCGAGGTGGCTCGACGGCTCGTCGAGAAGAACGATCGCCGGATCCCGGATCAGCGCCCGGGCGAGGCCGACCCGCTGCCGCTGCCCCGCCGACAGCCGGCGCCCGCCCTCCCCCACCTCGGCGGCGTACCCCTTCGGCATGCCCTCGACCTCGTCATGGAGGAGCGCCAGCGTGGCGGCGGCGGTGACCTCGGCGTCCGACGCCTCCGGCTGAGCCAGGGCGATGTTGTCGCGGATCGTGCCGGCGAAGAGCGCGTCGTCCTGGGGAAGGTAGCCGATCCAGCGGCCCAACTCGTCGTCGCCGAACTGGGCGATGTCGGCGCCGTCGATCAGCACCCGGCCACCGTCCGGACGGTAGAGGCCGCGGATCAGCTTCAACAGCGTGGTCTTGCCGCTGCCGTTGGGCCCGACGATGGCATGCAGACCGCGCGGCGGGATCCGCAAGCTCAACTGGTCGATGGCCGGAGATGCGCCGGCGGCAAAGGCGAACGTGACCTCGTCCAGGGTGATCGCCCCGACCGGCCGAGGCATTGCGACGTTGCCCGCGCCGGGCCCGTGGGCACGGGCGAACACCGCGCTCAGCCGCTCGGTCGCGAGCTTCGCCGCGACGAACCCGCGCCAGCCGGAGGCGAGCTGATGCAGCGGCCCGAGCATTCGGCCGCTCAACATGTTCGCCGCGACCAGGGCGCCGATGGTCATCGTCTGCTCGAGGATCGCGAGCGCCCCGACGGCGGTCATCAGCACCGTGGTCGCCAGCATCACGCTCGTCGCCAGGTTGGCGTAGGTGTCGCTGCGGCCGCCGCGGAGCGTCCCCGCGACGATCGCCTCGGCGTGGGCGGCCTCCCAGCGTGCCCTGAGCGCGTCGCCCGCGGCGTGCGCCTTTACCGCGGTTCGGCCGGTAATCAGCTCGCCGACCAGCGCGTCGCGGCTTTGGCCGACGGCGCGCTCGCTGCGCGCGGCGGCGTTCATCACCGCGTTCGACCGCCACGCGATCAGAGCCGTCAGCAACGCAGCGCCCGCCAGCAGCTCGGCGACCGGCGCCGCGATGATGAAAACGAGGGCGAACGACAGCACCACGAACGGCGCCTCGCAGACCAGCAGCGCCGTGCTGCCGGACAGCGCGTTGCGCACGGTGTCGACGTCGCGGAAGGCGATGGCCCAGCTCTGTGCGCCGGTCCGCTCGAGATGGCGGAGCGGGAGGTGCGCGAGGGCGGCGAACAGGCGGCGAGCGACGGCGACGTCGAGACGAAGGGCGATGGTCTGGAGGATGCGCCCCCTCGCCAGGCGCAGGGCGAAGTCGAAGCCCAGCGCCAGCGCCATCCCGGCGAGCAGCCCGTACAGGGTGCTCATGCCGGCGTGGGCGACCACCCGGTCGTAGACCTGGAGGACGAACACCGGCACCGCCAGGCCCAGCAGGTTGACGGCGAAGGAGAAAGCGGCGACCTCGGTGAAGCCGCCGAGCAGGGGCGTGAGGAGATCGCGCAGCCAACGGCGCGACGGGGGAGCCTCGGCCATGGTGACCGGCACTATAGCGTCCAGCCGCGGCTTTTACCACAAACGGGTTAGGACGGAATGACGGCAGCGCTTTCGGGCGTTGCGTTTATTGCGTTTAAATCGTCTATCACGTACATTTGTTGGATCCGCCCGGTGTGTGGCGCGGCTGAAAATGAGGGACCCGGGATGGCTCCCATGCCGACGGGAAGGCCGGCCAACGCGGTTGAGGTTTCTGCGGAAGATGCGGCGTTGGCACGCGAGGTGGGCCGTACGCTGGCTGGTTATCTCCAGCCGGGAGCTCAACTGCGGCTGACCGTGGAGCGCGATGATCATGAAGGCGAAACCGTCGTCTTGCCGGATCGGGCGATTCAGTTGCTCCTGGACGTTCTGTCGAGCATGGCGGAGGGGAACGACGTCATGGTGGTGGCGGTCGAAGCGGAGCTGACGAGCCAGCAGGCCGCGGACGTTTTGAACGTCTCGCGCCCGTTTCTGATCCAGCTCCTCGAGAAGGGAGACATTCCCTACCACAAGGTCGGCAAGCATCGGCGAGTACGTCTAAAGGACGTGGTGGCTTACAAGGATCGAAACGACGGAAAGCGGCGGGAAGTGCTTGATGAGCTCGTTGCCGAAGCTCAGGAGCTCGGACTCGGTTACGAGTAAGGTCTGGAGTACAGGGCATCATCGCGCTCTTCGATGCCTGCGTCTTCTACCCGGCGCCGCTTCGCGATCTCCTCATGGAGCTGGCGATTACTGGCTTGTTCCGAGCCCGATGGTCTTCTGCGATCCACGATGAATGGACCAAGGCCGTGGCAAGAGACAGGCCGGATCTTCCCGTCGAGCGACTGGAACGGACGAGGGCGATGATGGACGCCCATGTGGACGACTGCCTCGTTACCGGCTTCGAGCACCTGATACCGCGCGTCCATCTTCCCGATGCCGATGATCGGCATGTGCTGGCCGCAGCCATCCACGGTCATGCAAGCGTGATCGTGACGTACAACCTCTCTGACTTCCCGGAAGAAGCACTTGGCCGCTTCGGGATCGAAGCGCAGCATCCCGACGTGTTTCTTTCTCACCTCATCAAGATTTCTCCGACCGAAGTCGTATCGGCGGTGCGCACCGGGCGGCAGCGCCTCCGCAATCCGCCGATGTCCGTTGGGCGATATCCAGAACCTGGAAAAGCGGGCTCTCGTAACGACCGTCTCGATGCTGAGAGCCCATGAGGCAAACTTGTGAGCGCATAGCCGACGCCACCTGGCGCCCGCTTGCAGTCCCGGCTTCTTCGCCTTCCGCTACGAGGCGGGCTCGCGCGCCCGCGCCGCCGGCCCCGCCTCCCACACCCGCACCTGGTTGCGTCCGGCCCGCTTCGCCTCGTACATGGCCAGGTCGGCCTTGCCGACGCTGTCGACGACGGACTTGTCCGGCGCAAGCTCGGCGATGCCGAACGAGGCGGTCATTTTGACCTCGCCGTGCTCGCCGAGGTCGATGGGCATCTCGGCGAGACCGCGGCGCAGCCGGTCGATGACGGGAACCGCCGATTGCACCGGCGTGTTCGGCAGCATCAGCACGAACTCCTCGCCGCCGTAGCGGCAGACCTGGTCGTAGCGGCGCAGGTTTCGGACGAAGTAGTCGGAAACGGCGCCCAGCACCTTGTCGCCGGCATGGTGGCCGAAGGCGTCGTTGATGGCCTTGAAGTGGTCGAGATCGACCATGCAAACGCTGCAGGTCTGGCCGGTGCGGGCGACCCGGTCGCGCTCCTGTTTCAGCCGCGGGAGCATGGCGAAGCGGGTGGCGATGCCGGTCAGCGGGTCGGTGAAGCGAAGCAGGTCCCAGAGCTCCTTCACCAACGCCTCGAGGCTGTCGTCGAGGCGGTCGATGGCCCGGGCGAAGCTGTCGTACTCCTTGATCGCGATCTCGCTGTCGTCGCTCACCGCCCGGCATAGGGAGCGGGCGAGGTCGTGCACCTCGCGGTGATAGGCGGCGGCCTTGGCATACTCCGGCTGACCGCGGATGAACTCGTTCGGCTCCTGCTCGAACCACTGGCCGAGGCCGGATCGCTCATGCCCGCCCGGCGCCACGTCCTCCGGGTCCGGCGCGGTGCGGCAGACCAGGATCGCGTGCACGCGCTGGATCCATTCGCCGTGCTCGCGCAGCGCCGGGGCGAGCCTGCGAACGATCTGCTCGGCGTCGAGGAGGCTGAACGGTGGCGGCGGAACGTCTGCGGTCTTGTTCATGCACCCTGACTCTACCATGCGGCGCGCCGGAACGAACGCCCGGATGACGGGAATGCCCCGGGGCCATGACAGCTTTATGGCGCGCTTCGCCTGGGACTTGCCTTTTCACCGGCTACTTCGCATAAAGCAGCGGCCGACGCGCAGCCTCGGTGGCGTCCGCACGGGCCCGGTCACATCGTCGCACCGGCGCCCGACGTTTGAAAAGAACCATACGGGGGAGAGGGTTGATCCGTCATGAGCGCATTCAGGACCATTGACAGTCTCGACGTTGCCGGCAAGCGGGTCTTGGTCCGTGTCGATTTCAACGTCCCGATGAAGGACGGCAAGGTCACCGACACCACCCGCATCGACCGCACCCTGCCCACGCTGCGCGAGCTTTCGGAGAAGGGCGCGAAGGTGATCGTCATCAGTCACCTCGGCCGGCCCAAGGGTCAGAAGAAGCCGGAGTTCACGCTGAAGCCCGTCGCCGACGCCCTGGCCGACGCGCTGCATGCCCCCGTCACCTTCGCCTTCGACTGCATCGGCCCCGAGGCCACCGGCGTCGTCAACGCCATGAAGAACGGCGGCTTCGCGATGCTGGAGAACCTGCGCTTCTACCCGCAGGAAGAGAAGAACGACGCCGAGTTCGCCAAGGAGCTGGCCAAGAACGGCGACGTCCTGGTGAGCGACGCCTTCTCCTGCGCGCACCGCGCCCACGCGTCGGTGGAGGCGCTGGCCCGGATCATCCCGTCGGTCGCCGGCCGGCTGATGCAGGCCGAGCTCGAGGCGCTGGAAGGCGCGCTGGGCAAGCCGGAGCATCCGGTGGCGGCGGTCGTCGGCGGCGCCAAGATCTCGACCAAGCTCGACGTGCTCGGCAACTTGGTCAGCCGGGTCGACCAGCTCATCATCGGCGGCGCGATGGCCAACACCTTCCTCAACGCCAAGGGTGTGTCGATCGGCAAGTCGCTCTGCGAGCACGACATGGCCGACAGCGCGAGGCAGATCATGAGCGCGGCCGAAAAGGCCGGCTGCGAGATCGTGCTGCCGAGCGACGCGGTGGTCGCGGCGGAGTTCAAGGAGGGGGCGCCGGCGACGACCGTTCCGGTCGGCGAGGTGCCCGAGGACAAGATGATCCTCGACGTCGGGCCGACGTCCATTGAGGACCTGAGCCGCCGGCTCGCCGGCTACAAGACGCTCTTGTGGAACGGGCCGCTCGGCGCGTTCGAGGTGAAGCCTTTCGACGCCGGCACGAATGCGGTGGCGCAGGAGGCGGCACGGCTGACCAAGGACGGCAAGCTGCTCAGCGTCGCCGGCGGCGGCGACACCGTCGCGGCGCTGGCCCACGCCGGGGTCGGCGACCAGTTCTCCTACGTCTCGACCGCGGGCGGTGCGTTCCTCGAGTGGCTCGAGGGCAAGACCCTGCCGGGCGTGGCCGTCCTGCGGAGCTAGGCTCCAGCCGCGGGGGCGGGCGGGCCGAAAGGCTTGCCCGCTCCGACGGGCCGCCTCACATTGTCGCGGTGATGGGGAAGAAAGCGCCAGGGCCAACGGTCGAAACCGTCCCTCAGGGAGACAACCGGACGCGGCTGGTCTGCCCCGACTGCGGCTACATCGAGTACACCAATCCGAAGATCGTCGTCGGCGCCGTTTGCAGCTGGGAGGACAGGATCCTGCTCTGCAAGCGCGCCATCGCCCCGTCGCTCGGCCGCTGGACGATCCCCGCGGGCTTCATGGAGATCGGCGAGTCCACCGCCGAAGGCGCCGCCCGCGAAGTGTGGGAAGAGGCCGAAGCCCGGGTCAGCATCGAGGCGCTGATCGGAATCTACGAGATCCCGCACATCTCCCAGGTCAACGTCATCTACCGCGCGCCGATGCTGGGCCCCGAGTGCGCCGCCGGCCAGGAAAGCCAGGCGGCAGGGCTGTTCGCCTGGGACGAGATCCCCTGGGACGAGCTCGCCTTCCCCTCGGTGCGCTGGTCGCTGGAGCGCTTCGCCGCCGGCGGCGGGCCCTGGGTCGGCGTCGCCCCGCCGCGGAGCTGATCCCGGCACGTCGTCTTCCATAACGACTCCGGCGCACGAGCAGCGATGTGCGTTTTTTGTCGCACGGCGCGCATGCTGCGGTGCACTCGCTAGACAGTCGGGAGGCAATTCTGTTATTCCACCGCGGTCGGAGTCACCGCATCGCGTTCACCCTCAAATCCCGGATTGGCGAATGGACCATTTGGACGTCCTCGAGAGCAGGACGATTTACATTCTGCGCGAGGCCTTCAATAAGATCGACAAGCTCGCCATGCTGTGGTCATTGGGCAAAGACTCCAATGCCATGCTTTGGCTGGCAAAGAAGGCCTTCTTCGGCTACGTGCCCTTTCCCCTGATCCACATCGATACCGGCAAGAAGTTTCCGGAGATGTACGCGTTCCGCGAACGCTACGCCCGGGAGTGGAAGCTGGACCTGCGGGTCGGGACCTGCCCCCCGGTCGAGGAGATGGATCCGACCCTGCCACCTGCTGCACGGTCGGCGGCGCGCAAGACCGCGGGCCTGAAGTCGATGCTCGATCGCGAAGGCTACGACGGCGTCATCGCCGGCATCCGCCGCGACGAAGAGGGCACGCGGGCCAAGGAGCGGGTGTTCAGCCCGCGCGGCCAGCACAACACCTGGGATTTCCGCGACCAGCCGCCGGAGTTCTGGGACCAGTTCAAGACGGATTTCGCGCCCGGCACCCACCTCAGGGTGCATCCGATCCTGCATTGGACCGAGATCGACATCTGGCGCTACATCCAGCGGGAAAACATCCCGCTCGTCGATCTCTACTTCGCCAGGAACGGCAAGCGCTACCGCTCGCTGGGCGACCAGGACATCACCTTTCCGGTCGACAGCAACGCGTCGACCATCGAAGAGGTCATCGCCGAACTCCAGCAGACCAAGGTCGCGGAGCGCTCCGGCCGGGCCATGGATCACGAAAGCGAAGACGCCTTCGAGCGGCTTCGCGCAGACGGCTACATGTAGACCATGAACGACGTGCAAAGCTTCGCGGTGCAATCCAACCTGCCGCTGAAAATCGTGATCGTCGGCCACGTCGATCACGGCAAGTCCTCCCTCGTCGGCCGCCTCTTCCACGACACCGGCTCCATGCCGGACGGCAAGGTCGAGGCGATCAAGGCCATGTGCGAGCGGCGCGGCATGCCGTTCGAGTACGCCTTCCTCATGGACGCGCTCAAGGCCGAGCGCGACCAGGGGATCACCATCGACGTCTCGCACATCCACTTCCGCACGGCGCACCGAGAGTACGTCCTGATCGACGCGCCCGGGCACCGCGAGTTCATCAAGAACATGGTGACCGGCGCCGCCCAGGCCGACGCCGCGGTTCTGGTGGTCGACGCCCGCGACGGCGTGCAGGAGCAGACCCGGCGCCACGCCTATCTGCTGCACCTGCTCGGCATCCATCAGGTGGTCGTCGCGATCAACAAGATGGACCTGGTGGAGTTCGCGCAGGCGCGCTTTCAGCAGGTTGCCGTCGATGTCCGCGACTACCTCGCCGGCCTCGGGATCGACCTTCAGCATACGCGGATCATCCCGGTGTCCGCCCGCGAGGGCGACAACATCGTCGCGCCGTCGCCGCACATGACGTGGTACGAGGGCGATACCCTGGCCCAGGCCCTCGACGGCTTCCAGCCGCCGCTGGCGCCGCTCGACCTGCCGCTGCGCTTCCCGATCCAGGACGTCTACAAGTTCGACGACCGGCGGATCCTGGCCGGCCGCATCGAGAGCGGGCACCTGCGCCGTGGCGACGTGCTGCTGTTCTCGCCGTCGAACAAGACGGCGCGGGTCGCTTCGATCGAAGCATGGAACGCCAAGGAGCCGGTGCTGGCCGTGCGGGCCGGCCAGTCGGTGGGCGTCACCCTCGACGAGCAGCTGTTCGTCGAGCGCGGCGACGTCGCCAGCCTCGTCAGCAACCCGCCGATGCTGACCAACGTTTTCCGCGGCCGCCTGTTCTGGCTCGGCCGCCACTCGATGACCCCCGGCAACCGCTACAAGATGAAGCTCTGCAACGCCGAGTTCCCGGTGGAGGTGGAGAAGATCGAGCGGGTCATCGACGTTAGCGACCTGGGAACGAGCTCCGGCCAGGTGGTCGAACGCAACGCCGTGGCCGAGGTGGTGTTCAGGGCGCGCCGCCAGGTGGCCCTCGACCCGTTCGAGAACAACATGGTCACCGGCCGGTTCGTCCTGGTCGAGGACTACGACATCGTCGGCGGCGGCCTGATCAGCATGGACGGCTACGCCGATCAGCGCGCCGGCCAGACCATCCGGGCGACGAACATCTTCCGTGTCGAGCACCGGGTGCCCGAGGAGGACCGCTGGCGCCACAACGGCCACCGCGGCGGCGTCCTGTGGATGACCGGCCTCTCCGGCGCCGGCAAATCGACGCTGGCGTTCTCGCTGGAGCAGTACCTGTTCCGCAAGGGCTACCAGGTCTACGTGCTGGACGGCGACAACATCCGCCACGGGCTGTGCTCGGACCTGGGCTTTTCGCCCGAGGACCGGGTGGAGAACATCCGCCGGGTCGGCCATGCCGCGGCGCTGTTCGCCCGCGCCGGCTTCCTGGTCATCACCGCGTTCATCTCGCCCTACCGCTCCGACCGCGACCGGGTTCGGGCCCTGGCGCCGGAGATCTTCCATGAGGTCTACGTTGACGCGGACATCAGCACCTGCGAGCAGCGCGACCCCAAGGGGCTGTACGCCAAGGCGAGGCGCGGCGAGATCGAGGACTTCACCGGCGTCTCCGCCCCGTACGAGCCGCCGGTGATGGCGGAGCTGCGCATCGACACCGGCAAGCATTCCATCGAGGAGTCGGTGGCGGTCCTCAGCGACTACATCACCAGCAACTTCGCGATCACGCCCCACTAGGAGCAGCCGATGGCCTCGCTGGTTCATCCGGTCATCCTGTCCGGCGGCACGGGCACGCGGTTGTGGCCGTTGTCGCGCACGCTCCGGCCGAAGCAGCTCCTGCAGCTCACCTCCGACCGGAGCATGCTGCAGGAGACGGTGGCGCGGGTCGGCGCGGACGGGTTCGCCGAACCGACGATCCTCTGCAACGACGAGCACCGCTTCCTCATCGCCGAGCAGCTCCGCGACATGGCGGTGCGACCCCAGGCGCTGGTCCTCGAGCCCATCGGCCGGAACACCGCGCCGGCGGCCACCGTGGCCGCGCTGATGCTGGCGAAGGACGACCCGCAGGCGGTGATGCTGCTGCTGCCGTCCGACCACCGGATCGGCGACGTCCCCGCCTTCCACGCCGCCGTCGCCACCGCCGTCGCCGCCGCGCGGGAGGGTTCGCTGGTGACCTTCGGGATCCCGGCCAGCAGCCCCGAGGTCGGCTACGGCTACATCCGCCGCGGCGAGCCGCTGGCGGACGTCCCCGGCTGCTTCCACATCGACCGGTTCATCGAGAAGCCGGACCTGGCCACGGCGAAGACGTACGTCGGCAACCCGGAGTACGCCTGGAACAGCGGCATGTTCGTCTTCCGCGTCGACGTCTTCCTCGACGAGGTTCGCAGGCTCGCGCCGGAGATGCTGGCGCTGTGCGAGCAGGCGCTGGCGGAGGCGACGGCCGACACCGACTTCCTTCGCCTCGCCATAGAGCCGTTTTCGGCGATCAAGGGCGAGTCCATCGACTATGCGGTGATGGAGCACACCCGCAAGGGCGCCATCGTCCCGGCCGAGATGGCCTGGAACGACGTCGGCTCGTGGTCGGCCTTGTGGGACATCAGCCCCCACGACGCCGACGGCAACGTGATCATGGGCGAGGCGCTGACGCTGGATGCCAGCAACTGCTACATCCGCGCCGACGGCAACCTGATCGCCGCCCTGGGCATCGACAACCTGATCGTGATCGCCACCGACGACTGCGTCCTCGTCGCCGCCAAGGACCGCGCCCAGGACGTGAAGAAGATCGTCGAGGCGGTGGAGCAGGCCGGCCGCTCCGAGCACTACGTCCACCGGCGCGTGTTCCGGCCGTGGGGCTGGTACCGGCTGATCAACTCCGGCGACCGCTACCAGGTGAAGGAAATCGTCGTCAATCCAGGCGAGCGGCTGAGCCGGCAGATGCACCACCACCGCGCCGAGCACTGGATCGTCGTCAGCGGCACGGCCCTGGTGAGCAAGGGCAACGAGAACTTCTACATCACCGAAGACCACTCGACCTACATTCCCCACGCCACGCGGCATTCGCTGGAGAACCCGGGGAAGATCCCGCTGCGCCTCATCGAGGTGCAGTCCGGCGCCTATCTCGGCGAGGACGACATCGTCCGCTTCGACGACATCTACGGCCGCGCCGCCATTCCCGCAAAGTAGGCCTCGGTGCGCGGTTCGGGGTTATGACGTGGTGTTGCCGGACGAAGGGCCCGCTTACGGTTTTGGCTTGGCGCGTGGCGTACGGCAGGAACGCTTCGGCGACGCTTTCCTGACCGCGATAGCCAGTGTTGCCGGATGCACGATGGCGAAGCCCGCCGTCGATAACGACAGCATCGACTGGACGCTATCCTGCAGGCTGCCCCTGCGCCCCAAGATCGACGTCCAGATGAAGACGACGACGATCGATGGCGGGGATCCTGCGTTCATCCGCTACCCTTTGAAGAGAAAGAACTACGACGACCTGACGCTGGAGGTCTCCACGCCGAGGATCCTCGTGCTCGTGGTTGTGCCCGATCACGTGGAGGAGTGGCTGGCTCTTGCGCCAACCCAGCTCGTTCTTCGCCGCTCCGCCCATTGGCTGTCCCTGGCTGGGCTCCCGCCGAGCGACAACGCTGCATCCGTCACTATCGACGTTCCCCGTCAAAATCTGCTGACGCCGGAAGCTCTGCAGGGGATGATGCAGAGAATTAGCAGCGAGGGCAGGCTATGAGAGTGGAACTCGCGGATGCCGCCGCGCTACGCCAACTCAAGCCTCTGGAAGTTGCGGCTTACCTGCGGGCGATGAATTGGCGCAAGGAAGCCAACCTCAATGGCAAAGCGACCCTTTGGTCCAAGACCGGTCCGGAGGGAGAGGAGTTCGACCTAACTCTGCCGTCGCGGCGGGAGTTTGGCGACTATGCGCTGCGCATGGCCGAGGTACTCCGCGCACTGGCTGTGGCAGAAGAGCGGTCTGAACTCGAGGTGTTTCGCGATATAACCACGACCGCAGCCGCGGACGTCGTTCGCGTTGGCGTGCAAACGACGCCTCTGGATAACGGCACTCTCCGGATCGATCAAGCCGTGCAGCTCGTGGAGCGCGGCCGCGACCTGATGTTGTCGGCAGCCTGCGCGGCTCTTGAGAAGCGCGCGGTGTATGCCAGGCGAAAGCCACAGCGGGCGATGGAGTATTTGCGCGAGGTCCGGATGGGGCAGACGGAACAGGGCAGCTTCATCCTCACGCTGCTTGTGCCGGTGCCGCTCGAGCTGAAGGCAGCGCAAGACGAGTTGTTCGGGTGCGAGCCAGCCGAGCCATATGGCCGGCGGGTAACGCGCACATTGTTCTCGGCTCTGGCGGCGGTCGATGAAGCCGCGCAGGCGGCTGCAGTAGATGGCGACATGGCGCCGTTCCAGGCGGCCGTGAGCCGTGGCGTGTCCGCAAACATGTGCGACGCGATCCTCGGCCTGGCAGAGGCAAGCCCGGAGCAACCGATCGACTTCCGGATCTCCTGGTCGCGAAGTCGGCCGGGAGCCGCCGACGTGCCGACGAGGGTGCTAATTGCTGCAGATCGGATCCCGGTCGTTCAGGAGGCGGCTCGGCAGTTCCGGGAACGGGCGCCGGTCGACGATTATGAGCTTGAGGGGATCGTAACGCGGCTGGCTCGGTCTCCCGCAGCAAGCCAGGGAGATGTGACGGTCGAGGGTGTCGTCGACGGGAGGATGCGGCGCGTGAGCATGCCGCTGAGCCCCGACACCTACAGCATCGCGGTCAAGGCACACGAGCATCGGGTTCGGGTCCGGTGCACGGGCGAGCTGACGCGGGACGGTGCGGGCTTCCGCCTGCAAACGCCCCGGCACTTCGAGATCGTCGACGACGGCGAACTGGATTGACCGGCCGCGCCGCCCTTCCCGCGAAGTAGGGCCGCGGCCTCACGCCGGATCGCGGGGCACCGTCGCGGCCATCGAGGGCCGGCGGGAAAAGCCGTCGGCCCACCGGGAGAGTTCGATCCGGCCCTGCCGCCAGTCGAGTTCGGGCAAGCGGAAGTCCAGGAAGCCCAGCGCGCAGCCGATGGCGATGTGGCCGATGGTGCAGGCGGCGCCGAGGCCGGCCGCCTCCTCCTCCAGCGCGTCGAGGCCGCGGCCCACCTTCTCCGTCTGCCGGGCGATCCACGTCCGCGACCTCTCGGCCTCGTCGCGCAGCATCTCCATGCGGACCAGCACGCCGGCGTCGGCGATCCCGTCGGCCAGGGCCTGACGGCGCAGCGCCGTCCAGCGCGGTCCGCCGGGCGGCGGAAACAGCGGGAGGCCGTCGTGCAGCGAGTCCAGGTACTCGCAGATCACGGGCGAATCGTAGAGCGTCTCGCCGCCCTCGGTCACCAGCGTCGGCACCTTGCCCAGCGGGTTGTCCCGGTGGAAGTCGGGCGTGGGCGCGCGGATGTCCGTCGGCACCCGCTCGATCCGCGCCTCCAGCCCAGTCTCGATGGCGACGACGCTGACCTTGCGGACGTAGGGCGAGGTCGGCGAGTAGCGCAGCTTCATCATCAGAAATGGTCCTTCCGCCTGCGGATCTCGGCGAACACCGCCGTGGGGTCGGCGCCGGCGAGCCCCGCCGCCTGAGCCAGGCTCGGATCGTCGGCGCGCAGGAACGGGTTGGTTACCCGCTCCTCCGCCATCGTCGAGGGCACCGTCGGCCGCCCGGCCCGGCGCGCCGCACGAACCGCCTCGGCACGATCGGCGAGCGCCGCGTTCTCAGGATCGACGGCGAGCGCAAAGGCGGCGTTAGCTTCCGTGTACTCGTGGGCGCAGTAGACCCGGGTTTCGTCCGGCAGCGCCCGCAGCCGGCTCAGACTCTGCCACATCTGCGCGGCCGTGCCCTCGAACAGCCGGCCGCAGCCGAGCGCGAACAGCGTGTCGCCGCAAAAGAGGACGCCCGCGTCGGCGAACCAGTAGGCGATATGGCCGATCGTATGGCCGGAAACGGCGATGACCTCGGCACGGGAGGCGCCGAGGTCATACGCGTCGCCGTCGCGAACGCGCACGTCGATGCCGGGGATCCTGGCCGCGTCCTCGGCGTTCCCGACGACGGTGCAGCCGGTCCGGCGCTTCAGCTCCAAGTTGCCGCCGACGTGGTCGTGATGGTGATGGGTGTTGAGGATGTGGCTCAGCCGCCAGCCCCGCTGGTCCAGCGCCGCCAGCACGGGCTCGGCCACCGCCGGGTCCACCGCGGCACAGGCGCCGGTGGCGCCGTCATGGGCGAGGTAGACGTAGTTGTCGCGCAGCACCGGGATCTGCACCACCTCGAGCGCGCTCATCGGCTGCAACCTCCCGTTCCCCCGGTCGTCCCGTGTCCCGCTTCCGACGCGTCCGACACTACCACCCGCGCGGCCGGCTGAGCTAGAGTCCAGCCCATGTGGACCGACGTCGTCGACCTGCGCGATTTCTACGCGAGCGGCCTCGGCCGGGTCGCGCGGCGGATGATCGCCCGGCGCATCCGCCAGCTCTGGCCGGACCTCCACGGCCTCAACGTCCTCGGCCTCGGCTACGTCACGCCGTTCCTGGGCGTCTTTCGCGCCGAGGCCGAACGGGTGGTGGCGATCATGCCGGCGGCGCAAGGGGTGATCCACTGGCCGTCGGACGAGCCCGGGCTGACCGCGCTCGGCGACCACACCGACCTGCCGCTGCCGGACAACAGCATCGACCGGGCGCTGATCGTCCACGCCCTGGAGTGCGCCGAGCGGACGGGGCCAATGATGCGCGAGGTCTGGCGAGTGCTCGGCGACGGCGGGCGGCTGCTGGTCGTCGTGCCCAACCGGCGGGGGCTGTGGGCGCGTTTCGAGCGCACCCCGTTCGGCCACGGCCGACCCTACTCGCCCGGGCAGCTCTCCCGCAGCCTGCGCGACGCCATGTTCACGCCCTACCAGTCGAGGACCGCGCTCTACGTCCCGCCGGTCGGCTCGCGGATGGTCCTGTCGTCGGCCGCGGCCTGGGAGGAGATCGGCCAGCGCTGGTTCACCACCTTCGCCGGTGTCGTCATGTTCGAGGCGACCAAGCAGATCTACGCCGCGCCGTCCGTGCCGGCGCTGGGCCGCAGGCCGGCCTACGTCGGCATCGCCGCGCATTGAGGAGGATTAGACGACGCCGCCGACGCCGTCCATGACGGCGCTATCCGCTCGCGCCTGTCCTCTGCGGGGCGGGCGGCGACGGTGGGCTTCGCCGCATCACGGCTTCGTGGACGGCGATGACCGCCGCGAGCGCCAGCGACAGGGACAGCAGCTCGCCGCCGTCCTCGAAAAGGTTCGTGAGCCCCTGGAAAACGACCGACGCCTTCAGCTCCGGCAGGATGGCGACGACGAGGCCGTGCAGCCCGTCGACGAAGATGGCGAAGAAGACGACGATCCCGAAGAAGAACAGGATGATCAGCGAGTTCCTGGCGTGTTGCCTGTCGGCAAAGGCGTGCGCGATCCACAGCGCGCTCCCGAAAGCGGCCGCGTAAACCCCGGCAAACATCACGCCGCCGACAAAAATGCCTCTCTCGCCCAGCGAGTCGTGCACGAACGCGCGATAGAAGGCATCCCCCGCCCGCTCGTGGATCAGGAAGGCATCGTCCAAGGCGGCCGCCGCAAAGACCAGGACCCAGCAGAGATAGACCATCTGCTTCGTCTTCGCCCACGTCGCGGTCAAGAACGCAGCGGCGAGCAACGCCTTCACCTGGTTGCAGAACTCCGGCAGGCCGCGGTCGTTGATGACGGAGAAGAGCTTGAGGGAGGCCGGCAGTTCCCCCTCGATGAACCCTGCCAGGCGGGTCGCCGAGACCAGCACATGGAAGGCGATGAAGAAGAGATCGAGCGACAGGAACAGGTAGAGGACCTGTTTCGCTTGCCGGCTGGTATGCGCAGCTCGACCGTGCCGGCCCGCGTCTCCCACGCCCGCTCCCGGTAGCCGTTGCGCTGCACCAGCCGCGCCGGGTTCTTTTCGCCATAGCCGGCACCGGTGAGCCCGCCCACCTCCAGCTCCATCAGCCGCTCGGCGGCAAAGCCGATCATCTCGCGCAACAGGTCGGCGTCGGGGGTCTTCTCCACGAGGGCGCGAAGGCTCATCATCTCGTCGGTCATCGATCGGTTCCTCGATCCAGGTTGCAGGCCAGCAACCCAACCTTATCGGCGAACCATCGATGACCAGCCAAGCAGCCGCTCGCTCGCTACAGCGCTATCGAAAGGCGCGCTCGCTCGCAGCTGCCTCCGCCAGCTACACCATCGCCAGGGACATGACCCACCGTGAGAAGCGGCCGCAGACCCCGCTCGTGGGCCTCCGCCGACTGCCGATGGTGCGTGGCCAAGGCCGCCTTGCGCAGTTCCCCGATCCTTCCCGCCCCGAAACGTTGCCTGCTCGTCCCGCGGACGCGGCGCGACGCCATCGCTCAACCGAATGCCACACTCACATTTCGAGCAGGAATGTGACGGTTTCGTGACCGTGCGACGAGCGGAGTGATTCGGGCTGGGTCGCGCGCTACCCCGCGTTCTGGCGCAGCAGCACCACGGCCGCCCCTACTCGCCGGGACGGCTCTCCCGCAGCCTGCGCGACGCCGTTTTCGAAGGAACTGCTGGCACTCGTGCCGCTAATCCGGCTCTTCCTCTACAAAGTAATCCGGATCGAGGCGCTTGATCTCAAGCGTCCGTACGGCACGCACCCCCACGCCGTAGCGCACGAGCAGGCGCGAAAGTTCTTCCCCGTCGATCAGTACCAGCTTTTGCGGGATACGCTCTGCCAGGCTTTTCGCACCGCTGGCGAAGTGGCTGGTCGTAACAAAAACTCCCTTGCCTGCACCGCGTTCTACAAGCGCACCAGCAAACTCGCGGACCTTCTCGACCCCCACCACGTTACCGGGCGAATACCGCTTCGCTTGCAGGAATATGCTGTCGAGACCGAGGATGTCTTCGTTGATCAGTCCGTCGAGGCCGCCGTCACCGCTCCTGCCGAGCCTCTTGCCGGCCTCACGACGTGAACCGCCGTAGCCCATGGCGATCATGAGATCGACGACGAGGGCCTCGAAGAACTCCGGGCTTGCTCCGATAACACGTTCCAGAAGATCTGCCCGCAGAGCTGCTTCAAGCTCGTCCGACGCAGCTTCGATGCGCTCCTCCGGCGTAGCCGTGGCTGAGATTGCTTCGGAAGCTGGGCCGATGGCAGTTTGCCCGTCTCCGCCCCTTGAAACATGCTCCCGAAACGCGCGGAACTCGGCATAACGATTAAGAAATGCTATGTTGAGAAACTCAGGGCGTTCTTCCAGAAGCTTCAAACGTCGCTCACTCGCCTGGAAGTGCCCGCGCCTCGTCGCCTTCAGCAGCCCAGCTTTGACCAAGTGAAACTTCGCCCAATGAACCCGGTTGGAAAAAATCGCCTGCTTGCCGCTTGGCAGCAGCTGCGCCCGTTCTTCATGAGACAGGCCCAGCTCATCCGCGAGAGCCCTGGTACACGCAGAGACGGATATCTCGCTGCCCGCCGCAACGCGCAGTACTGGCAACATCAGTGACTGAAAGTCCGGTATGGTCATCTGCTAGAGCAACTTTCGATTTGACTGACGCACCAGAACCCGCGATCAACGTCATCAGCTCGGTGTCGGCTCCGTAGACTTTTCACTCGTCACCCGCGGACTTGTTCCGCGGGTCCATTGCAGGGTGGATGGCCGTAACGAGTATGGCCATGACGGCTGGAAACAGCAATTGCGCCACAGTGGGTGGATCAACCCGATTGCAAAACGACGCGTTACGGGCGCCATACCCCAGCCGGGATATCTCCGCAACGGCTTCCCTTCAGCCGCCTACCCCGCGTTCTGGCGCAGCAGCACCACGGCCTGCTGGCCGAGCAGGTTGGCGCGGGCGAGGCTCCGCCCGAGCGGGCGGATCGCGCCCTTGCGATCGACGACGTAGCCGCGCTCGATCTCGATGGCGAGCACGTCGCACAGGGCGACGAAGTCTCGGATCGAGCAGAGGTGGATGTTCGGCGTCTCGAACCACTCGAAGGGCAGCGCCGCGGTCGACGGCGACGACCAGGACGCGATGCTGGCGGCGCTCATCGGCACCGCCCGCACCGTCATCGAGCGTCGCCGCTCGCTCGCCATGATCACGCAAGTCTGGGCGTGGTCGGGCCCGACCGCGGCCGGCAAGGCGAGCCTCCCTTTGCCGCTGGCGCCGGTGCGAAGCGGGGTCGCCGTCTCGGTCCGCTACCGCACCGAGGCCGGCGACGAGATCGACCTGCCGACCGACGCCTTCCGGCTGGTCGCCTCCGACGTCCTGCCAAGGCTCGTACCCGTCGGCGCCTGGCCGGCGATGGCGCGGACCGCGCCGGACGCGCTCGCCGTCACCTTTGCCGCCGGTTTCGGCGACGCCGCCTCCGACGTGCCGCTGCCGCTCCGCCAGGAGGTGCTGATGTACGCCACCGCCCTCTATGACCGGCGCCAGGCGGCGACGGAGCCGCTCCAGCTGGTCATGGCCGGTGCCTACGGCCCGCTGGTGTTCTGAATGGCCTTCGTCCCGCCGGACTCCGGCGAATTCGACGTCCGCGTCACCGCCGTTGCCCGGGTGCAGGAGCCGACCGCCGGCGGCGGCCTTGCCGAAAGCTATGTGACCGTCGCCACCGTCCGCGCCCGGCTGCGGTCGCTGTTCGGCTCGCGCACCATCGAGGGCGAGCAGACGACCGAGCGGGCCACCCACGTCTTCACCATCCGCGCCCGGGAGGCGGCGCGGGGCTGGCGCTACCTAGAGGCGCTGGGCCGGCGCTTCCGCATCCACTCGGTCCTCGACCAGGGCCGGCGGCGGCAGTGGCAGGAGCTTCTGGCCGAGGAGCTGGGCAATGCAGATTGAGCTCGACGACGGCGACGCGCGGATGGTCATCGAGGCGCTGCGCAAGATCCCCCGCGCCATGACCCGGCCTTTGTGGGACGCCCTGCGCCGGGGTGCCGGCGACGTCGCCGCCCACACCCGGGCGATGCTCCGCCGGCAGAGCCGCACGCCGTCGTCGCCACGGGAACCGCCGGCCAGGCAGAGCGGGCTGCTGGCCCGCTCCATCCGCACCCGCCGCGGCCGGTTCTATTCCTACGCGGTGCTCACCCAGCCCAACGCCTTCCATGGCCGGTTCCTGGAGACCGGCGCCGCCGAACGGCGCACCCGCCGGGGCGAGAACCGCGGCCGGCTGGAGCCGCGGCCGTTCCTCACCACCGCCCTGGCCGGGCGCTTCGACGAGATCGAGGCCGCGGTCGCCGACGCGCTCACCCGGGTCATCGCCGAGGCGGGCACGGTGCGGCTCCGATGAAGACCACGCCGATCATCGACCGGCTCAAGGACGAGGTCTTGGCCTTCGAAGGCCGCGTCGCCGGCTCGGCGACGCTCGAGGGCGCCGCGACCGCCGACCTCGCCGTGCCCCACGCCTTCGTCCTTGCCGTGGGCGACGAGGCCGGTGCCGACGACATCCTCGGCACCCCGACGGTGCAGGCGGTCAACGAGCGCTTCCGGGTGATCGTCGCCGTCTCCAACGCATCCGACGAGCGCGGCCAGACCGCCACGACCAGGTCGACGACATCCGCGCCGCGATCCTCCGCGCCCTGGTCGGCTACGAGGCCGGCGGCCTGTATACGGCGCTCGAGTACCTCGGCTCGACCCTCGTGGACATCGATCGTGCCCGGATGTGGTGGCAGTTCGACTTCCTCACCCAAACCAGCTCCGACCTCGTCTGAGGAGACCCTCATGGCCACGCCGCGCGCCATCGGCGGTGACGTCGAGATCCGAGGCGCTACCGAAGCCAGCTACGGCACCGTTCCCGCGACCGGCTACACCCGGCTCTACGCCCGCTCCACCGACCTCGACCTGGAGCGGCCGCTCGGCGTCGACGAGCTCATCGGCATGGGCCGGCGCGCTCAGGGCGCCTACTACGAGCGGGCCGCGGTCAGCGGCGGCGTCTCCATCCCGCTCGACGTCCGCGCCTTGGGGTTCTGGCTGCACGGCCTGTTCGGCGCCGCGAGCGTCACCGACAACGGCGACGGCACTTACGACCACGTCTGGTCGGACGCCGAGAGCGAGCTGCCGTCGAAGACCATCGAGATCGGCCACGCCAGGCTGGCCGCGCCGGTCTTCTGGCGCTTCGCCGGCTGCAAGGCCGGCTCCATCGCCGTCCCGCTCACCGGCCGCGGCCCGGCCAACGCCGACGGCCAGGTGCTCGGCCAGAGCCGCGCCGAGGCCGCGAGCAGCATCCAGGCCGCGGCCGCCCAGCCGGCGCTCCGCCGCTTCGAGCAGGGCCGCGGCGCCATCACCATCGGCGGCGACACCGTCGCCTACCTCACCGGCGGCGAGCTGAACTTCACCAACACCCTGGAGCCGGTCGAGACCATCCGCGACGACGGGCTCATCGAGGGCATCGACGAGGGCAACCCGCGCGCCTCCGGCTCGATCACCGTGCGCCTCTCCGACGACGCCAGCCAGCAGGCTGTGCGAACGGCGATCGCCGCGCAGCAGCCGCTGGCGCTGGCCTTCGCCCTCTCCGATCCGGAGGGCTGGTCGCTCAGCTTCCGGGCACCGCGCGTGCTGCTTTCGGGGGCGAAAGCCCCGATCGCCGGCTCCGGCGGCATCTCGCAGACCTTCGATTGGCAGGGCGAGTGCGACGCCAGCGCCGGCCACTCGCTGGCGGCCACGCTGGTCAACGACGTCGCCGGGTATGTGTGATCGGCACGCGGCATCGTGCCATGCCTGAAAGCTCAGGGCGCAGCAATCTCGTCCGCATGCGGCCGCTTTACCCCCCGGGGTTGTCGGTCGGGGCACTCTCCAGTTCGGGCGGGCCGCGGCCGCCGGTTAAGACGACTGGTGTTCTCGGCTCAGCTCACGGTACGCGCCGTTTGATGGAAGACGAGAACAAATCAGTTGGCAATGAGGCGGCCGAAACGACTCCAGGCGCGGAGAAGGCCTGAGAAACAGCAGACAGCGAGCTACCACTCGTAACGCTGGCAGATTTCCACGCCGTGGACGTTGAGGAGTCGATCGCGACGCTGTGGAGCGTCGACTATCGAAGTCTGCCCAACCCCTACCGCGAAGCGACAGAAGCGGCTCACGCCGAAGGAAATCAGACTGCCGAGCGCGTCTATCGTCTGCTTGCTGAAGTGACGCAGATGCACTTCAAGCCCGACGACCGCGGCGAGCCCTACGGTCCGATGTTGGTGATGGACGGGCGCCGTTCGATCATCCCGGATGATTTGCGCGGCGAGCAATCGGCGGTCTTCGCAGCGATTGCCTCGAAGCTGCGCAATCCGGCTCTACGCGCCCTGCTCGCGGACATCGCTTGGTCGAACGACCGCAGGCTTGCGGCATCGGCCCGGCTGGCCGTTACGTCACTTACTGAGACAGTTCGCCTCGTGGCGACCAGGGAAGCTGAGTTCAGGATCGGCAACGTGCATGCGACTTCTAGCACGGGTACCGACCTCTTGCGACGCGCCTGCCAGATAGCGCAGACCACAGGATGGAAGGACCCAGAAGCTGGGGCTCTCCGTGCACTGATAAACGAGTTGACAGGAGCCTCGTTCGAATAAGGGGATGGGTCGAGATATTTGAACATTGCAAGCCTTGATCTTGAATACGGCATCACTGACACAGCCGTTATCGCGAGACAGGCGGAGGCTCTCGCCGCCGTGGAGGGTGCGTATCCTGAAACCGCGCGGCATTTGCTTGAACTTGGTGCGGCGGCACACCGGTCAGGCCACAACAAGGATGAGAGTGACCGCTGTCTTGAGAAAGCCGCGGAGTGTTATGTGGCAATGGCGGCCGCTGCCAACTTCGATGGCATGATCGCGGCAAGCTGGCTGATGGACGCGATCGAGGCCCTCCGGCGTCTCCCCAAAACCAAGGAGAGGCGGGCGGAACTCGAAGCAAAGCTGCGCAAGGCGCAAGCTTCGATATTGGACAAATGGGTGCGAGCTCAACCGAGATCGATCTCAGCGAGATTGTTGATCACACCCTCAAGCTCGTACGGGGCCTGACTCTTCCCCAGGCGCTTGCACAGTTCGCGATGCTGGACCGTTCGCCAACGCCGGAGGTCCTACGCGAGGAGGCGCTAGAGCGGGCTAACCAGAACCCGCTGTCGAGGATCTTCACGATCGCGATCCATGACGACGAGGGCACACGCGTCGCGAAGGTGCCCGGCATGATGGGGAAGCCTGAATCTGATGAAGACGCTATTAGGCACAGCATCGCGCAAATTGAAACAGACCGGCGGACCATCACAGTGGCAGGCGCAATTGAACCGGCACGGCGTATTATAGAAGCAGAATACCCTCTATCTGTTCGAGATTTTGAACCAGTTGCAAAAATGAGTCCGTTCATCCCGCCGGGTCATGCCTACATTTACGCGCTTGGCTTCGCCCGCTTATTCGGCGGAGACTTTATCTCGGCCGTGAGCATCCTCATACCTCAGCTCGAAAATTCTCTTCGCCATGTATTGAGACAAGCGGGAGATGATCCGTCGCCTATCAAGCACGACATGACGCAGGAAAGCCGGACCATTTCTATGATGCTGGAGAAGGACCGGAATTCCCCGGAAAACATATTTGGCGCGGCGATTGTCTACGAAATGGACAACCTTTTCGATTTCCGCGGCGGGCCGGTGCTCCGCCACAGAGTTGCTCACGGTCTGATGCGCGCGGGCGCCTTCCATTCGTCCGACGCGATTTACGCGTGCTGGTTCATCTTCCGCCTCTGCTGCCTGCCGCTGTTTGCGCACTGGGACAAGGTAGCGGAAGCTTACGGGTCACCGTGAACTGGGCCATGTGCGGCGGCGGCGCATTAGCGACGGTCGGCAGCACGAGTGAAACCGACGGCGCAGCCGAAGCAATTCGTTAGGTAGTTCAGCGCATTAAGCATCTCTGTCAGCCGTCACTGCCAGCCCACGTGAGGCGCCACACCACTACCTCGAACGACTGTGGTCACGGGCAGGCGCATCCATGCCACTAACAAAATGTAACGCGACTTTCTTTCCAGACGAGCCAGTTATAATGTTCTTCAGTATAAGTCGACGCTATCGATCTCACACTGGGCCGAACTTATGGTCACTATCGTTATCTCCTTGTATGAGGTAAAGGAAAAATTGAAGTCGATTGACTCGCTATCACCTGCGTGGGCGTACAGGGTATGTGACGCATCCTGCGATGCGGAATCAGTCTGCGTCGTGTATGTCTGCCTGCCCTTGTATTCAATCTCCATTGAGCACTCTACTTCAACATCAAGGCAAGAATCACCACTATAATCTGTTGTTACCTCATAATTTATTGTCGCATCGCAGTCCCTGTAGTAGCTGCCCGCATAGCTTTCGTTGCAATTCAAGTCTCCCCCTGTTATCCTGACGCAAATCTGCCCACCAGTCTTGTACTCGCTCTCGCAGTCATCACCATATACACCTTGTGCTGCCCGACGCTGGACTTACGCAGCTAACGCTTTCTGAAGTTCCGCTTGATTCAAGATCTCTTGTTGTGTCATCGCGACGCATGCAGAACTAGCTTTCTTGAATCCATCATTGCACGTCGAGCCATTACCATGAAGGTCAACATGTGCGTTTTCAGGGACGATGACCTTCTCGCACCTTTGCCCGGACTTGTAGTATCCGCGATTGCACGTCCAGCCACTACCGGGAAGGTCGATGCCCGCGTTTTCAGGGACGATGACCTTCTCGCACCTTTGCCCGGACTTGTAGTATCCGCGATTGCACGTCCAGCCAGTCCCAAAGATGTTCGGGTGCGAGTCCGGCGGCATGTCGGATGCATACAACGCGCAGCTAGAAAACAGCAGCAAGGGCAGAAAAATCAATCTCATCATTCTATCTCAAATGGACGTATCAATAATAAAGCGAGCCGCGCGCCGTGCACGTAAACGCCCCTGTATATAGGACAACACTCCTTTCGAGCAGTCCATAGGCTGCGCTTATTCCATCGGATCAGCCGTGCGATCTTTTGAGCTTTGTGTCTCGTGCTTGCGAGAACCGGCGTAACACCCGTGGAAGCCGTCACAGTCATCTATCGCATCCACTGGTCGTTGCGTTTCAGAACATGCCAAACGTACCGCCGTACCTCCGTAAGCTGATCCCCGATAAACAGACACACACGCCGTTATCGTATCATTGCCACCGGATTGGCCGAAGAGGGATGGCGGCTCTGCGTCAGGGCTATCGCATTTGGGCCCTGGGGAGTTGGGCGAGGAGGTCGAGGAGGAACGCGGTGTCCCAGCCGGCGCGTTTGAGCTTGCTGCGCATGGAGCCTTTCGAGGGCTCCAGCTTGGCGAGGTTGA
>Ga0209573_1000976_pt1 | contig 49779 bp, 40 predicted proteins | sample TNRBio252014_DNA_FD_185870 | JGI IMG/M metagenome (GOLD analysis project Ga0209573, IMG submission 185870) | Wastewater treatment Type I Accumulibacter community from EBPR Bioreactor in Madison, WI, USA - TNR Reactor_6/25/2014_ DNA (SPAdes)... | ecosystem: Engineered > Bioreactor > EBPR >... | reverse complement strand
ACAACCCGGAAGGGGTTGAATATCTCGTGAATCGCTTTAAAATTGTGCAAGATTAAGGCGCTTAAGAGCCAAAACTAACCAAAACATGTTGTTCATTTCAGCTGTTGGATATTCCATTTTTTTTGTTCAAACATCCCGCAAAGCGGCTTTTTTTGGGGTAAGCCCAAAAAACATAGAAGCTTAGGTGATTGGTATGTTAGTCTGATCGATTTGAGCGCGATTGAGCAAAAGGCAATGAATTTGCTTTAGAAATTCAAGTTTTGATCCTTAGGATAAATCATTGCCTAAAAGACTACAACCTAAAAGACAATCAGGCTAAACAAATACAAATTTTTAATAAATGAATGTCTGATGGAATTCCGACCATACATGCAAAAATGCATACTAATTACATTGAAGCCTCAATTCTTTTTAACTTTACATTTAATTTCAGGCTAACTTTTAGCAAAAGATCCTGGAACTTAGATCGTATTTTGGAAAAATGTTGTAATTGCTGAATTGCGAATGTCAGGAACTTGTGAGTATCCTTCTCAATACTAAGCATTTCATCAATGATTCCATGGCGATTAAAAAAGGAAACAAAAAACACAATTATGAAAACTAAAAAGGAGATCGTAGAAAATTGGTTGCCCAGATACACCGGGATGCCTTTGGAAATGTTTGGCGAATATATACTTCTGGTCAATTTCAGTAATTATGTGGAAATTTTTGCTGAAAAGTATGGAGTGGATATATATGGTAAGAAAGTAGCCATGCAGGCGGCAACAGCCAATAATATCACGATTGTCAATTTTGGGATGGGAAGTGCTAATGCGGCAACCATCATGGATCTATTAACAGCTATCAAGCCAAAAGCATGCCTTTTTTTGGGTAAATGTGGCGGGCTGAAAAGTATAAATGAAATCGGCGATCTGATCCTTCCAATTGCAGCCATCAGAGGAGAAGGAACCTCACATGACTATTTTCCCGTTGAAGTTCCGGCTTTGCCTGCATTTGCACTTCAGAAAGCTGTTTCTACCACATTGCGTGAACATGAGAAGGATTATTATACCGGAACGGTTTACACGACCAACAGAAGGGTTTGGGAGTATGATGATAAATTTAAGGATTATCTGAAAAAAATCAGGGCGATGGCCATTGATATGGAAACGGCTACGATTTTCACCGTAGGGTTTCACAACAAGATTTCTGCCGGCGCATTGCTGCTGGTCTCTGATGTTCCTATGGTTCCGGAAGGAGTAAAGACAACTGAAACTGACAGGAATGTAACAAAAGTTTTTTTGGATGATCACCTCACTCTGGGTATTGAGTCACTCAATCAGTTGATCAACAATTCGCTGACGGTGAGACACCTTAAGTTTTAACAGAAAAATAACCGGATCCGGGTTACTCTCCGGTCAATTTTTTATTGTCCTTGTGTCGGGAATGATCCCTGTTGGTTTTCTTTTCCAAATTTTTGTGAATGGCTTCGGATAAGTCGATATTCATTTGATTTGCCAGGCAAACCAGGACAAAAAATACATCAGCCATTTCATCTGCGATTTTTTCGTTGACATGTTCAGCATCTTCCGGCTTTTTAAAAGATTGTTCACCGTATTTCCGTGCAATCAGTCTGGCCAGTTCACCGGTTTCTTCCATCAGTAATGCCATGTTGGTCAGTTCATTAAAGTACCTGACCCCATAGGTTTTTATCCAATTGTCCACCAGTTTTTGAGCTTCCTGGATCGTCATCATTCTTTAGCTTTGGTATCGATGAAAATGGTCACAGGTCCGTCATTCACGAGAGAAATATCCATCATAGCGCCAAAAATTCCTGATGCTACGGGCAATTGGCTGAAATTTTTCAATTCATTGATGAATTCTTCGTACAGCGGAATGGCTTTATCCGGTCTGGCAGCCCGGATGTAGGAAGGCCGGTTGCCTTTTTTCGTACTCGCATGCAGTGTAAATTGGCTGACAACCAAAAATGCGCCTCCAACATCTTTAACAGAGAGATTCATTTTGTCTTCCTGATCTGAAAAAATGCGCAATTGTACGATTTTTTTGACCAGCCAGTCCAGATCTTCTGTTTGGTCATCTTCTTCGATACCAAGCAGGATCAGCATACCCTGTCCGATTTGGCCAACGATTTTTTCATCTACGCAGACGTTGGCTTCTTTAACACGTTGAATGACTGTTCTCATTGCGTGTGGTTATGCAGGATTGTAAGTATTCGTATATCGTTCAATTTTATCTTTATAGATATCAGCGATCGTGATCATGATACCGGTTTCTTCCACATTCCCAAAGGAATGATTGATAGATGTACCGAAAGTTTTCATCGTTTTGGAGAGGTTCATGTATGCGATAAACAGCGGTGGAATGAATTCATCCCTGTTCCTGACTTCCCTGTTGAGGATCTTATAATCTTCCTTAAAATCGCTTTCAACCAAAAAATCTGTGAGTATTTTTTGATCTGTTTCAATGGTGACGGGGAAATTCGGTGTTATCAATTGATCATGATCCGGGAAATGTTTTTGCAGGAAAAACAAAATGAGGTCCCTGGCTAAGCGGTTGAAATCAGGATACATGGTCATTTTACCAAAAAAATACTTCATCGCCGGATAGTCAACAGTCAGTGATCCAAGACCATCCCATAGGTTGTCCAGGGCATAAATACCTTTTTGTCGGTTGACATTTGGTTGGTAGGCAGGCTGTACAAAAGAACGGCCAAGTTCCATGGTGTTGTTCCAAAATTTCTCAAGGAAATTTTTTGAAAAGCTGAACAATTTGGATGTAGGACTCTTGGGAATGCCTTCCTCTGTATTTTTTATTTCACTTCCCATTAAAAATCTGTAACCACCCACGATTGCTTCATTATCAGGATCATATACAATAAGTTGCCTGAAAGGGGCTTCCATTATATCATAAATATCAATGTCTTTAGCTTTACCGGTTCCACCGCCGCCGCCTCTGAAGGACAATTCCCGGAGTCTACCCACCTCATCCATAAGCAAAGGGGATTCATGATAGCTGAATGAGTAAATTTCGTTGCCACCCCTGACGGTTGGACGAACGAATTTGACTTTTTTAAGTTCTGATTTGAGCACCTTATTTTCAAGAGGAGCTATGATCTGTTCCATCATTCATTATCGGATTTATTGAACAACTTTTTATTTTCAACGTAAGCCTGATCAAATACAAGACCAGGATTATTTCTTAATTCGTACACATAATCTCTTATGATCCGGGCCCAGTTTCTGAATGAAATATCATTGGAAAACAAAGTCCATGGTATCGGTTTCCCAATCGTGAAAGTTACGGATTTATTTTTTTGCTTAAAAAGTTCATCCGGAAGCAAAAACATCTCCAGATTGGCTTTAATCCCAAGTCTTTTTCTCCAATTAGCCAACCCGTAGAAAAAATCTGAATTTTTTCCTTCTACATGCATAGGGATGATATCTCTTTGGTTTTTTACAGATCTGGATACAAAAGAAGCTTTCCAAACGAGGTCTTTGATCTCTCCTTGGATCTTTCTGGAAACCAGACCGGCAGGAAAAATCAACAAAAGATTATTTGACGCAAAAGCTTCATTGATAAATTTCATGTTGTCGATATTGGACCCGTGTTTATTGACGGGAGTGAAGAGGTTTGTGAGATTCGGCAGCAGTAGCAATATATCGTTGGTCAGGAAAGTGAAATCTTTTCTGATCTTTCCGATCATCTGCATGATCCCCAGGCCGTCAGCACCGCCTAAAGCATGGTTGGATGCCAAAGTAAATTTTCCCGTAGCTGGTATGTTTTCAACCCCGATCACCTTATATTTTATACCAATTTCATCAATGACGGCATCCACAAAATCGAGGCCGGTTTTATCCTTGTTTCTAAAAAGAAATTCATTGATCTGGTCCTGATGTATTTTTTTTCTCAGGTAAGAAAATATGAAACCCGGTATCCATTTGAAGATACGGGGAGATTTGCTTTGAAACACCTTTTTGATGTCCAGGGTTTTCTCAGTTATTCGGATTTCATTCATCGCAATCAATTAGAAAAACAAATATAAAAATTATAAGCGAGTATGAAACACACAAGTATAAATTGCTAAAAAAACTTTGGAACTAAGTCGGAAAATTGATATTTACTGAGCATTAAATCAGTTTTTTCATCTGCGCATATTTTGCGACATTTGTTTTGGTGCCTGAACAAGAAAGACTCGTTTTTACATCATTGATATTCTGGATCCGACTTTCAGGATTGGGATGTGTGGACAGGAAATCCGGAGGACTTGGCTGACCTTTCATTTTTTCGAAAAATGCGATGGAGCCTGTCGGGTTATATTCAGATGAACAGAGGTACAAAACAGCGTGTTCATCTGCCTCGAATTCGTTTGAACGGGAAAAACGGAGATTGACCAATGCGCCAACGATCTGTTGAATAGACTCTTTTTCGCCCAAAACAGCGTTGAGTAACAATGCGATACCCATGTTTTTGGATAATTGCCTGGTGCCGTGTCTGAGGTCGGCATGCGCCATTTCGTGTGCGATCACACTGAGCATCTGATCTTCGGATTCAAGGAATTTGATCAGGCCTGTATAAATGTAGATCTGTCCACCCGGGGCTGCAAAAGCGTTGATGGTATTGTCCTCCCTAATGATGTTCATGGTCCACTGAAATTCATTTTTATGCTTTATTTTGTCAGAAGTCAAAACAATATTCATCAGCGATCTCATATAATTGTAGATCTCTTTATTGCCTGATTCAGCCAGAAGTGGATAGGTTTTAGGATCGTTACCGATCTCAGTTTTGACCTGATTGCCCAGTTCGATATCATCCTTGTAGGTGAAAAGATTGACGTTATCCAATGATTCTCCGGCTTTATTCAGAACAGATTTGGCATTGTCACAGGATTGAAAATTAAGCATCATCAATCCCGCAAAAGTCAAGAGAAATATTTTTTGCATAGGTATTTTCAATTTTTATAGTTGATCAAAAGTCATTTTTTTTGCTAAAACAGCGCATAGCGTCATATGTTCATTTCAGAAGTCAGCAGTGTGGTAATAGTGAAAAATTGAGTAAAAATTTTTTAAATTGAAATTAACGGAATTTCCCTTTATCGGAAAAAAGATGGTATCATTTCAGATCATCAGTATAGAGGAAATTCCCAATTATTTCTTTGCCATCTTTTTCCTTGCTGAAGGAGAAAACAGGTTGGATTTACCTTTTTTGGATTTTTCCAGTTGCTCATTGATGTCTTTTTTTGCGATTTCTTCGGTGGGGCAACCATATTTCGGGCTGCAGGAAGGTAAGGATCCAAAAGCCAGGATGCAAATCAACATTCCGGTGAAGACAATTAAACTATTCCTTTTGATGCGCATATTCTTTTTTTTAATCAGACTGCAAATAATAACGAATCCCGAAAATTTTTATTGGATAGCCTGAGTTTTTTGAAAAAAATTCAGCTATTCGCCGTATATTAAGCAAAAATAAGAGTTAGCATCGGCAATCGCGTAATTCTATTTCAGTTAAAACCTGCTGATTTCTTGCTGAAGTTCTAATTTATCACCATTATCCGATAAGTTTTAGAAAGGGTTAAAATTTATCGGGATTCCTCTTTTCGATCCGGAAATGCTGAAGAGAAGCGAGAAATGAGGTCATTTTTCTGAGATTTTTGTGAAAAACTTTTTTCAAAAAAAAACCAAATATGCCGGGAATTTGAATGATGAAAAAAAATCATTTCTGTGTTCAAAAGCTGATGAATTGGCATAAGAAGTTGATAATAAAACACATAATTCAAGTGAAGAAAACATTGAAAATACGGGTTATACATCCTTAGGGAGTACATATAATGTCAAGCTTACAGGTAAAAAAGAGTTTTATCCTGACTCAACCCGTCATCTATAACTACCTGATACCTGAGTCGAAAATCTTATCGAAATTCAATAACTTTTCAGTATCCAACCTCAGGTTTCAATATTGTTTTTGAACAACTACTATTTGATATGCCAATAATAATTATTTTCCTTTGAACAATTTAATGATCGTTTTACCGATTTCATCCAGTTTAACCAGCGGTTCAAGAAAGGTCGGATTGGTTAGATCCATCATATTGCTTTCAGCAACACCCTGCTGCATGGGATAAATCATGATAAAGCTGTTTTTGGGAAAGTATTTGCTGAGGTAATACGGTATTTTCAACATGTGGTTGTGAAAAGAAGGTTTGTCCTTTCGGCTCATCAGAATGATCAGATTGTCATTGGGTTGAATATCCCGGGATAAAATGAGGAAATCATCCCAGTCGCCGAAATGAATAAACTCAGACTGAATGGGATGGGAAGTCTGAATTTCTTTTATGATGTTCAGAACGTTTTCCGTACCGTAAAAAACCAGTTTTGCGCTGGAATTGCGAGCGATGTTCCATACTTTCAGGAGCCAGAAAGGGAAGCCGATTTCATTTTCAGCATTTTCGGGGACGATGATCAAATGACGCCGGATCGTACCAAAAGGTTGATAGGGTTTGTAGATCATGGTTGTAGTGTTGGATTTAGCCAAAATACCTTCTGTCAGGCTACCCAAAAATGCATCAGAAATATTTTTTTGTTTATGGAGTCCGAGTATCAGGTCACTGATCCTGTGTTCCTTCACAACATTGGAAATGCCATTTACGATATTGACATCATATCTCAACAGTTCATTGACCATAATATCAGTAGCTGCACCACTGATGGAGGCCATGTTAAGCACTTTTTTTGCGTTTTTTTCTGCAGATCCGTCCATATTGTTTGAGTCAATGATACTCAAGGCATGTAAAGGTGATTTATTTTTTTTGGATTTAATGGTTACTGCCAGGTTGATCATTTCATCAATGGTTTCGGGATTGCTGACCGGGATTAAAATCTTTTCCTGGATTTCCTGATCATCATTGTCGTCTTCCGATGCTTCTTTCAAAGCCAGGTTTTTAGCACCCTTCTGAGCCTGAAATGTCGCTATGGTACAGGTTACCAGGATCATAACGATCGTGCCGTTCAATACGCTTTCGCTTAATAAGCGGATGGGCGTTCCATCCGGATTTTCTCCGAGGATGATGTTGTAACCAACCAGAACGGCAGCAAGGGTAGCAGCAGCCTGTGCATTGCTTAAGCCAAAAATGAGCCTTCGCTGGTCGACACTGAATCCAAAGGTCTTTTGCGCCAGCCATGCAGCCAGAAATTTAGCCAAAGTTGCAACGACCACCATGATGGTACCGACTTTGATCGTTTCAATATCCGTAAAAAACGCTCTGTAGTCGATGAGCATGCCAACACCGATCAGGAAAAACGGGATGAAAATGGCATTTCCCACAAATTCAACCCTGTTCATTAAGGCAGAAGTATGCGGAATGAGACGGTTCAGTGCCAAACCGGACAAAAACGCTCCTATAATCGCCTCTACTCCAGCGATTTCAGCCAAAACAGAACCCATGAAAACCATGACCAATACAAACACATATTGCAGTACGCTGTCTTCATATTTTTTAAAAAACCAGCGCGCGATCAATGGGAAAACCAACATCACAATGGAGGCGAAGATGATCAGAGAAACTGATAACCTCACCCAAAAGGCTGTATTTACCTCACCGGCAGTCATCCCCACGATCACAGCCAATACAAGGAGTGCAAGTGTGTCTGTGATCATCGTTCCACCGACCGTGATATTCACGGCCTTGTTTTTCGCAATGCCTAATTTGCTGATGATCGGGTAAGCGATCAAGGTATGTGAGGCAAACATACTTGCGAGCAAAACTGAAGTTGGAATAGAATATTTGAGCACCCAGATACCGACTACAATTCCAAGTATCATCGGTATTAAAAAGGTGTACATTCCAAAGATCAGGCTTTTTACACTGTTTTTCTTAAATTCAGCCAGGTCGATTTCCAGGCCTGCTAAAAACATAATATATAAGAGACCCGCAGTTCCAGATAAAATAATACCGCTGTCTCTCTCAATCAGAAAAAATCCATGGGGTCCGATGATGGCACCGGCTATGATCAAGCCAAGCAAATGGGGAATTTTGAGTTTATTTAATAGAATGGGTGCGATCAAAATGATCAGCAGGATGATCAGAAACTTTAATACCGGATTTTCCAACGGCAAGGTCATTTCATATATGTTGAAAGCCAGCATGTTATTTCATGATTTAAAAAATGAATGAATGATCGACATTCTGCTATTCCAGGTTTATATATCAATCAATTGGTTAAATATTTTTTGATAATTTCCAACCTTTTGCTTAGCGAAAACAAATATAGTTGATTTTGATCTCTCGAAAATGTTAAACACAAAAATCTTATTTTAAGATTCAAACAACTTCCGGGAAATTCAGTTGACTATGCTTGCCATTTTTTTTGGAAATTAAGGATCAAATCAAAACTCAAACCAAATGGTAAAAACAATGCTTTTTTAGGATAGTTTTCAATTTTCAGCATGCCATAAAGGAATGATACCTGCCAGTATGCCTATGAAACTGTCAAAATATTGGACAAATTGTCATATTGTTAACTAAAAAAAGCTTGGTATAATATGTGATAGCTTATTTTTGCTATTTGAATGAAAGAAATTTAAAAAATATAAGATGTTAAGTGCATTAAAAAAACTTTTTGGGTCCAAGTATGACCGGGACATCAAACAATATCTACCCATAGTTGAACAAATCAATGAGTATTTTGAATCATATAATTCGCTGAGTCATGATGAATTGAGAAATAAGTCAGTGGAATTCCGTGAAAGAATTTCAGCTTATTTGTCCGAGATCAATGAGGAAATTCAAAATCATATAGCGAATACCGAGGCGGAAGAAGATATTTTGGTCAAGGAGCAAATGTATGATGATCTGGATGCCATGATCAAGAAAAAAGATAAGTTGCTGGAAGAAGTATTGAAAGAAATATTACCAGAAGCTTTTGCAGTGGTGAAAGAGACTGCCAGGAGATTTAAAGAAAATGATACACTTACCGTTAAAGTGACTGATCACGATCGGGAGGTAGCTGCATATAACAATTATGTGATCATTGACGGCGAAAAGGCGGTGTGGAAAAACTCGTGGGTTGCTGCCGGTGGTGATATCACATGGGACATGGTGCATTACGATGTTCAGTTGATCGGTGGTATGGTCCTTCACGACGGGAAGATAGCAGAGATGGCAACGGGTGAGGGAAAAACCCTTGTAGCTACATTGCCGGTCTATCTCAATGGATTGACCCGGGAGGGTGTCCATCTGGTCACTGTAAATGATTATCTGGCCAGAAGAGATAGTGAGTGGATCGGTCCTCTGCTTCAATTTTTGTTTTTAACGGTAGATTGCATTGATAAATATCAGCCTCACACAGAAAGAAGAAGGCGTGCTTATAATTGCGACGTAACTTATGGAACAAATAATGAATTTGGTTTTGATTATCTGAGAGACAATATGGTAAAATCGGCTGAAGAGATGGTTCAGCGAAAGCACCATTTTGCCATAGTGGATGAGGTGGACTCCGTTTTGATCGATGATGCGCGTACACCTTTGATCATTTCAGGACCTGTAGAAGCCAGTGAAGAAGAACAGGAATACATCCAACTGAAACCAAAAATCGAAAAACTTATCAGTGTTCAGCGTCAACTTGCAACCAAATACCTCAGTGATGCGAGAAGTTTGATCGAACAAGGCAACACCAGCGTGGAAGAAGGTGGCGGTGGAATGGCTTTATTGCGTTGTTACAGAGCACTGCCAAAGAACAGACCATTGATCAAATACCTGAGTGAAGAAGGTATCAAAGTATTGCTCCAGAAAACTGAAAATCATTACATGCAGGAGCAATCCAGAAGAATGCCTATCGTTGACGCTCCTTTGTATTTTACCATTGAAGAGAAAACGAGACAGGTAGAACTCACCGATATGGGTGCTGAATTTTTGGCCAAAGGCGAATCAGATGCTGATTTCTTCATTCTTCCTGATATTACCGCATCCATGCAGGAAATTGAAGCCAATGTAAATATGACTGAAGAGGAAAAGGAGGAAGCCAAAGTGATTTTGTCCTCAGAATATTCCATTAAGTCACGCAGGCTTCACGCAGTCAGTCAATTATTGAAAGCATATACGCTGTTTGAGCTCAACGAAGAATATGTGGTCATTGAAGGACAAGTCAAAATCGTAGATGAACAAACAGGTCGTATGATGGAAGGGCGAAGGTATTCTGATGGTTTGCATCAGGCACTTGAAGCCAAAGAAAACGTAAAGATCGGTGAAATCACGCAAACATATGCTACGGTTACCCTTCAGAACTACTTCAGGATGTACCACAAATTGTCTGGTATGACTGGTACAGCTGAAACAGAAGCAGGCGAGTTTTGGGAGATCTATAAACTCGATGTAGTTGTAATTCCAACCAACAAACCAATTGTACGGGATGACAGAGAGGATCTGGTGTTTAAAACTGCCACTGAAAAATTCAATGCAGTTATTGATGAAATTGAAAACCTGAGAAATCAGGGAAGACCAATCCTGGTGGGAACCACAACTGTTGATGTTTCTGAAAAATTAAGCCGGATGCTCCGGATGAAGAATATTCCTCACAATGTCTTGAACGCGAAACAGCACCAGCGGGAGGCAGAAATCGTAGCTGAAGCTGGTCATCCGGGCAGAGTGACCATTGCCACGAATATGGCTGGTCGGGGAACAGACATCAAATTGACTCCCGAAGTTCGCCAGGCTGGTGGTTTGGCAATTGTGGCCACGGAGCGTCATGATTCAAGGCGCGTGGACAGGCAGTTGAGAGGAAGGGCCGGAAGACAGGGTGATCCGGGATCATCCCAGTTTTTTGTTTCACTCGAAGACAATCTGATGAGGTTGTTCAACTCAGAAAGGATCGCCAGACTGATGGATAGAATGGGTCACAAGGAAGGTGAAGTCATTCAACATTCCATGGTTTCCAAATCCATTGAAAGGGCACAGAAAAAAGTTGAAGAAAACAACTTTGGTGTCAGGAAGAGATTGCTTGAATATGACGACGTAATGAATATTCAGCGTGAGGCTATATATAAGAAAAGGCAAAATTCTCTCAAGGGTGAAAGATTGTCTGTAGATATATATAACATGTTCAATTCTCTGGCTGAAAACATAGTGCATTCGCATAAAACCAGCAAAGATTATGAAGCATTCAGGATGGAAGCTTTCAGCGTCTTCGGCATTGATACCCAAATAGATCAGGCATTTTTCACGGAAGCTGGTGAAAATTCTATTTATGAGAAGTTCAGGGCAGAAATAGAAGAGCATTACCAGGGAAAAACTACCAAAATTCAGCGGATTTTAATGCCAGTAATCAAAAATGTCCTCGAAAACGAAGGTCACAGATACAAAAGAATTGCAGTACCTTTTACGGATGGGCGTGACAAACCATATCCGGTATCTGCAAATCTTGAAGAAGCGGTCAACTCAAAGGGCAAAACCATAAAAATGGACATTGAAAAAACCGTTTCACTGGCAATTGTCGACCAGGCATGGAAAGAGCATTTGCGTGCGATGGATGAACTGAAAGATTCAGTTCAGGCCGCATCCTTCGAGCAAAAAGACCCGTTGGTGGTTTACAAAATTGAAGCTTATGACCTTTTCGAAAGACTGATCTACCGCATCAATGAGGAGATGGGATCCTATCTGATGAAGAGCAAACTTATGATTGATGGCAAAGAACTTCAGGAGGCAAGAGCTGTAACGACGGATATGACCAGAACCAAGACCAGCCGGGAAGATCAGGCTGCCAAAGCCGCTGCTGAAAGTGTAAGCCAACAGGCAAGGCAGGAAACAGTCAAAAGGGTACAACCTAAAGTTGGTAGAAACGATTTATGTCCCTGCGGAAGTGGTAAAAAGTACAAACACTGCCATGGTCAATAATTTTTTGGAAATTTAGGATCTATTGATTAAAGTAATTCAGGAAAATGCATAAAAACGAACTGGCACGAATGTTCGACCATACTGCACTCAAAGCCGATCTGACTTCTGAACAGGTGGAAACACTTTGCAGGGAAGCTGTAAAATATCAATTCGCATCCGTGTGTATACCACCTTTTTACCTTGGATTGGCTCAAAGTATTATGAATGAGCAAAACGGGGTGAAATTGTGTACGGTCATTGGTTTTCCATTGGGATATGAAAGTACCAAAACCAAGGTCTTTGCTTTAAAAGATGCGATTGCGACCGGAGCGGATGAACTAGATGTTGTGATCAATGTTGCCGCGGTAAAAAATGCTGAATGGGATTATCTGGATGCAGAACTGAGCGATCTTGCCGTTGCTTGTCATGAATCCGGGAAAATTCTTAAAGTTATTTTTGAAACCTGTTATCTAACCGATGAAGAAGTAGAAAAACTGTCAGTATTGTGTGCAAAAAATCAGGTAGATTATGTTAAGACTTCCACCGGATTTGGTTTTGGCGGAGCAACTTTACACCATATTGGTCTGATGAAAAAAGGCGTCGATGGGAAGTGTAAAATTAAGGCTTCCGGAGGGATCAGGACATGGAAAGATGCAGAACAAATGATCAAAGCCGGAGTTCACAGGATTGGCGCTTCTGCAAGCATTCAAATTCTGGAGGAATTTTCAGCTGATTCAGCTGATCCTGAATAATTGGCTGGTCTATTGATGAACATTTGAACATTCGAAGAAAGAGCTGATCTCGTTTTTTTACTGAAATTGTTTTTTTTAGACTTATAATGCGGATTTAGCTCCAATTGATATTAATTTTTCATTTTTACCACGGTGAAAACCACGAAATTTGGCAATTAATCAAATATTTGACGAATTTTACAAGTTGAAAAAAGCTGTTTGGTCAGAGAAGCAGTTGAAATTTTATTAAGTTTTTGGTTTTATGATGAATATTTTCCGGTTTTCAATGACAATCTCAGCGATGATTTTCTTCTCATTACTGGCTTCTGTTACTTTTGGTCAGGGGATGATCAATATTTATGAAGAGCCGGAGATCACCACATTGATGAACAAGTATAAAACCTGGAACGAACTCGAAGAAATGGTCCCAGCCTGGCGAATACAGATCATCAATACGGATGACCGAAGGAAGATGGAAAGCGAAATGCGCAGGTTTAAATCCATTTATCCTAATGTTAAACAAGTCAATTGGAAGCAGGTAAGTCCGTACTATAAAGTTACAGTAGGTTCTTATGAATCGAAACTACATGGATTGGCTTTTTTGGATGAGGTGAAAATCCATTTTCCAAGTGCCATACTGATCAATGAGAAAATTTCCAAAAAAGAACTGTTGGGTCTTGAATGAGGAATGAGCCGGTAATACACAGAGAGGGATTGGATTGGATAACGATGACCGTTTATCTTTTGCTGGTATTTATCGGATGGCTGATGCTTTATTCCATTCACTATAATCCGGAGGATCCATATGCTTTTATTAAACCCGCAACCCATATCGGACAGGCGACCATCATGGTGATTGCTGCAGTTATCATGTTTTTTGCAAGTTATATCATAGACTGGAAATTGTGGAATATTTTTGCTTATCCGATTTTCGGTTTTTCCATTGTGTTATTGATCCTCGTGTTGTTTTTTGGAAGTAATATCAATGGTTCCCAATCCTGGTTTAACATATTTGGGTTTTCACTACAACCATCTGAAGTTGCGAAATTTGGAGTTGCACTGGCCATCGCATCGTTCATATCGCATTTTAAGCAGAGCATGGATAGGGTAAAAATAGTTGGAACCGGATTTTTACTGATTTTGGTTCCGATGATTTTGATCCTTTTACAGCCTGACGCAGGTTCAGCCATTGTATTTTTATCCCTTATCCTGACTTTTTTCAGAAATGGTGCATCACCACTTATTGTGGTTATCCCTCTGATGGCCTTGTTTGTATTTGTTTCTACCCTGATGTTTGGATTTTTGGTCACAGGGCTTGGAATTACCATTTTCGCTTTATTGCTCATCGTCATCATTTATTACCAAAACAGGGCTTTGATCATAGGAAGTATCATGTTTGCACTGATCCTGATTTTTTTACACATTAAAGCATACTCTATTGCAGCCCTGATATCAGGGATAGCCGGTTTTTATTTAATGGCATTTTATTTTTGGTTCAGGAATCCCAAAAATATCCGGATGGTTTCATTTTCAGGATTGTTGATCATTTTAACGTTCAGTGGATTGACCAGTTACACTTTCAATAATATCATGAAACCACACCAACAAGACAGGATCAATGTCTGGCTGCATCCCGATAAATCTGACCCGTTGGGCGCCTTGTACAATGTGGTACAATCCAAAATGGCTATTGGTTCAGGAGGTTTGACCGGCAAAGGATTTCTGGAAGGAGATATGACGAATTTGGAGTATGTTCCAGCACAAGCCACTGATTTTATTTTTACGGCTATTGGCGAAGAGCAAGGCTTCGTTGGCGTCTTTGCCCTGATAGCACTGTATCTTGTGCTGATCCTGAGGGTGATCAAAATCGGAGAAAGGGCCGGCAATAAATTTATTCTGAGTTATGCCTATGCCATTGGCGGATACCTTTTTTTTCATTTTTTTATCAATATAGGTATGACCTTGGGACTTGTTCCCGTGATCGGTATCCCGCTTCCATTTCTTAGCAAAGGCGGATCATCTTTATTGGTATTCAGTATGATGATCGGTGTTTTGCTCAAGTTGGATACAGTCAGAAGGCTTAGGTATTAAAGCTAAATTTTTACCCATCTTTTGATGGCCGTTCCATGGTTGGTTTTGAGTAAAACAATATAGACACCAGGAGGGAAATCTTGTATATCCAATTTTTTATTGTAAAATCCCGGATTTTTATCTTTCTCTAAGCTGTTCAATAACACTTTTCCTGAAAAATCCATTAAACAGATATGGGCATCACCTGCAGAGCTGAGTTCATAAGTTATTTCAAGCTCGTTACTTGCAGGATTGGGCGTTGTGACCAAAAACAGCTTATTTTCATGATCAGTGATCTCGATTGAAGAAATTATCTGATCGTATTTTATTTTGGCTAATTGAGTTTTTTGAACCAAGGCCTGTTCATTGCTTCCGGCAACGAGTGTGAATGCCAATCGAACCGAATCTCCGGGTGAAAGATCCAAAGGTCCAACCGCATTTATTATCGCCCAATCATCGTTTTTTCCGGCAATGAAATCATCTGAAGCGCCTGATAAATAGTAGTATTTGGTAGCTTCTTTGAATTTTTGCTGAGGGTCCGAAACAGCGATCAGTGAGATTTTTTCCTTTGGTTCAAGTGCGCAGATGCCGACATGAATGCCGTTCTTTTGATAAATCAACTGATTGGATATGCTTTTGCCAACCTGATTATTGAGGTGATAATCAATATCCAGATCAAGGATAATGCCGGCATAAAAATCACTCAATTCGCTCAATCCTTTGTTTTTCAAAATATATTCCATCAAGACATATTCATCATCAGGTGTGGATTTGAAACTCATTGTCGTTTGTTCAATTTCTATCCCGGCTGCAGCAGGATGACCACTGTCGTTATAGATCCATTTAGCCAATTGCTCCTGAGGAGTGTTTTTGAAAACATTTTGTTCACTGTTTTTTGCTACCAGGTCAGCTGCACCGGTAACTATATCATTATCCGCAACAAAATCAACCTGAGTTCCCAAAATAAAACTGCCCGAATAAAGCAGGTTTTCACCATTTTGAGGATAAATCAGTCCGTTTCCCTGTCCGTTTGGCTGGTCAAATCCAAGAGAACCATTGTTGAAAACAGAAAAGATCATGTTTCCATTGTTATGATTGACAAAATTGTGGTTCAGTACCATTTCCTTTAAAACCCAATTGTTTTTATCCAGGGAGATTGACAAAGGTTCTTCAGCTGATTCAAAATAATATTGTTGAAATGTTTCACTGTTTTGGATGACATGTAATGTTTCTCCGGAAGCAGTTGTAATGTGGATGTCTAACGGCATATTAAACAATTGTCCTGTCTGCAACTGAAATATGTCCAGGGAAATCAGGTATTTTCCGTTTTCTTCCGTATAAGACCAGTCATAAGCATAGACAGGAAAACCTTCTCCATAAATCCATTGGAAAAAAAATGGTGTCAGATCCTGACCACTGATGGTTTCGCATACATCCTGAAAATTTGAAGTAGTTGCCACCCCATATTTTTTTGGTCCGTCACCATAGGCTTTCAGAATGCGGAAGAAGTTTTCTGTTCCTACAATGTGTCTGAGCATGTGTAAAACCCAGGCACCTTTCCTGTAGCTCAGTCCGGCATCAAATATTCTGCCTGAAAATGTGAGATCCGGAACGTAAATCGTGCCATCTCCGAAATATTGTTTGGAATTCATGTTCTCATGATAAGCCGCTGTACCATATTTAAATTCTGCCCAAAGCGCTTCAGTATAAGTTGCGAAACCTTCATTGAGCCAGATATGGTGATAATCCTTGCAGGTGATCATGTCGCCCCACCACTGATGCGCAAGTTCATGTGCGATCAGCGATTCATAAGGGCCTAACAATGAAGTGAGTGTCTGATGTTCCATTCCTCCGTTGAATGGACATTCTGCGTGTCCGTATTTTTCTTCCACGAATGGATATTCTCCAAACATTGAAGTAAAAACTGACAACATTTCGGTCGTGATCTCATACTTAGATTTTTCACTGTCAAAATGATCTCTGTAAATATAATGTACCACATCCATCGAATCCGCTTCCCCGTAATAATATTGCTGCTTGTGGATGAGGTAATCATGAGCAGCGATTGAAATCAAATAGGATGCAATGGGGTAAGAAACTTTCCAGACATACTCGGTCAGATCACCGGATTCATTTTGTTCGGTGAGAGTACCGTTTGAACCAACTACCAGATCTTTTGGTACGGTGATGGCTATCCTGGCTGAGTCGGCTTTGTCTTCCGGGTAGTTTTTGTTTGGCCACCATGATTTGGCTCCGAATGGCTGGCTTAAAGTCCAGATCAGCGGTTTGCCAGCCCGGGTACCGAAATTGAAAGCTCCTGTTGCCGGAGCTCCGTTATAATGAACACGAAGATTCAGCAGTTCTCCGCTTTTATAAAAATGACTTAATTGAATAAAAATGAGGTTGGAAGTATGATTAAAACCAAGATTTTCATTTTCAGAAGTGATTTTGGTTACATGAAAATTTGAGGTCAGGTCAAGCAAGATTTGGTTTGTTGAATCAGCTATGATCACCACATCTATGCCAACTTCTCCGGCAATGGTTTTTGCCGTTGGGTTGATACTGAGATTGAGATCATAATACACAACACTATAATCTTCCTGCTGTGGGTGAGGAATATCTCTCGAACCGGATCCCATCTCCATTAGTCTGGATTTTGCATGAGCACACCATTCAACCGGATCAGGCTGAGCAAAAATGGTTTGGTAATCAAAAAAAATAAGCACCAGTAAACCAAGCTGCCATCTAAAGGAGGTTTTGAGTGAATTCATCAGTCAGTATTTTATTTTTTCGCCGGATAATCCGCCATTTTTCAAAAACTTCAAAGTAAAATTACTTTAAAATTCAATTTCAGGCAAGGTATTTGAAGCAGATAATGTATTATGATCATGATAGAGATGAACAGTAAATTTCAAAACATACTGAAGGCAGGCTTTGTGCTGATGCTAACTGTTTTATGTTTACCGCTTGCAGAAGCGGGCTTTGCCGAAAATGGCCAAAAGCATTTTCCGGTAAACATATTTGATACCCTTTATGTAGAAAACAATCTGGATGAAGGAGAAGGCAGTTTTCGTCAGGCCATCCAAAATGCAAATGAACAGGATGGAATTAACTTTATCGTTATCAGTGTGTTGCAGGATTCGGATTCAGTTTTAATGGTAAAAAGTCCTTTGCCAAACCTGGAAACCAATATCAGGATTTCAATGTCGGATCCAAACAGGAAATTCATTATTGACGGAGACAGTTTATCGAATTCCTCAGATCATGGTCTCAGGATCATGGCAGACAGTGTCCACATCAGTGGATTGCAAATCCGGAATTTTCCCGGATATGGCTTGTTGTGTTTATCAAGCTATAAAAATATTTTTATTGGGAATAATATCTTAGAACATAATGGGCGGCTGAGTGAATTTGGGGACGGACTTTTTATTCAGCATGCAGATTCAATAATGATCCGGAGCAATTTAATCAGGAACAATCAGCAAGCCGGTATAGAACTCAAGAATTGCAGTAACGTTCAGATCCTGGGAAATGAAATTACCGGCAATCACGGTGATGGGATCAGTTTTTTTCTTTGTGAAACGGTAATGATCGGAGACACTTGTTTGGATTGTGGCAATCTGATCCATTCAAATGTTCTTTCCGGGATCAGTTTAAAAGAATGTTTTGAAGACATCAGAATATTTGACAACATTGTTGGCATGAATCGCGAAACAACCATTGCAAATCCAAATGGACAGCACGGTTTATTGGTAAATCGTTGTAGAAATGTATTTGTAGGGGATCAGAACAAGGGAAATTTCTTCTCCGGGAACATGCTATGCGGTATTTCAATCATTGATTCCTCAAGCTTTATCCATATCAGGGATAATAAGATAGGCTATACGAAATTCAGTTATTTTGGGATCCCCAACCGTCAAAAAGGAATTGAAGTTCTCAATTCTTCTGAAATAATGATCGGAGGATTTCTATTTGCTGAAGGTAATTTTATCGGGTATAGTCCGGTGAATATTTTTGTGGGTGATGGATCTGAACAGGTTTCTGTTTTGAACAATACATATTTTTGTAGTCCCTATGCTATATTGATAGAACCTGATTCCAATGGTGGCCCAGTGACAGATATCGGGTTTGATATCCAGCACGCCAGGCTGCTTTCAGGGCAATTTTCTTCAGGTGGTTATGTTCAGATTTACCGCAAAAGACCGGAATGTACAACCTGCCAGGGTTCAGATTTGCTGGCATCTGTCCAAACAGGTTTGACCGGAGCGTGGGAAGTCTTACTTGACCAGCCGTTACAACATGGTGACGTGATAACCATTTTACTGACCGATTCCACAGGAAATAGTACCGGTTTTAGTCAATGCAAACAATTTTCCTGCATACCGACACGGAAGGTTAAAATATTGTCAGAAGGTACCGACCGGATATGTGAGGGTGATGAACTCGTATTATCAACTGACCTTGGCATACTTCACCAATGGAGCACGGGCGAAACCACAGCACAGATAAAAATTGATACAGGAGGTTGGTTCAGTGTAAGTGTGATTGATCCAAAAGGCTGCAGTACTTCGGACAGTATATTCATACAGATTTTTCCAAGACCAGTATTGACCATGTACCCATCAGATTCAGCTTATTTTTGCGAGGAATCAACGATAATACGGGCATTCGGGCAGGGCGAGTTTTTATGGAATACTGGAATTTCAGGTCCTGTATTGGAAATTTCCAATGAAGGCACTTATTGCGTCAGCCTTACAAATCAATTTCAATGTGTTTCCACAGCCTGTGTACACATGATGAAAGGAACCCCGGTTGAAGCCGATCTTTTGTTTTTAGGTAATCCGGTTTTTTGCGAAGGTGATTCAGTCATTTTAATAGCAACAGGTGGAACCAGTTTCAATTGGAGTACAGGAATTCAGGATACAGACCGTATCACCGTCTATGAAGCCGGTTTGTATCAGGTAACTGTTTCCAACGACAATGGATGTATGGATGTTGTCAGCCAGGATGTAGAGACATTGCCCGGGGTCATGGCTTCTATTGATCAACCCGAATATGTTGAAATCTGTTACGGAGATACCATAACGCTGACCGCCAGTGGAGGAAGTCATTTTTTATGGAGTAATGGATCAACCAGCAATCAGATCAGGGTACACAAATTGGGTGTTTTTGATGTTCGCGTGATGAATGAATATGGTTGTTCGGATAAAGCGAGCTGCATTGTTTCCATACTTCCTCCCTTTCAGGCAGCGCTGACAGCTGATGAATTTGAACTTTGCAAAGGAGATACCATATTGGTTCAAACCCAGGGATCGAGTCTGGATTCATTGGTTTGGTCACACGGACAGAAAGGTAATTTAGTTGGTTTCGATTCCACAGGAATATATTCGGTGAGTTTGTTTAAATACGGATGTTCTCTTGAGCAAAGCATTTTTGTCCATGTAAAAGGCAAGCCTGTTATTGATTCAATTTCTGGTCCGGAATGGGTTGAAACCGGAGCGTTTGCTGAATATGAAGTGGAGCCTAAAAGAGACGGGTCAGTTTATTACTGGCGAATGACCGGAGGAAGAGTCATCGATGAATCAAAGCCCGGTTGGGTTTTGGTGGAATGGTTTGGAGAACCAGGCGCTTATATTTGTGTGTCTGAATTGGCTGAAACCGGGTGTTTGGGAGAAGAAAAATGTCTTGAAGTTCAAATCATCTCAGATTCAAAACAAATCGGGAATCAGGAATGGATAAAAATTTATCCGAACCCAGCAAAAAAAGTGGTTTTTGTGGAGATTTCGGAAGAAATGGTTTCGAAGAACTTACAAATTAGATTTTTTACACCAGAAGGGAAAATGATAAAAACTGTTCAACCCGAAAATATCGGAAAACGTTTTTCAATAGACATTGCAGAACTGTTGCCCGGATTGTATCAACTTCAGATTTTAGCAGGAGAAGCATGGGAGAAGTGGGTTAAACTGGTCATTTTGGAATAGGAGTAAGATCGTTAATAATAAATACCCTGTACTATTTGTACCCTGCAAGGATAAACTATTCATTAAGTATACTTTTGGATTGGTATAAATTCATTTTTACATTTTTTCCCATCTCACTCAATTCTCATTCATTCAAGTTATTGCAAAAACATATATTTATGTATTTTTGTTATGAACAATAAAAATAGTAACAAATAAGTGTTATTGAAAATGAGGTAATTGGGTTGTGGGTTAAAATTGATCATTATTGTATTCATTATCTGGCCGCAAGTTCCCGGAAGTATTCAATTTTTAAACGAAGCGGAAAATAGTTGTTTCCTGAAATCAATGATCAAACTTCTTTTTTTCATTAAGATTTCAAATAGCCGACGGAGAAAATAAAAAAACACATATATGAAAATAGCAAAATTGTTAAAAACATTAAGTCTCTTATTTATAGTCTTTATGGGCTTGAATCTGGTCAATCCGGGGATAAGTTTTTCCCAGGCAACCAAAAAGACTGAAACCAAAAAAACGGGTAAATCGAGTATCAAATCAGTTGAGCTGGCAGTTACCGGCATGACTTGTCAGAAAGGTTGTGCAGATGGAATCGACAAAAAGCTTAAGAAAACAGCCGGGATCAAGGAAAGTAAGACTGTTCAGAAAACAGGAACCAGCAAGATTGTCTTTGATGCATCAGTAATTTCAGTTAAGGAGATCATCAAAATTATAGAAGATAGGGGATACAAAGCCAAAATAGCCACATCCTGATCAGAAAATATTTCTTCAAAATGATCCGGTTGATGTATCTGAGGCGTGTTTGGTTGACTTTAATGGTGACAGGCTGGTGTTGGTTCACCGTGCAAGGGCAGGAACTGTTTTCTGCGATGAAAGATACCTCCGGTTTTTATTTTGTCGACTTCAAAAATTATCCCATTAGTGATCATAGCCTGGCGGTAGGTGTTTTTGATTCGGGAACAGGCGGTTTGACAGTTTTAGATGCGATCGTCCGGTTTGACAAGTATCAGAATTTTAGTGTAGAGCCACTCCCGGATGGTTTACCGGATTTTAGCCGGGAACAATTCATCTATCTGGCTGACCAGGCCAATATGCCATACGGGAATTATGCGGGGACAGGTAAGACAGAGCTTTTGGTCGAACACATTTTCAAGGATGTGCAATTTTTGCTTTCCGACAAATATTATATTTCCAATATGACCGGAACTTACCGTTCAGGTAAGCCGCTGGTAAAAGCCATTGTCATCGCCTGCAATACAGCCACTGCTTATGGCCAAAAAAAAATTACGGATTATTTCGAACAAATTGGTTTTCCAATGAAGGTGATCGGTGTCATCGATGCCGGATCCAGGGCTGCGCTGCAAAGCTTTGCAAAGGATGAGGAAGGAAGCATTGGTGTTTTTGCAACAGCCGGAACCGTTGCTTCAGGAGGCTATGAAAGCTCGCTCAAAAGTTTGATGGAAGCTCAGTCCTACACAGGGAACATTCAGGTATTCAGTCAGGGCGGAACAGGTCTTGCAGAAGCCATCGATGAGGATATCAATTACATTGACAGGAAGGCAGACAAGCCCAGAGATATTTATAAGGGACCCGATGTGGATGATAGCTTAACAGGCATAGAAAAACAGTTGTTGAAAATATATAATTTTGATTTCAGAGGTCAAAAGATGCTTTGTGATGCTGATGACCCTGAACAATGTAGCATACTTCAGATCAATGATCCGGTCAATTATCTCAGGTTTCATCTGGTGAACCTGTTGGAGAAAATCAGGGCTTTCCCGGGCTCAAAACCACTCAAAACCATCATTTTAGGGTGTACGCATTACCCTTACCTCATTTTGGAGATAGAGCAAATTCTCAATGAATTGCGGAATTATCAGGAAAATGGTGAGTTTAGGTACAGGCATTTAATGGCTGAAAAAATTCATTTGATCGATCCCGCTTATAATACAGCGGATGAATTGTACCGATATTTATATGAAACAGGTGCGATCAACAGGCATGGAAATATGCTGATTAATAGTGAATTCTATATCAGTTTGCCTAATCTTACAAATCCGGGAGTGATTACCGATGATGAAGGAAGGTTTACTTATGAATACAAATATGGCAGGAACGCCGGTGAAATTCAGGAATATGTCCGGGTCGTGCCTTTTGCCAATGAAAATATTTTGATGGATGTCAAAAACAGACTCCGGATTCAGATTCCATACACCTGGCAACTTATCGAAGCTTTTCATCATCATGTTCGGGTAACTGAAAAGTGATCCGCCAGATGAATTAAACATGTTGAAAACCATTCAGTGAGTTTAACAAAGTTCAAATGATCACTGATTTTCTGAAAGCATTCATCCGATTTCCACAGGATAAGATGATAGTTTAGTTATTAACACGGCTTAAATTTTCGGCTTAAATTTTTTTTTCAAAATCCCTCATATTTTTCTTTTTTGAATTTAACTAAAAAGCTTATTCCAAAAAAATCAGTTACCAGTCATTTAAACATATAGCTTTTAGTTAATGTAAAAAAATGTGCTCAACACATTAAAAACTATAATAATAACAAGGCTTTCAATATATTAGAATTAATCCTTATGGTATGGTTTTTGAATTTTAATGCATGTATTTCCATGTGAAGACAATGGGAAAAAAGCTGACGAATATTAAAAATTAAATTCCAAAACTCATGTTACAAACGAAAGACGATAGTTTGTTACGGGATTTTCGATTTTGGCTGATCATTATCTTTTCGGGGGCATTACTCAGTTTATTACTTATTAATTACTTAAACTAGCCAAAAAGAAAATCCGGAGCTGTCTGAAAAGGCAGCTCTTTTTTTTGTATGTTTGGGAATGAAAAGAATTGGGAGATGAATGAACCGGGAACCATCAGGTAGATATTTTATAGAATATTGTTAAAATAAGTTCATTTTCTGGCATTTATTCATAGAGCTGCCTGGTATACCAAAATAAACCATCAGAATATCGACCGGGGAAAAATGAAGGATATTTTTGGATGAATTGGACGTCATCGTTTCTGAAAAGTTTGTTCCTGCCACAAAGCGTGCCAGGGTTCTTCAATCATAATCAGTTTAAAATCCTTAATCAATATTTTAAATCATTTTATTCTTTGTTTCGGGCATTTCGGGTTGTGGAAAAGGATAGACGGGACAGCTGTGGGCAAAAATAGAAAATGGCCGGCTCTTACCCCCGCAGACCGGCCATTTTTCCTGAACGTAACCTTCTAAGTAATCTGATTAAAAAATCCGATTCGCAATATATATATCGAATACCTTGCCAACTCACCCAAAAAATCACATGGTATGATTCTAAATTACACATGGTTGTTTTGCGTAATATGAAAAGCGATGATTATTCGGGCTTTTACACCTGTATAATATTGATATATTAGGAAAAAAAATGTGTTTTCCTTTATCTTTCGATTTTTCAAGAACATATTATAAATATTATTAATAAAAAATTATATTGCGAAAAAATAAAAAAATTGAAACTTTATTCAACATGTTGACGTTATACTGTATATTTGCAAAATAAAATATTGATTTAGTTAGAAAATTGTGTAGTATGAGAGTTAATTCATTGTTCAGTGATCCCTATTCAGCAGGTTTGAAGCCCAGGTCTTTTATGGAAAAAGCAAGAGAAAATTATACAAAAAAAATCTTGATGTCTTCTACCATTAAAAGCAACAATAAGTCTTTTAAAACTAAAAAAGATCAGGCTTGATACCATCAGAATTGACCCGTGACGGGTCATTCTTTATCGAGAGTTTTCAATAAAAACCATAAAAGTGCAGGGATTTACCTGCACTTTTTTTGTTTGGGCTGTTGGCAACTAAAATAATGGATGGCTACATCACATTTTTCAGGAATTTGCCCGTTATGGATGCCTCGGATTGAATCAGATCTTCCGGCGTTCCCTGGAAAACGACATGACCGCCTTCTTCTCCGCCAACAGGACCCAGATCAATCACCCAGTCTGCTGATTTGATCACGTCCAGGTTGTGTTCCACTACCAGGACTGAATGTCCTATCTCCACAAGCCCGTTGAAGGCTTTCATCAGTTTTTTAACATCTGAAAAATGTAAACCGGTTGTTGGTTCGTCGAAAATAAAAAAGATCTTTTTGTCACTTTGCGAATGTTGAAGGTAGGATGCCAGCTTTACGCGTTGGGCTTCACCGCCGGAAAGTGATCCTGATGATTGTCCCAGTTTGATGTAACTTAGTCCCACATCATCCAGGGCTTGCAACTTGTTGCGCAACTCTTTATGATCATTGAAGAAAATGATGGCTTCCTCCACAGTCATTTCAAGCACTTCGTGTATGTTTTTTCCACGATAAGTTACCTCCAGAACTTCCTTTTTAAAACGCTTTCCTTCGCAGGATTCACATAACAGTTTGACATCTGCAAGGAACTGCATTTCAACCGTAATCTCACCTTCTCCTTTGCAGGTATCACAACGACCGCCATCAACATTGAATGAAAAATGGCCGTTTTTGTATCCTCTGATTTTTGAAAGTTGCTGCAGTGAAAAGATCTTACGTATGATATCATAAGCTTTGATATAGCTGATGGGATTGGATCGGGATGATTTGCCAATCGCATGCTGGGAGATGAATTCAACCTGCTCGATCAGGGAAAGATCTCCGCTGAGCAGTCTGGAAAGATTTTGTTCTCCCTCTGATTGTCCCAGGTGTTCATTTAATGCAGGTTCAAGTACAGCCTTGACCAGGGTTGATTTCCCACTTCCGGAAACACCGCTGATCACTACCAGGGAATTGAGCGGTATTTTGACATGAATTCCTTTTAAATTGTGTTTGCGCGCATTATTGATAAATATGGAACTGAATATTTTTCGTCTTGATCCCGGTGTTTCCAAACGGCTTTTTCCCGTGAGGAATGAAGCCGTCAGGTTATCTGTTGCCGGATCGATAAAATCCTTGTAAGGTCCGTTGAAAGTGATCTCGCCACCGTGCACACCAGCCTGCGGTCCAACATCCACAATATGGTCAGCATTTCGGATGATCAGTTCCTCGTGTTCCACGACCACCACAGTATTATTCAGATCCCTCAGCTTTTTCAAAACGGTCAGCAGCTTTTCGATGTCTTTTGGATGCAGCCCTATGCTTGGTTCATCCAGAATATACAATGAATCCGTCAGGTTACTGCCCAATATTCTGGTCAGATTGATCCGTTGGGTTTCACCACCGCTCAAGGTAGCGCTTAACCTATCAAGTGTCAGATATGACAAACCTACATTGACCATTACTTCCAGCCTGTTGCGGATTTCCATGAGTATTCTGCCGGCAATTTCCTGATCCGTTTGTGAAAGTTCCAGGTTCATGAAAAAATCCTTCAGTTGGCTGATAGGCATGACAGTCAATTCCATGATGTTTTTACCACCAACTTTTATATAGGAAGCTTCTTTTCTGAGTCTTCCGCCGGAACATTCATCGCAGTCCGTTCTTCCTCTGTATCTGGCGATCAAAACCCTGTTTTGGATTTTATATAATTGGGTTTCGATTTCCCTGAAAAAGCCAAATATTCCTCCGAAATGCGCATTTCCATGCCACAAAAGTTCTTTTTGATCTTTAGTGAGTTCATGGTATGGTTTATGGATGGGAAAATTAAAAAATGATGCGTGTTGGATCAGTTGGTCAAGCCATGAGCTGCTTTTAGCACCGGACCAACAGGCGACAGCGCCTTCATAAACAGATTTTGATTCATCCGGAATGACTTTGGATGGATCGATTCCTATGATCTTGCCGTATCCTTCACATTTTTTACAGGCACCTAAGGAATTGTTGAAGTTGAACAATTGCTGATTTGGCTCGATGAATCTGATACCGTCCAATTCGAAACGATTACTGAAATCTGTCCGGCTGCCATGACTGTCGGTCAGGCTGCAAAATCCATAGCTTTCATGTAAAGCTGTATCCACTGAATCAGCGATCCTCCGAAGGTTTTCCATATCATTTTTGGCGACCACGCGGTCGATCAGAATGTGAATTTCTTTTGATTTTTCTTCATTGGTCTGTTCTTCGAGTAAAACATTTTCCGTACCCAGAAATTCCTCGATATAGATTACTTCCCCAAGGTAAATCATGCGTGAATACCCCTTGTCATGCATCAGCTTGAGTTGTTGTCCAATGGTTCTCCCGCCATTTTCATAATATATAGGTATGGAGATCAGGATCTTTTCATCTTCAGGCAGATTTTTGATGTGATCAACTACATCTGATACCTGGTGTTTGGTCACAACATTCCCTGAAACCGGACTGAAAGTTTTGCCAACCCTTGCAAACAGCAGACGAAGGTAATCGTATATCTCTGTCAGGGTTCCAACCGTTGATCTCGCATTTCCTCCGGAAACTTTCTGTTCGATCGCTATTGCCGGACAAATGCCCAGAATATAGTCCACGTCCGGTTTTTTCATCCTGTTGAGGAATTGTCTTGCATAGGAAGAAAGGCTCTCAACATATCTTCTTTGTCCCTCAGCATAAAGTGTGTCCATGATCAGGGATGATTTTCCTGAACCGGAAACACCTGTGACTACAATGAGTTTGTTTTTTGGCAGCGAAAGGTCAACATTTTTCAGGTTATTGGTCCTGGCTCCCTTGATATAGATCTCATTGAGAATATCAGGTTCGTAAAATTCAAAATTCGGCGAATTTGCTTGTTTAATTTCAGACATTCTGCAAATATCCTGGAGTTATCTAAAATACACAAAATATTTTGGCTTGTTTGTATATTTTTTTGTTGATTTCGTTTGATGATTTTAGCAATTCCTATGATTTTTTTCGAACAGGATGCTTGATTATTCAGCAACAATATTATTTTTTTCAATCGTTTTTAGTTTTGGGAGTTCATAAAAACTATCCATTTTGCATGAACAATCCGGGTATCATCCTTGGTTATTTATAGAAATTAAAACATTTTGTCATACATATAACTATTTTTGCCATCAAAAACAGAATTATGCATTTTTCAATCATTGCCCACATTCCGGCAGATAATGGTTCCGGCAAAGAATTTATAACTTTACTCGACAGCATAGCCCATCAGATTGAGCTATCATTTTCTCTGATCTTATTGGGTGAAGCTGATGCCAAAACCATGGAATATTTGGATAAATCGGGTTTGGATTATCAATTATTGCCGGCAAAAGATCCATATTCCATAGTGCTCAACGAAGCTTTTGGGAAGGCTGGCGAATACATAATGTATATAGATAACAGGTCTGGTCATATCATTTTGAAAAAAGCATCATTGATCACTTTCAGGATTGCAGCCGAAAGAAATCCGGATGCCGCGTTCTTTTATGCTGATTATGAACTGGTTGACGGTGAAAATATCCGTGAGGTAAAATTGTTGACCCATCATATCGGAAGGGTACGAGACAATCAGGATTACGGGAAAGTATTTTTTATCAGAAAACAGAATTGGGAGAAAACAGGTGGTTTTGATCCGAAAATAGAATACAATCATTGGTATGACATGCGTTTGAAGCTTTCATGTGCAGGTAAACTGGTTTGTATCGGAAACAAATACAGCGGCTCATTGTACAGTGTTTTTGCAGCTAACAAAACAGCGAATGTATTTGATTATCTGTTGGCTGGCAAACAGATACAACTGGAGGCCGAACAAATACTGACTGCGCACCTTAAACGCCTGGGTGCCTGGTTGAAGCCCGGTGAGTTTTTTGAAGGTAAAAAGCAAGTCAGGCCTGTTGGTGAATTGGAAGCAAGTATCATTATTCCGGTAGGACACAGACCTGAATTTATTTCTACAGCAATAGAATCTATTCAGGAACAGACGGTTAAGAATATTGAGGCTATTATAGTTGTCAATGGAGGTGCAAATGATCCCACAGCTGATGAAGTAAGAAAATATATGAAAGGCGGAGCATTGTATGATCCTGAAAAACCGGACATCAGGTTATTGGTAATCGATATCAATAACATCGGTTTATGTCTTAATCTTGGTGCCGGGATAGCAAGAGGAAAATATTATGTACAGCTGGATTCTGATGATCGTTTGAAACCTGATGCCGTGGAGAAAATTCTCCATGTTTTTTCTTCAGACCCTTCTATCGGTATGGTGATCGGTTCTTATGAGGTTTGGGAGAAAAAAGAAGATGGGAAACTGGTCAGGATGGAAGAAATACCTGTAGTAACCCACGATGAATGGACAGAGGAAAATGGAAGGAACAATCTGCTCAGGATCAATGGCGCCGGCGCTCCCCGGTCAATTCCCATTACCCTGATCAAAGAAATGGGTTATTTTTCTGTCAATGACGATGCTTTTGCCCGAAATTACGGAGAAGATTATGAGCTGGTCAATAAAATAGCGGAAAAATACAGAATAGGCCGGGTTTACGATCCGATCTATGAAGTGGTGAGACATGCTGGTGGAACGGATCATGCGATCAATCAGGACCTCGTCGACAGGAATGATAACGCCAAGGATGACATGAGAAAAGAAGCCATTCATCGCAGGATAGCTTTTAATCAGTCCAATGGTGAAAGATAAAAATTGATACACATGGATATTTCAGCATTACGAAGAGAATATATTAAAGACCATCTGGAACCGGAATTATTGATGCAGGATCCTGTGGATCAGTTTGCACAATGGTTTGAAGAGGCAAAAAATACAGGTATGCCCGATCCAAACGGTATGGCGCTGGCCACTGTCGGTTCAGATGGGCAACCCAGTCTGCGTACGGTTTTACTAAAATATTTTGATAACTCAGGATTTGTTTTCTTTACAAATTATGAGAGCAGAAAAGGGATGGAAATTGCCGGGAATAACAAAGTTTCCTTACTGTTTCCATGGTTGATCCTTGAAAGACAGGTTGTTATTTATGGCGTAGCTGAAAGAATCTCAAAAATGGAATCCTTGAAATATTTTACATCCAGACCCATGGGCAGTCAGATAGGAGCATGGGTATCCAATCAGAGCAGTGTGATCAGTTCCAGGTCATTGCTGGTGGCCAAATTTGAGGAAATGAAACAAAAGTTTTCCAAAGGAGAGATTCCCTTGCCATCATTTTGGGGTGGATTCAGGGTGGTGCCACATTCAATTGAATTCTGGCAAGGCAGGGAAAACAGGCTGCATGACAGGTTTATGTACACCAAAACTGAACTGGACTGGAAAATAGAACGGCTCGCTCCATAAATATTCCCTGATGGCTACTTCCAATATTCAGTATATCAAATATCAGGATACTCAAATCCCTGTCAAAATATCCCTGGAACGACGTATGAATGCCATGATTTCCATTGGCAGGCAATATGTATATCTGAGAATACCGGCTCATGCTTCCCAAAAAAATGTGGATAAGCACCTGGCATGGGCTGAGAACTGGATCAAAGATATGCTCGAAAAAAAACCCGACCTGCTCAAAAAATATCAGGTTAATGCTTATGAAAATGGGCGTAAACTGTTAGTTAATGGGGTTCAGTATGTCTGTGAGGTCGTGCAATCCGACAAAATGGAAGTTCAGATCAAATTGAAGGAAAACAATGTTTTAAGCATTAAAGTACCGGTTGTATATAATCCAACCAGGCACAATGCATACATTCAAAAAGGGCTTAGCAGAATTATTGCTTCCCAGAATTACCAACAGATCGTAAAGCGTATACATGAGCTGAACAAAATGTATTTTGGCGAACACATCAATGACATCACGATCAAATACAATAAATCCAACTGGGGCAGTTGCTCGCGCAATAGAAATATCAACATTTCTTCCCGTGTTCTTTTTGCTCCGCCTGATGTGCAGGACTATATTTTCATTCATGAATTGACCCATTTGAAAGAGATGAATCATTCAAGTCGTTTTTGGGATATTATTAAAAAAATCATGCCTGATTATAAAGAAAAGGAAAGATGGCTGAAAAGAAACAATGCATTGTGTGACTTTTGATCGATCAGGGTATTTACTCAAAAACTGGTCTGTTAACATCTCGAATGTGTTGAGATTATTAATATTCATAGTAAATTTTCTTGCTGGCATGTATTGTTGATTTTTGTCAATCATTAGAAAATTTTGGAAATAATGTTCAGCCAACCTAGAAGTAAAGTCCGATAAATGATCAATATAATATTGGCATTTTGAGGGATTTATGCCTAATAAAGTAAAAATCATGATAAAACCACCTGAATATTTAATCAAAATAAGGTATTTATATATTTTTGACGTTTCAAAAAAATAAGAAATATGAGTTTATTAAAAAACAAAGTAGCGATTATTACCGGTGCATCGAGAGGAATAGGCAGGGCAATGGCATTGAAATTTGCACAGGAAGGAGCTTCTGTTGCTTTCACAGATATCAGAAGAGATGAAAACATGATGAGTCTGGAAAGTGAACTGTTGGCTATGGGAGTTCAGGCCAAAGGTTACGAATCTGATGCCAGTTCTTTTCAGCACTGTGAGGCGACAGTAAATGAGATCATCAGTGATTTCGGACAAGTGGATGCATTGATCAACAATGCAGGGATCACAAGAGACAATTTATTGCTGAGGATGACCGAACAAGATTGGGATCTGGTGATGAATATCAATCTTAAGTCAGTTTTTAACATGACCAAGCAGGTAGTTCGTCCGATGATGAAAGCACGCTCGGGTTCTATAGTCAATATCAGTTCAGTCGTGGGTGTTTTCGGAAATGCAGGTCAAGGCAATTATTCTGCTTCCAAAGCAGGGATCATAGGTTTTACCAAATCCATGGCGAAAGAATTCGGATCGAGAAATATTCGTTGCAATGCCATTGCTCCGGGTTTTATTGCAACTGCCATGACAGACAAACTCACTGAAGAAACCAAAGCTGCATTTTTGGCGAATATTCCTTTGAACCGGCTCGGTTCAGGAGACGATGTGGCCAATGCAGCCGTTTTCCTTTCATCTGATCTGAGCACCTATGTTTCTGGTCAGGTATTGAGTGTTTGTGGCGCATTGAATACTTGATTTTCAGCTATTTACTGAAATAAATCGATATAAAAAAGCTTGCCTGATGTATCGTCAGGGAGGCTTTTTTTGATGGTGCATTGTAGGAATGGTATTTGTTTGAATGGTTATTTTCAACTGATGAGCAAGTTTTTTTTTCACAAATTGGCACAAATGCTTTTCACAAATTGACTCAAATTTTTAATCTTTTGTTTAATTGTTGATTCGTTTGATTCGTTTGATTTGTTTAATTGTTGATTTGTTTGATTTGTTTAATTGTTGATTTGTTTAATTGTTGATTCGTTGGTTACCTGACTTGGATTTTTGAAATTTTAATTCCAAAATTATTCCTTCCACATGTACTTTTCCTCAGGTTGACATAAATGGAATACTACATCATTCCTTGTATCCAGGGAATGACACCAAAACTTTTTATAAGCACAGCAACAACGATCAAAACCAAAAATCGATACACCCAGATATCGGCTTTTGGATAAACCGAAGCGAGGTAAGCGGCGAGGTAACCTCCCAGGCCCTGACCAATCGCGAAAATCAATCCAATCTTCCAGTCTACGAGCCCGGATACCTGAAAAACGATTAAAACCACTGCTGTATAAAGGGTGACGATCAATACTTTCAAAGCGTTAGCATGTATAATATTGTACCTGCCGACCAAAACCATGACCATGAGCATGAAAAGACCCATACCCATTTGGATGAATCCTCCCAAAATGCCCACTACAAAGGCTAAAGGCAGATGATACCAGGGTGCATGATGATTTTCTGTATTTGTTTTTCGCAACCATCTTTTGGGTTTGACCAAAATGATCACAAGCATCCCGATCAATATATATTTGAAGGCAGCCAGGAATTGTTCGTTGCTGATCCGAACCGCCAGATAAACCCCCAGCAGCGCGCCCAGTGAAGTGAAAACGATGAGTGGCCAGGAATTTTTAAAGCTGAGTTTTCCTTTTTGGTAGTAGGCTAAAGTGCTCATGGCAGATTGTGCAAGGACGCTGATCCTGTTGGTTCCGTTGGCAAGATTTCCGGGTAAGCCCATAAATTCTATCATAATGCTGAGCGTGATCACTGAACCAAATCCGGCCAATGCGTTCATTGCGCCGGCAAAAAATCCGCCAAAAATGGCGACTACGACTTGAAAAGTATCTACGTTCATGACTCAGGGATTTCCTGGCACAATTCTATCAGAATACCGTTTGCAGATTTCGGATGAACAAAGCAAACCATCTTGTTGTCTGCGCCTTTTTTCGGAACATCCTGCAGAAGTTGAAAACCTTCAGCTTTAAGTCTTTCCATTTCTTTGTGGATGTCATCCACTTCAAAGGCGATGTGATGGATACCTTCTTTATTTTTTGACAGATAGCGTGCGATCGGGCTATCTTCATCTGTAGCTTCCAGCAATTCAATTTTATTTGGCCCGGCCTGGTAAAAACAGGTTGTCACCATTTCTGATCCTACTGTTTCGTATTTATATGGTTTCTGACCAAAAAGTGCAGAAAAAACCTTTTCAGAAGCCTGGATGTCTTTCACTGCAATACCAATATGTTCGATTTGTTTCATATAATGGCTTTAAGCGCAAATATAATGATTTCGATTATTTTTTGTTGGATTATGGCTTTCCGGGAATCTCAATTACTTTATACTTTACCATATAAAATTTGGCTGCCAAATTATTATTTTAATCTGTCCTTGTTGTCAGTGATAAAGGAAGCCCAGCCTGAATATCTTTTTCCACCGATTTTATTCCCGGTATTCTGGTTATAGTGGCAAACGGCAACGGCTAAGGCGTCTGATGAATCCAAATGTTTTTGGTTGATGGTGACCTTCAGTATCTGGCAAAGCATCGCAGCGACCTGTTCTTTTGCGGCATTGCCGTTGCCAGTGATGGAAAGCTTGATTTTTTTGGGAGAATACTCGTGAATTTCCAGGCCGAGCAGGATGGCCGCAGCGATGACAACGCCCTGTGCTCTACCCAATTTCAACATGGATTGAACGTTTTTTCCGAAAAACGGTGCCTCAATGGCCATAATGTCGGGTCGGTACTGTTCGATCAGATCCTGCGTCTGGAGGAAAATTTCTCTTAGTTTTTCCTGATGGTCATCCAGTTTTTTGAGGTTCAATACGCCCATGGTCTCTACTTTCAGGTCATTCTGAAATGTATCCAGGATCGCAAAGCCCATCAGATTGGTGCCCGGATCGATGCCTAATATCCTACCTTTATGTTCATTCACCAGGCAAAAATAAGTTATGTTTTGTGAAAAAGGTGATTTGATTTAAGGATTTGAATTCCCGCCAAACTCTTTCACCAAAGTCTGATACAAATCATTATCCTCAAAAATGAATCCTTCGCTTATAATTTTTTCTGAACTCACCCTGCTTCCCTCAAGCAGTAAGCAAGACATTTCACCAAAAATCAGCTTTAATGACCAAGCCGGAACACCGGGGAAGAAAAATGGCTTTTTCAGGGCTTTAGCCAATTCCCTGCTGAAATCACGGTTTTGTATATGTCGGGGAGAGACGGCATTGAAAACTTCTCTGGAAAAATCATTTTCCAGGACAAAATGAAAAATGTGCAGTAAGTCCCGCAAACTGATCCATGGCATATATTGTTTTCCGGAACCGATCGCCGATCCGATTCCAAACCTGAACGGAACTGTCATTTTGGGCAATGCACCTCCTTTTTGGGAAAGCACGATACCGATTCGGATCCTGGTGACCGGAATTTGCATATTTTCGAAGACATCCTGCGCATTTTCCCATGCCTGGACGGTCTGAGCAACGAAATCGGTACCCGGAGCAGATGTTTCGGCAAAGATTTCATTGGTGGTTTGTTGACCATAATAACCGATCGCAGAAGCAGAGATCATTTTTTTAGGTTTGAAACCTGCGGATAAAAAGTTGGAGGCCAGGCAATCAGCTGCCTGTATTCTGCTATCCAGGATTTGTTTTTTTCTTTCAACAGTCCATTTTTTTGCCGCGATATTTTCTCCGGCCAGATTTATTACAAATTCAGCGTAGGCAAAAGCATTGTGATCAAATTCATTGGTCGAAGGATTCCAGTAAAATGTTTTGGGTCCTGTTGCATTTCGATTGCGTGTCAATACACCTACCTCATACCCTTGATTTTCCAGATAGTTTTTTAGTGATGTGCCTATGAAACCGGTTCCGCCAGCGATCAACACGCGATTGATTGAATTCATGCTTAAGTTTTAATAATTAATTAGCTGATGGCCTATAACTGTAAACGACATATTTCTCATGCAAATCTTCCAGGGAAGCGTTTTTATCGCAATCCTGAATGTTTTGGTGAAAATAATGTAATTTATTGAAAATGGTCAAGGCATTGAGCAGTTCAGATTTGTCCAGATTGCCAATGACTATTTCAGATACCTTATGCATTACCTTAAACGATTCCATAAGTTCGGTTATACCAAGTGGCGTAATGCAAACCCTTTTTGCCCGCTTATCATTTTCATCGGGAGATTCGCTGACGAGGCCGCTGTTGATAAGTCGTTTCAAGACCTCGCTACCGCTTGAAATTTCAAGTAAATGAGAATTGATGAGTTCGTTTTTCAGCAAACTTCCATTTCTCAAAAGGGTTGCCAGGAAACCAAATTCATCCAGGGTTTTAACGGAGGTGCCGGATAACGCTTTTTTGATGTAAAATTTTGCGAAGCGAAATAGTCCTGTGAGCAATGTTGAGAATTCCACCTCAGGATAAGATTTATAATTCTGATAATTTTCGAGGTTAAAATCGTATTCCAGGTTGGCAGGATTTTCTAAAATAGTTTTGTCTCTCAGAAACAAAGCAAATTCCTTAATATCCGCTTTACCGCCTTCATTTTCAAAATCCTGAACATATCCCAGGAGCTGTCTGATCAATTCAATATTCTCCGACATCGTAATTTTTTTAAAAATTTTATACAAAAATATACAATTATTTAAAATGACAATTATTTTTGCATTAAATTACTACAAAAACGTAGCATAAATGTCAAAAATATACAAAACTAAATTAAATCATATGAACAAATACTTTTTTATATTACTATTGTCTACCATAGTTTTTATGCAATGCAAACCCACAACCAGGGTGGAAGAAGTGGTAACCATCGTAGATCCTGCAGCCAATAAAAAAGGTGATACATTCACCATCAATCTCAAGCCGGGCAAGCATTTCAATCATCCAACCTATGTGGTCTGGGCGGAAGATATGGCTGGTAATTATTTGAGGACCATATATATTACTGAATCTTACGCAAGCGGAATTTTCGGCCATCAGATGCAGGGTGACAGTATTTGGCTCAAAACCAAAGGACCTTCTTATCAACCTGCCGCGCTTCCATACTGGACCCATAAAAAACCGGGTTCAAAAGATGGCGCTAAAGTACCTACTCCGCAAAATCCATTTGTAGACGCTTATACCGGCGCTACCCAAAAAAAGGCATTCAATTTTGAAACATCTGTTACGGATCAATTGCCATTCAGGGTTTTGATGGAGGTCAATCAAACCTGGGACTGGAATGAACATTGGACGAATAATTTGTACCCTGATAGCCCGGCTTACAAAAGATCGGCACAACCTTCTGTTATTTACGGTGTGACCATCAACGAAAAAAGTGGAAGTTATTATTTAAATCCCATTGGCCATGGCGATCCAAAAGGTGATAGCGGGAAGCTTTTCACCAATCTGAAAACTATGACCACTGCGCTGCATATTTTTGATACAATGGAAATCAGCTTGAATAGCAGCAAATAATATATTATTTCAAAAAGATCATTTTCTCCTTGATTAGCAGCTTAATCAAAGGAATTAAAAAACAAAAAAAATCAATCAGACAATGCAAAAAATATTTCAAATTGCAATTATACATTTAATACTAATGCTGGCTTTCCATGCTGGCGCCCAGAATGGGCAGGTCAAAGGAGTAATCAAGGATGCAGGCAACAATGAACCGCTGCCGTTTGCCAATGTTTTTATAGAAGGAACGCAAATCGGAGCGACCAGTGATCTGGACGGAAATTTCCTTTTCACAGGGTTGGAACCGGGATATATCAAATTGGTTGGTTCATATCTGGGATATGCTACCAAAACAAGTGAGGACATTCTGATCAACAATATCAATATTCCATTCATCGAATTAAAACTCGAGCCATCCAGCCAGTTATTGAAAGAAGTAGTGATTTCAGCCGACATTTTTGAAAAAAAGATCGAAGCACCTATATCTATGCAAAGTATCGGGGTGAAGGAGATAGAAGGAAATCCCGGAAGCAACCGGGACATTTCAAAGGTTATCCAGTCATTCCCGGGTGTGGGATCGACACCGGCTTTCAGAAATGATATCATTATCCGTGGAGGCGGACCCAGTGAGAACAGATTTTACCTGGATGATGTAGAAATCCCTGTGCTGAACCATTTTGCTACTCAAGGCGCTTCGGGTGGTCCGGTTGGTATCATCAATGCGGATTTTATCAAAGAGGTTGACTTTTATTCAGGTTCTTTTCCCGCCAACAAATACAATGCATTGAGTGGTGTTTTTGATTTCAGATTAAAGGAAGGGAGCAAAGATAAAACAAGTTTGCAGGCAACATTGGGTGCGAGTGAAGCAGGACTGACCCTGGACGGACCATTGGGCAAGAATACCAGTTATATTTTTTCTGTACGAAGGTCTTATCTCCAGTTTTTGTTTTCAGCTATAGGCTTACCATTTTTACCCACTTTCAACGATTATCAATTGAAAGTCAAGACCACTTTTAATCCAAAAAATCAATTGACCATCATCAGTCTGGGTTCTCTTGATAATTTAAAACTGAATACTTCCATTGAAAATCCGGATGAGTCCCAGCAATATATTTTGAGCCAGATACCGGTTAATAATCAATGGAGTTATACTTTGGGAGCTGTGTACAAGCATTTTACCAATTCCGGAAGTCATACGCTGGTTTTGAGCAGAAACATGCTCAACAATCAATTCTACAAATATCCGGACAACGATGAAACTTTGCCCAGACGACTTGATTATCTGAGCTGGGAAGCGGAAAACAAATTCAGGTATGAAATGAACTTCAGAAAAGAAGGCATTAAATATGTTTTGAGTGCGAATTCTGAGTATGCCCGTTATTATAACGACTCAAGGCAGCAGGTTTTTGTGAATGGTCAGCCATTTACCATTGATTATGAATCGCAGCTGAACCTGCTTAAATATGGACTTTCAGCCCAGGCTTCTTCCAGATTTTTCAACAGCAGGTTGCTGGTTTCTGCCGGATTGAGATTGGATGCGAACAATTACAACGATGACATGTTGAATCCTTTGAAACAATTTTCTCCCAGGCTTTCCATGTCCTATACGATCGTAGAAAATACTTTGCTGAACATGGGTGCCGGAAGATATTTTCAATTACCTGCTTATACGACCCTGGGTTTCAGGAATAATGAAAATGAATTGGTCAATGAGGAATCAGCGAAATATATTGGAGTAAATCAGGTCAATCTAGGTTTGGAAAGAAGGATTTCCAAAGAGATCCTGGTTTCTGTTGAAGGATTTTACAAGGATTACTTCCAATATCCTATTGATGTGGTAACCGGCGTGAGCCTTGCGAATCAGGGTGCGGATTATTCCGGAGTTGCCGGAATTGCAGAAGTTGCTTTTACCGGAAAGGGAAGAGCCCTTGGGTTTGAAGTATTGAACAGGATCAATTTCAAAAAATTCAGTTTTCTGGGTGCTTATACCTTTGTAAGAAGTGAGTTTACCACTATTAATGATGTTTTTGTGCCGTCTTCCTGGGACAGCAAGCACTTACTGACAATAACTGCATCCAAAGAGTTCAACAAACAATGGAGAGCCGGATTGAAATGGAGGTTTGTAGGTGGATTACCTTACACACCTTATGATCTGGAAACTTCAGCATTGGTTCAGGCCTGGGATGCAAGTGGTCAGCCATATTTTGATTTTGATCAACTGAACACATTGAGATTCAAATCATTCCATCAGTTGGATATCCGGATTGACAAAAATTTCTTTTTCAGGAATTTTTCCCTCATGACTTACCTGGATATTCAGAATGCCTATAATTTCCAGAATAAAGGTCAGGATTATATCGTGAGATCCCTGAATGAGGATGGAAGTTTTGAGACTACGGATAATGGAGCCCGCTATGTATTAAAATCTATTGAAAACTTTTCAGGCACTATATTGCCAACGGTTGGAATCATGATAAAATTCTGATCACATCGAGATGAGTTATTATATAGGAAAATTAAAATATTGTCAGAAATCATTGATAAATCATCGAATAATACCGAACTTTATTGTTCATAAAGTTTTGAAAATAAATACTTTGAATAAATGATTTCGAACCATCAAAATAATGGGCATAATGCATGAATTCATTTGAATGAAAGTTTGGAAAGCGTCAGGAAAAAGTGATTATAATTTGGGGCCTTTTGATCTTTTTCCCTGTTAATAAAATTAAATATTGAATTTTTAATGCAAAATAAAAAAGTAATAATTCTTGGAAGTGGATTTTCTTCTCTGGCAGCAGCGTCTTATCTTGCTAAAGCTGGTTTTGGTGTGACCATACTTGAGAAGAATAAGGAAATTGGCGGAAGAGCGAGGCAATTGGTCAAAGACGGATTTGTTTTTGACATGGGACCCAGCTTTTACTGGATGCCGGATGTGTTCAGCAGTTTTTTCGGTGATTTTGGAAAGAAGGTGGAAGATGTTTACGATTTAAAAAGGCTGGATCCCGGTTACAGGGTTTATTTTGGTGAACATGATTATATCGACAATCATGCAGATTTTGAGAAATTAAAGCAAACTTTCGAACAACTTGAGACTGGCGGAGGCAGAAGCCTTCAAAAATTTATCGATAAAGCAGGGAAAAATTATGACATTGCCATAAAGGATCTCGTTTACAAACCTGCTCTGAATATTTTTGAAATCGTGACAAGGGATACTATTTTTAAGCTCAATGAGTTTATCAGTACCATCAGCAGACAGGTTAGGGCTGGGATCAGGCACCAGAGACTCAGAACCATTTTAGAGTTTCCTGTACTTTTTTTGGGATCCAAACCATCCAATACGCCTGCCTTTTATAATTTTATGAATTTTGCTGACATCAAACTGGGTACCTGGCATCCGATGGGCGGCATGTTTGCCGTTGTGAAAGCCATGGAAGCACTGGCTAAGGAATTGGGTGTTGAGATTTTGACAGGTCATGCAGTGAGTGAGCTGGTGGTTAAAAACCGCAAGGTGGTTGCAGCCAGGACAGATCACGGAGATTTCAACTGTGATGTGTTATTGAGCGGTGCCGATTATCACCATACTGAAACGTTGTTACCGCAAGCATTAAGACAATATTCAGAGCGATACTGGGATTCCAGGACATTTGCGCCTTCAGCGCTCATGTATTATGTCGGGTTCAATAAAAAACTGGTAAATTTAGAGCATCACACCTTGTTTTTCGAACCCTCTTTTGATAAACATGCCGAGAGCATTTATGACGACAAAAAATGGCCTGCTGACCCCTTATTTTATGCAAGTTTCCCGTCAAAAACTGATCCCGGATGTGCTCCTGAAGGGAAAGAAGCTGCTGTTTTTCTGATTCCTATTGCACCAGGATTAAAGCATGATGACCAGGATACACGGCAAAAATATCTGGACATTATCATCGAACGAATCGAAAGAAATACAGGGCAAAGTGTAAAGGAAGATATTCTTTTTAGTGAATCTTTTTCTGTAAGTGATTTTGTCAATGATTACAATTCCTATAAGGGAAACGCATATGGTTTGGCAAATATTCTGTTGCAAACCCATATTTTGAGACCCAGATTGAAGAGTAAAAAACTTCAAAATCTATATTTTACAGGACAATTGACTGTTCCCGGACCGGGTGTTCCTCCCAGTTTGATTTCGGGAAAAATTGTAAGCAAATTAATTTCAGATTACGAAAGGTCATGAAGCATATTTTTGACAAAACAAGTTACGAAATCAGTAAAAAAATAACACGTGCGTATTCGACCTCGTTTTCGATGGGAATACGGATGCTCTCCAGGCATATCAGACCTTCGATCTATGCGATCTATGGGTTTGTTCGTTATGCGGATGAGATTGTGGATACTTTTCACAATTATCACCAGGCGGAATTGCTCGAAGATTTTATTACCAATTACGACAAAGCGCTGACCAGGAAGATCAGCATGAATCCAGTGTTGAATTCATTTCAGGAAGTAGTTCATAAGTATGAATTGTATGGACTGGTGGATGATTTTATCGCATCCATGAGGCTTGACCTGACCAAAAAGGACTATCACACACTTGACGAATATGAAAAATATATTCATGGTTCAGCGAATGTTGTCGGATTGATGTGTCTTAAAGTATTTCTTGAGGGAGACAATGCGCAATATAAGAAACTGGAACCTTATGCGATCAAGCTTGGGTCTGCTTTTCAAAAGGTCAATTTTCTGAGGGATATCAGGAATGATATTGGTGAGCTCGGCAGATCTTATTTTCCAAATCTGACGGGCACAGAGCTGTCGAACCAGGCAAAAGATGAAATCGTGAAGGATATTGAAGCCGATTTTAATCAGGCTTTTGTAGGTATCAGGCAATTGCCTGTCAAAGCTCGATTTGGAGTTTACTCAGCCTACAGGTATTATTTACATTTGCTTCACAAATTGAAGAAAGCTGACAGTAAAGAATTGATGCACAAGCGAATCCGTGTTTCAAATGCCATGAAGTTTTTCATTCTAACCAAAGCATATTTGCGGCATATCTTTAACAAGTTATAGTATTGTTTAAAACTGTATAAAGTAGGATGAAGTTTTTCTGTAATTTGCAAAATTTAGTTTTTGGTTTATATTCGCGTAAAAATTCGGGGAACTGAAAAGGTTACTATTATGACTCTGGTGGTCAGTGTAAATTAGTTTTAAGGGGGAAAATTGATCGTTTAAATAATTGAAATTATGATATATGTTTTTTATGCTTTAGTCACATTGTTAACTTTTATTATGATGGAAGGTGTGACCTGGCTTACCCATAAGTATGTGATGCATGGGTTTTTATGGTATTTGCATGAGGATCATCATCAACCGGGATATACCAAATTATTTGAAAAGAATGATGCATTTTTTGTGATTTTTGCAGTCCCGAGTGCTTTATTGATGATTTATGGGCTTATTCCTGCTTTGAGTGTAAAATTCTTTATTGGGCTGGGTATCCTTTTTTATGGATTTGCATATTTTCTGGTTCATGAAGTGATCATTCATCAAAGGATCAGGTGGTTCAGAAACACAAAAAATCCATATCTTGCAGGATTGAGGAAGGCGCATAAAGTACATCATAAATATATAGGAAAAGAAGATGGAGAGTGTTTTGGAATGCTGTATGTTCCTCAAAAATATTTTATCCAAAACGAAAAGAAATGAAAGAATCCTTGCTGTACCTATTGTTGGATATTGCCTGTATAGGGTTTCCTTTCCTGGCCAGTTTTTTTCCTCAAAATGCCTTTTATAAAGACTGGAAGTTTGTTTTCCCTGCTATTTTGTCCGTGGCTGTATTTTTTCTTATCTGGGATTATTTTTTCACAGAAGCCGGTATCTGGGGTTTCAACCCGGTATATCTCACCGGTATGTACCTGATTAATTTACCCATTGAAGAAGTATTGTTTTTCATCTGTGTGCCTTATGCATGCATTTTTACATATTTTGCAATCAGGTTTCACATAAAAAGGGATCCTTTTGCAAAAATAAACCATATCATAACGATTGTATTGGCGATAGCCTTGCTGGCAATCGGGATGGTGACATTTGGAAGATGGTATACCAGTGTGACTTTTATTTTGACCGGGCTATATTTATTACTGGTCTTTTTCAGAAAATGGGATGTGTCCTACATTTATTTTTCCTATCTGGCGATCATTCCGTTATTCTTATTGAGCAACGGTGTACTGACCGGAAGTTTTACAGAAGCGCCAATCGTTTGGTACAATGATGAATTTAATCTTGGTCGCCGGATCTTCACCATCCCGGTAGAAGACCTTTTTTACGGATTTTTATTAGTGATGCTCAATATCCAATTATACAGACGGTTCAAACTGAAGTATAGTTTACGCCCATAAAAAATATTAAATTAGAGTTAAAAATTGGTAAAGAGATTGTATTTTTGTTGACTCATTTGCCTCTTTAGCTCAGCGGTAGAGCAGCACATTCGTAACGTGCAGGTCGTGGGTTCAAATCCCATGAGAGGCTCAGGTTTTTATTTTGATGCGGGAGTAGCTCAGGGGTAGAGCATCAGCTTCCCAAGCTGAGGGTCGCGGGTCATGACGAATTTTTCAGAGAAAAAATTGTCATGATGCTGACCGGGAGCGTCAGCATTCGAATCTTAGTGAAAAGTCATAAGATTTTAACCAATAAATAAAAAAAAAGAAACAAGCGGGAGTAGCTCAGGGGTAGAGCATCAGCTTCCCAAGCTGAGGGTCGCGGGTTCGAATCCCGTTTCCCGCTCAAAAATTATTTTCCAAAGTCTTGCGGGTCATGACGAATTTTTATTAAAAAATTGTCATGATGCTGACCTGGAGCGTCAGCATTCGAATCCCGTTTCCTGCTCAAAAAATGTTTTCCAAAGTCTTGCGGGTCATGACGAATTTTTATAAAAAATTGTCATGATGCTGACCTGGAGCGTCAGCATTCGAATCCCGTTTCCCGCTCAAAAATTATTTTCCAAAGTCTTGCGGGTCATGACGAATTTTTATTAAAAAATTGTCATGATGCTGACCGTGAGCGTCAGCATTCAAATCCCGTTTCCCGCTCAAAAATTGTTTTAAAAAGTCTTGCGGGTCATGACGAATTTTTATTAAAAAATTGTCATGATGCTGAACGTGAGCGTCAGCATTCAAATCCCGTTTCCCGCTCAAATCTTTACATTTCATTGAACCTTCATACATCCTTAATTTCATATTTCATGCAATCAAAAATCTTTTTAATGCTATATTTGCTTATTGGAAAAATAAATCGAATTTTTGAGTTTATCATTTAAAATAGCAAGAAGGTTTTTATTCGGGAAAAAAACTGTCAATGCAATCAATATCATTACAGGAATATCGGTATTGGGCATCACGATCGGGGCAGCTGCATTGGTACTCATTCTATCCGTTTTCAATGGTTTTGAAACACTGATCAGCAGTTATTTCAACGCTTTTAATCCTGAAATCAAAATGTTGCCTGCCAAAGGCAAAACACTATGGATGGATGAAGATAAACTAAAAGCATTTGATTCCATTCCTGGTTTGGTCAACTACTCCAAAGTTTTGGAAGAGGTGGTTATGCTGAGGTACGATGATATGCAGGTATTCGGAGTGATCAAAGGGGTGGACGACCAGTACAGTGTAGTCAATCATATTGATTCGACCATTCGTATGGGTTCATATAAGATTAAGGCTGATGGTATCAACTATGGGATCATCGGAGCAGGTATTGCCGGACAGTTAAAGTTAGTTCCTGAACATGGTTTTGAACCGTTGGAGGTTTATATTCCAAAAAAGGATGTTGCCGGACCACTCGACCCTTTCTTTTTACAAGTGAATATCGTTCCCAGCGGTATTTTTGCAGTCCAAAGCGAAGCAGACAATAAGTATCTTGTTTGTGACCTTGGTGTAGTAGAGTATTTAATGCAAACAGAAGACGAGTATTCTGCCATCGAAATCAAAACTGAAGGCAATATTGATATGGTCATTAAAGCTTTAAGGAAGCGCTTTGGGTCAGATTATATATTTCAAAATCGGTTCGAACAGGATGAAGTTTTTTTAAAGATCATGAATATTGAAAAATGGCTGAGTTTTGCCATAGTCTGTCTGATCATTTTTTTGGTGGCTTTCAACCTGATTGGAAGCTTATGGATGATCGTTTTGGACAAGAAGAAAGATATTTCCATTTTGAAGGCCATGGGTGCAACCGATGGGATGGTCAGAAAAATTTTCCTTGCTGAAGGTATCTGGATTTCTTCCCTGGGCATTATTTTTGGATTTGGGATTGCTTTGCTATTATATTACCTCCAAAAAAATGTCGGATTGATCACCGTACCTGACGGGTTTGTGATCAGTGCTTATCCGGTTGAGATTCGGTGGGAGGATTTTGCAATAGTGGCATTTACTGTTTTGGTCATCGGCATTCTGATTTCCATAGCTCCGGCCTATAAAGCAGGTCAGATCAAAGCTTTTGTCAGGGAAGAATAAGTGGATCTGATTTTCAGGCTTTTTTATTCGTTAACATTCGGAGGTTGATTATTAAGGTATCTAAATGCTTGAAAATAAATTAGTAAAGGCAGTTAAGAATTCAAACGATACAACAATTTATATCAGCATCTCTCAGCCCAACTTGTCAGAATCCCTGATCTTCTCTTCAAAAAAACTTAGACTTGATTTTTATTCATCCCGTTACTTCTTGTATCTTGCCATTGAAATTCTCCGGATATTCACTTTTAAGGATCGGTTAGAAATTTGCAGTTATCCATATAATATTAAAAAACATCATTTTTGCGAGGAACAACTTTCGTTGCAAACTGTTTAAAAACTTAATTTGGTTTTGGATTGACATTAATTATTATAAATGATGAAATTGAGAAAACAATTGTTTTTGATTTCCACCTTACTTTTTGCCAGCTGTTTTTGTGAATTGAACGCTTGCACCAATTATTTGGTGACAAAAGGAGCCTCTACGGATGGTTCTACCATGATCACCTATGCAGCTGATTCACACATACGTTATGGAGAGTTGTATTTTAGTCCTGCCAGGAGCTGGCCTAAAGGCAGTAAGGTAACAATTTACAGTCGGGGAACAGCCAAGCCACTTGGACAAATACCTCAGGTTTCGCAGACTTACCAGACTGTAGGTTTTATGAATGAATATCAGGTAGCGATCGGTGAATCGACGTTTGGTGGCCGGCCAGAATTAAAAGACAGTACCGGTATCATGAGTTATGGAGGGTTGATGTTTTTAGCTATCCAAAGATCAAAGTCTGCAAGGGAAGCAATTAAAGTGATTGCTGAATTGGTTGCAGCGCATGGTTATTACAGTACCGGTGAGTCTTTTTCTATCGCTGATGCCCATGAAGTCTGGTACATGGAGCTCATCGGTAAGGGAATGGACATAAAAACTGATCCTAAAACCAAATTAGCCTACAATGCCAATAAAGGTGCAGTATGGGTAGCCATTAAAATTCCGGACGGTTATATCTCAGCACATGCCAATCATGCAAGAATCACCGGTTTCCCCATTGAAGACGGAAAAATCAGTATTAGCAGTCGCAACCTTGACAGGATATTTGATCCGTCGGTTGAAGTTGTCTATGCACACGATGTGATCAGTTTTGCCAGGTTAAAAGGATATCACACGGGTTCGGACAAAGATTTCAGTTTTAGTGATGCATACGCTCCTCTGGATTTCGGTGCAGCCAGGTTTTGTGAACTCAGGGTATGGTGCATGTTCGACCAGGTGAAGGAAGATATGGATGATTACTGGGATTATGCAACCGGTATGAACCTGAGTAATCGTATGCCGCTTTATATTAAACCAGACAAGAAACTAAGTCCCCGGGATCTTATCAGATTTAAAAGGGATTACCTGCAACATACTGATCTGGATATGTCTATGGATCCCGGGGCCGGACCTTTTGGACTACCATATCGATGGCGAGGTTTGACCTGGGAGTTTGAAGGTAAAAAGTACTTTAATGAACGGGCAACGGTAACTCAACAAACAGCTTTTTCTTATGTAGCACAAATGAGGAGTTGGCTCCCAGATCCTATAGGAGGGATTATTTGGTTTGGAGTGGATGATGCAGGAAGTTCGGTCCATGTGCCTTACTATTGTGGTATTAATAGGGTGCCTGATACATGGAAGGAAGGGTATGGAGACATTCTTACTTATAAAGAAGACGCTGCATTTTGGGTATTTAACAGGGTTGCTCATTTTGCATATTTATTTTATGATCGAGTATTACCGGATGTGAAGAAAGCTCAGTCTGAGTTGGAGAATCGCTTCGTCCAAACGGTTCCTGCGATCGATGCAGCTGCTCTGGTATTATGGGAATCCAATCAGGATCTTGCAATAGAATTTCTGACAGATTATTCCTGTAATATGGGAGATTTAACAGTTAAAAGATGGCGTGAACTGGGTGATTTTTTGCTGGTAAAGTATCTGGATGGCAATGTGAAACAGGAGAAAGACGGAATATTTTTGAGGAATCCCTATGGATATCCACTACCTCCAAAATTTCCGGGATACCCTGAAAGCTGGAAAGAAAAAGTGGCTAGATCAACAGGTGAAAAATTGCTTTATAAAGAATAATTGGAATTAGTGAATTGTTAGTCAAAAAAGGAAACATTATTTTATGAGAATTCTTTCTTTCACTTTTATTTTCATTTTCTTTTTATCAGAATTGGCCGGACAAATCCCCGCTTCTGCATTAATCGGTTACTGGCACAACTGGAATGATACCAATGCTCCCTATATTCAAATCGATCAGGTGGATAGCCGGTATAATGTCATCAACGTAGCATTTGCTGTTCCACATAGCGGAACTGATTACCAGATGGAATTTATCCCCGAAGGTGTCACACAATCGGATTTTATCAATAAGGTACAGTTGCTTCAGGGACAAGGTAAAAAAGTTGTGATCAGTATAGGAGGTGCAACGGCACCTGTTATATTGGATAATGTTACTGAACGTGATGCATTCATCAGTTCAGTAAACAGTATCATAGAAACCTATGGATTTGATGGAATTGATATTGACCTGGAAGGAAGTTCCTTGACAGTATCCGGAGGTACGATTGCTTCTCCGGTAGATGCGAAGATCATTCATTTAATCAATGCCATCAGGCAGATCATGAGTGATTTTTATTCCGCCAATGGTAAGAAACTAATTTTGACCATGGCACCCGAAACGGCCTTTGTTCAGGGAGGAATGGCAGCCTATACCAGTATATGGGGAGCTTATTTGCCGGTGATTGATGCACTGAGGGATTCTCTGGATGTATTGCATGTGCAGTTGTACAATAGTGGAAGTATGTTTGGAATTGATGGTAAAATCTATTCTCAGGGTACTGCTGATTTTGTTGTGTCCATGACAGAAGCTGTAATTCAGGGTTTTAATACTTCAGGCGGTATGTTCAATGGTTTACCACCACAAAAAGTTGCTGTTGCATTGCCTGCATGTCCCAATGCTGCAGGAGGCGGATACGTGGATCCTGGTGAACTAAAGGCTGCGTTGGATTATTTACGCGGTTTAGGCCCACAGCCAGGCACTTATGAGTTGGAACAATTCGGCGGTTATCCTGATTTAAGGGGATTGATGACATGGTCCATCAATTGGGATGCGGTCAATACTTGTGGATCAAGTTACGAATTTGCAAATAGTTTTGAGAACAATTTTAATAATTCCGGCACATTTTCACTTAAGTTTCTGGCTTCAGGTAGCGATAGTACACCTGATATTGACCGGGTAGTAATTCCATTGGATGCGCCTGCCCGTCCGATTGATGTCGGAGGTGATTTCACCATTGAGTTTTGGATGAAAGCACAACCAGGTGATAATACAGCTCAGGCGTGCCAACCTTCTGAATGGTATTTTGGTAATGTAGTGATCGACAGGGATGTTTTTAATGACGGAGATTATGGAGATTATGGAATAGTCATTTGTGACCGTCGGATCGTTGTGGGCGTGCAACGAGGGAATTTGGCACATGGAGGCGTGGTCGGAAGTACAGATGTGGATGATGGCAACTGGCATCACATTGCGGTGACAAGAAATTCAGTTACAGGAGGAGTAGCGCTTTATGTGGATGGGGTTTTGGATGCCTTTTCCGTTTCCAGTGATTCTGATCAGGATATTAGTTATAGAGATGGCAGAAGTACCAGTTATCCGGATGACCCGACTCTGGTTTTTGGCGCAGAAAAACATGATTATCCAGATTCTAAATATTTTAAAGGAAAACTTGACGAATTCAGACTATCGAATATCATCAGATATACGTCGAATTTTACAGTACCTGCCCAGCCTCTGGAAACTGATGCAAATACAGTCGGATTATATCATTTTGATGAAGGATCCGGGTTGGTTCTGAATGATTTTTCTGAGGCAACCGGTGGTCCATCGCATGGAAACATACTTTATGGAGGAACACCCGAGGGTCCGCAATGGTCATATGACAATCCTTTCCAGAATTATCTGGAAGTTACTACAACGAGTGACAGCGGTACAGGATCGCTCAGGCAAGTGATTGCAGATGCCAATCCGGGTTCAATCATTGTTTTTTCACCACATTTGAATAATCAGACGATTTATTTGAACAGTCCGATCATAATCAATAAGGCATTGATAATTATGGATTTGAATGCGAATAAAATCAATATTCAGGCAAATGGAACAGGACCTGTTTTTAGCATTGCTTCCACAGGAAATGTTGTTTTGAAATCATTAAAAATTATTTCCGGTAATGGTACTTCAGGAAGGATGGTCAACAATCAGGGCAATGTTATTTTAAGAGATGTGCAGGTTACAGATATAAATCCAGGTAGTGGTAACTGCATTTTGAATACCGGAACGGTTCAGTTTCAGGGAAATACTTACATTTTGGATTGATTTTTAAAATGTAATGCTTTAAATATTAGCAATTAATCGATTTGAGTATTCGTAAATGATTTTCAGGAATTAAGTTATCGCTCAGTTACTCCAACTGAATTTATCCATTCAGGTCAACCTTACTACCCTGATTAATGATTTCTCTTCATTTCATCTTTATTACCGAAGCCATATTCTTCAAAAACGAAGAGCATTCCATACTTCATTTTTGTGCCAAAAAATTCTATACACTTGAAATACAATACATTACATTTTATTCCATCGCATTGGCATCACAATTGAATATTATTAGACATTATTGTTAATCTTTTAAAAATTTTAAACCATGAAAAAATTATTTTTTGTATTCGCTGCTTTAGTAGTATTCTTCGGAATCACTTCAAACATCAACGCTCAAACTGCCACTGCTCAGACTTCTGCTGACGCTTCTGCTACCATCGTTACTCCTCTTGAAATCAACAAAGTCGCTGACCTCAAATTCGGTAACATCGCTGCTGGTCCTGTTTCAGGTG